>PDWJ01003890.1_pt1 | contig 13770 bp, 11 predicted proteins | sample 1430881 | NCBI WGS metagenome assembly PDWJ01 (sample SAMN01162460, study PRJNA174530) | Oral metagenome, whole genome shotgun sequencing project. | biome: Marine environment; feature: Marine mammal; material: Swab sample of the gingival sulcus; isolation source: swab sample of gingival sulcus... | reverse complement strand
TTTTTACACTCAGGAAAATCAAATGATGTTGGCAGAAAGAATCGCAAAATACAATGCCGGAATTAAGTTGGAAAAAGAAATTATAGAATAGTATTTTATTTTATGAAGAAAATATGGTTAGATGGTGTTTGGGAAGAGTATCTCTATTGGCAACAAAAAGATAAAGTGGCATTTAAAAAGATTAATAATCTCATAAAAAGTATAGAATAGAAATGGATATTATTGCATAGGAAAACCAGAAAAATTGTCTGGTAATTTATCGTCTTGGTGGAGTGTTAGATTTAGTGATAAAAATAGAATCATTTTTAGAATTAAGAATGATTCGATAGAATTTCTTCAAATTGGTACTCATTATGGAGATAAGTAGTTTTTACTTGTGATAATAAATTCCATAATATTTCGTAGTATATAAATTATCAATTTAAAAGCTGAAAAAGCTCAGAGATTCCAAGCTTTTTGGAGAATTTTATCGGAGAAAAGTGTCAACCTTTCGACTTAAATAAATATTTTTTGAAATACAAAGATTTAAAAATATGTCGCTTGATTTATTCTCTTTAAGAGATGTATACTATAATGAGAATAGTTATCATTAGGAGGGTTAATCTATGAGATTAAAAAAATATGCGGTGTATTTATTAGTCTTGGCTATGATTTTAGTTTCCTGTCAGAGCAAGACAAGTGAAAATACTTCGACAACAGGTGCGGAAGCTCCTACCGGTGGAGCTGAGAACTCATCGGTTTCTGAAACGGATCCGGAAGCGGAAATAGAAAAAGAGATTGCTCAGGTGTTAAATATCGGTTCGCCCAATGATCCCATGAAGAAAGCGGAAGCTCAGACATTGTTTGCGGATACTCTCGTCCATATTTCGGCAGATCATGAGGTGGTACCTAATTTGGCGAAGAGTTGGGAAGTCAGCGATGATTTTAAAGAATATCGATTTGAGTTGGTAAGTGACGTTAAATTTAGTGATGGAACGGATCTTACAGGAGAGGATGTGAAAAAATCGCTTACGCTTTTGGCAGAGGTTTACTGGGGTGGGTACTCGTACTCTATCGATAGCGTTGAGGTTGACGGAAGTACTCTCACTATGACCTTTACCAATCCGCAGATGTATCTTTTTGAGGATTTGGCAAAGGTTCCGGTGTACAAGGCTGACGCTATTGCAGAAGATGGGACGATTACGGATTACATCGGTACGGGACCGTACATGTTGGAATCTTATGAGCCCAATGTGAAAGGACATTTTGTAAAAAATCCATACTACTGGAATAAAGAAAAGGAGTCTGCAATCGAAGAAATAAATTGGATTGTACTCGAAGATCCGGAAGCGATAAATCTCGCCTTGGAATCAGGGGGAATTGATGTCATAGGCATTGGCGAACACTGGCCTTCCATTTCGAAAGAAGCCCTCGCTGCCTATAGAGAAGAGGGAAAGTATAGTATTGTCGATTTAAATCCGGAACACTACACCATTGTTATGGGACAATTTTTTAACTGGAAAAGCGGACCGTGTTCTGATGTGAATCTCAGAAAAGCTATCGTTCATGCGATCGATCGTCAAGAAATGGTCGATATTTTGTTTTACGGTGAAGCCAAACCTTCCGGTAGGTATCAAAATCCATTCTTTGATGATGGACCAAAAGAAGAGGAAGAATATCAGTATGACCTTGAACTTTCGAAAAAAGCGCTTGAAGATGGCGGTTATGTGTTGGAAGATGGCGTAGTGACAAAAGATGGTGAGCAAGTTGTTTTAAAATATGTCATCATTGGCATGCCTTCTCAGATTGACCTTGCGACCTATATTCAGAATGCACTGAAGAACATCGGCTTGACGGTTGAGATTCAAATGTGTGAAAAATCTGTCGCTTTTGATGAAATGGAAGCGGGAAATTACGATATTACCGGAATAGGACATGCGCTTTACGAACCGTTGGTAAGTTCCATCACCTACAATGGCATGGATCCTAAGTATGGGAAAATGGGACTTGGTTTTGGCGTCAGTGAAGAAGCTATCGCGGCGGGGGAGCAATTCCTAACAGCGAAAGATAAGCAGGAAATCAGTGATTTTGCCAAAGAGTATTGGACTATTTTGTACGATTCTTATTGCTACCTCCCGCTGTATACAAATAGCAAAAGTGCCGTGTACAGCAAAAATTTCACAGGATTTAAATTCAGCGGGTCGGTATTCCATATCGATTTGACGGATGTAAAGAAAATTGCGGAGTAATCAGCGGATTGTAAGTAGTGAAAAAATTTGTAATTAAACGAATACTTCTCGTCGTTCCGACCCTCTTTCTCGTCAGTGTTCTGTCTTTTGTTCTCACGTATAAAAGTGCAGAAGATGTCGCCTATGCCATTTTGGAAACAAATCAAAATATAGAATTTATCAGCGATGAAATGGTAGAGGACTTTATTGAAAAAGAGGGTCTGGAAAAATCGGCGGGAAAAATGTATCTTAAATGGCTGAACGGAGCCATCTGTGGTGATTTCGGGAAAAGTCTGCGTACAAAGGAATCTATCAGTGATGTTATTGTGAAGGCGAGCGGGAAAACGCTTGCCATTGCTGTTATTGCCTTTTTTGTTATGATTTTTATCGGGATGCCCATAGGATTCGCTTCCGCTTATCGAGAAAATGGCGTGGTTGATAAGTTTGGGAATTTGCTGTGTGCTTTGACGATGAGCACGCCGCCGTACTGGATTGGGCTTCTTGCAATGTACCTGTTTGCGATGAAGTTTAAGTGGCGTTTTGTCATAGGCTACAATGGGTTTCCGAGTTTGCTCACCTTGGGGGTTATTCTCGGTATTGTTTCTTCCGGAGGAATTATTCGGATCATCAGAAGTAAGACAAGCATTGTACTGAGAGAACAGTATATTGAGCAGGCAAATGCTCAAGGAATTTCCGTTTATCGTATCTTTTTTGGTCATGTCTTGAAAAATGTACTGCCTCCTGTGATTTCCGTGATGTACATGCAGTTTTCCGGGTTTATCAGCGGTTCTGTCATTCTTGAAAAAATATTTTCCGTTCCCGGTGTAGGTTATGTGACAATCAATGCGATGAACGCGAAGGATATGCCGTTGATTTCCGCGGTGGTACTGTACCTCGGTGTTTTTGTGGCATTTTTAAATTTATGTCAGGATGTAACATCTGTTCTTTTAGATAAGCGGAATGTGGGTAAACTATATGCAGAAAAATAGAAAAAAGCTGTATGTCCAGATTGCTGTGCTGGTCGTTTTATTTGTGACTATCCTCATGGTGTTTCTATTTTGCAGTGCGGAAACCATGGATACTTCCAGTGTACTTGCTAAGCCGTCACCGAGTCATTTATTTGGCACGGATCAACTTGGACGAGATGTCTTTGTCCGGACCGTTCACGGATTTGTGTACGGTTTTTTGGTGTCTTTTATCATTGTGATGGCAAGCTATATTTTGGGATGTTTGTTGGGAACGCTGGTGGGCTACTACGGAGGAATACTCGATGTGATTTTCTACCAGGTGATCAATTTTATTACGGCGTTTCCTATACTTATTCTGGTGATAACCCTTGTTTCGGCATTTAAGTCCGGAATAGGCGTGGTCATTGGCATTATGATACTTACCGGTAGTCTGTACCAAGCCAGGACTACGCGCAACGAGGTGTACACGGTAAAAAACAGTGACTATATCTATGCGCTTAAAGTGATCGGAGCAGGCGATATGCACATTGTGCTAAGACATCTCTTTCCACATGCACTGAAACTCGTGTTTCCCCTTGTTGTGATGCTTCTGGGACATATTATGCTCTCCGTGTCGGCGTATTCTTTTTTGGGGTTTGGCTTGCAACCGCCACGAGCGGATATTGGTATGATGCTGAGTGAGTCCATTCGATTTATAGATAAAGCGCCTTATCTTGTCCTTCTTCCGGGTCTTTTTCAGGTGTTTATCATTCTTTTGTTAAATCGATTCTCGAATACGATTTCTGTTTTTGCCGATGTTAGACAGGCAAAAATGGGAAGGGAGAAAAACAGGGCGAAAAATGGTGCAGAGAGTGACAAAGGGGGAATGAGGTAGCGTGGGGAACTATTTATACGATGTCAGAGAGTTACGGGTGTCATTTGGGAACGTGAACGTTGTCGACGGAGTTAGTTTTCAGATTGAAGAAGGTGAAATTTTCGCGATGCTTGGAGAGACCGGTGCGGGAAAAACCATGATTTTTAAGGCGGTGACAGGTCTTCTTCCATCGGAAGCATCGGTAGAGGGTTCGATTTTCTTTAGCGGAGAGGAGTTGACCGCCTTTTCCGAGAATAAGTGGAGGCAGCACCGTCTTGAACACATCGGCATCGCGCTGCAGAATTCGGCAAGCGCCTTAAATCCCATGATAAATTTAAAGCAGCATTTTAATCTTTGTGCGAAAAGTAAGTTTTCTACAGCGGCTATGTACAGCGTCCTTGACATGGTAGGACTTGAAACGAGTGAACAATTTTTGAAAAAACACCCTTTTCAACTTAGCGGAGGAATGAAACAGCGATTTTTGATTGCCATGGCGATGATAAAAAAACCGAAGATTTTATTTCTCGATGAGCCTACGAGAGGACAGGATAGCATTTTGCGTTTTGAGATTGCAAAGTTGGTGAAAACATTGCGAGAGGAAATTGGCACGACCGTCTTTGTGATCACTCATGATATCGGGTTTGCGAGGGCGGTATCGGATCGCGTGGCGGTTCTCAGCGGAGGAAGATTTCAGGAAATGGGGCAGGCGAAGGCTGTGTTTTTAGCTCCCCGCAGTGACTATTTTCAAGAACTAATAGCGGCAATGCCTGAAAACGGCTTGCATGTAAGAGGTTCGCGATGTTGAGTTTACAGCAGGTGTCGTACGCTTACAGGGAAGGAAAGAATGCCGTGGACAATGTCAGTTTTGATGTCCGTGCCGGTGATACTTGGGGAATAGCAGGCGGAAGCGGGAGCGGGAAAAGTACTCTTTGTAATCTTATTGTCGGCATGCTTATGCCCTCAAGCGGAAAAATTTTATATGGCGAGGAAGAGGTTTATTCACTCAAAAAAAAAGGACTTATCAATACCAGGGTTCAAATGGTGCTTCAAAATCCGGAAACGACATTTAATCCTTCGAAAACCATGTTTTACAGTATGAGAGAAGCACATCGTTTGGCGAAAAAATGTGCTGAAAAAGAAGGAACATATCTTGGTAATGCCGCCGATTGGGAAAGTGTCGATTTTGGGAGTGCAATTCATCACAATCTCGAGTTACTGGAACTTACCGAGGAGATGATGAGCAGGCGACCGGATGAACTTTCAGGAGGTCAACTTCAACGATTCTCGCTGTTGAGGGCTCTCCTTATGCGACCGAGTCTTCTTGTGCTGGACGAGTTTACCAGTATGCTTGACACTTTGGTTCAGGCGAAAATGATAGAATTGTTGAAGCGAATAAAGAACGAACGAAATCTTACCTACCTGTTGGTTACCCATGATATCTATCTTTTGCAGGAATTTGCAGACTACGCCTTGGTTATGAACGAAGGGAAACCCGCGTTTTCGGGCGCTGTCAGCCAAATGGAAGAGTCGGGGTATGTGCGTGAGTTAATTCGTTACCAAACGATAAACTAGGGGGAACTATGTTTGTAAATAGAACATTGTTTGATTTGACAAAGGGAATAAGAGGAAGACTTTTTAAAAAGGTGCTGATTGGACTGTTTGAAGCCTTTACCTACCTTGTTCAAATCTATTCTCTGTCGGAAATTGTAAGGATGATTTATGCAAAAGAAGAACTGGCATCAATGAGTAAGTTCTTTGTTTTTATTGTGCTCGGCATATGTGTGCGAAGCGCTGTTAATTGGTGGGATTCTTACTATGGGAAGAAGATTATAGGCGATGTCAAGAATATTTTAAGGCAGCGATGTTATCAAAAAATACTTTGTCTGGGACCGGGGTATCTCACGGATGAGCGGACAGGTCAAATTGAGGCGAATATTGTTGCGGGGGTGGACTATCTCGAAGAGTACCTCGTCCAGTACCTTCCTGCGGTGGTAGTGACGATTATTACAGGAATAGCCTATACTGCCTATGTTTTTACGATTCATCCGGTTTTGGCGATGATGATTCTTTGTTCCTACATTGTGGCGATTATCAGTCCGGTGGCTTTTGGAAGACCTTTTAGCGATGCGTCCAAGGAACATTGGGAAACCTATGGTGAACTAAAGGCCGATCTCCTCGATGCGGTGCAGGGCATGGATACCCTTAAGGCGTATGGCATAGGTGAAAAAATGGGCAAAGAGCTTGACGGCAGAATGAAGAAGCTTACCATAACCACCATGAGAAATTTAAAAATAAATATAACGGAAGTGGGAATTGCGAATTTTGCCATGGGCATTGGTGGAAGTTTTACGCTCGCCATCGCCGCGTACTTTGTAGCCAAGGGCACTATAGGAGTCCAGCATCTTACGATTTTGCTGTTTTTTGTCGCCGAAATATTTCGACCGATTCAGATGCTACAGGGATATTGGCACAATGCGTTTATGGGGTATACCGCCTCCAAATCCATTTACGACATGCTTGAAACAGAGGAGTCTATTGTCGATGAAGGACAGGAAGTGCTGCCTGATGATGGCATTTCGATTGCGTTCGAGGATGTTTGTTTTGGATATAAAGAAAAAGAACCTTTATTTGAGCATCTTAATTTGACCATTGGAAAAGGAGAAAGGATTGCGCTTGTAGGCGAGTCCGGAAGCGGAAAAAGTACTATTTTTAGTCTGCTGATGCGATTTTACAATCTCGATTCCGGGGTGATTAAATGCAATGGAAGAGATAGTAGAGAGTATCGTCTGGACAGTCTAAGGGAAAGCATCTCTCTGGTGTCGCAGGATACATACCTTTTTCACGGAACGATACGAGATAATATCGCTATGGCAAAAAAAGATGCCGATGAAGAGGAGATTCAAAGAGCAGCTAAAATTGCGAGTATCCACGATTTTATTATGAGTTTGGAAAATGGTTATGATACCTTGGTCGGAGAACGGGGGGTTAATTTTTCGGGTGGTCAAAGACAGCGGATTTCCATTGCAAGAGCAGTGCTGAAAAATTCGCCGATACTTCTTCTCGATGAGGCTACTTCGAGTGTGGACAAGGAGAATGAACGAGAGATTCAACATGCTTTGGATGTCTTAATGAAAGAAAAAACGACGATAACCATTGCCCATAGGCTTAGTACGATAGAGAACGCCGGTATGATTTATGTCCTAGAGGGCGGAAAGATTGTCGAACGCGGGACGCATAGTGAGTTGTCGGCGAAAAAGGGAGCGTACTTTCATTTGCTGAAAAAGCAGATGTTTGATAATGATATTCCGAGTGGCAAAAGGGTTGAACACGATGTTTACAGGGACGAAGCAGAGAAAAATACGGTTTATTGTGAAAGAGAAAATATTGGCGACAGTTGTGACGGCGTTTCGAGGAAAATAGGTGGCGGCACAAGTAACGATGCGACGAATCGGAATGAAGAGGCGGAGAATAGCGCGCGTATCGAAAAATATGGTAGAGGGACGATATTGAAATACATGACGATATTTCTTCAAGGAGTGAAACCTCGCTTTATTCGGACGATTTTTGAAGGCTTTATGGACAAGGTGCTTGGGCTCGGTACGGCATTATTCGGGGCGTACATTGTCGCAAGAGTTCTGGGGGGCAATGCGACTTATTTTGAATGGTACTTGCCGGTTCTTTTTGTAATGATCGCATTGCGAGGTTTTTTTTCATACTTGGAAATGTACGAAGCGCACTATGTCGCGTACAAGATTTTAGAGGTTATCAGAGGCATGGTATATCGTGCTGTTTACTTGGGAGCGCCTTATTCAACGACAAAAAACAGGAGCGGACGACTCAGCAGTATTATTTTGCAGGATGTGGAGCTTTTGGAAGGGTTTTATGCTCATAGTATCGGCTTTTCTATATACACGATGCTGTTTATGATGGTGGTTCTCGTGCCGCTGTTTATACTCTTTCCGCTACTGGGGGTATTGGTCGTTTTGGTGTCCGTTATGATCTTTGTCGTTCCGTTTTTTCTTCGAACCTGGGGCGAGAAAATTGGCGAAGAACTCCGGGAAAAGGTGTCCCATGTCAATGCTGAAGTCGTCGATTCCGTGCAAGGGCTGAGAGAGATTCTGTTGTTTCGAAATAGTGATGATGTAGTACAAAATATTATGGACGAAACCATGGCGTTGAATCTGCTTGAAAGAAAAGAGGGCGTTCGAATGGGCGTTCAACGTGCCCTTATCAATGTGTTCCTCAGTCTGACCATTGTCTTCTGTGCGCTGATATGTCACAGCATGGTTGTATCGGGTATGAATCCTTTATATGTGCCTGTTCTTCTGATTTTAAGTGCGAATGTGTACGGACCGGTTAGAGGTCTTTCTACCATAGGAATGAAACAGGCGGTCATACGGGAGAGTATGAGCAGGGTGAAGAGTATCTTGGATATTCCGTCGAATGAGGACGTGGAGGAGCGATCGCTTCCAGAGGGTAACAAATTCCCCGATGGCAATATGACAAAAAATTCTGTGTTGGAAGATGGTTCGGAAGAGGCTATGAAAGGCAGTGTCGAAGAGGTGTTGACATTTCAAAATGTCAGCTTTGGCTATGAAAAAGACTTTGAGGTACTTTCCGATTTGTCGTTTTCTTTAAAAAGGGGCGAAAAATTATCGATTTCCGGTCCTTCCGGGGTGGGAAAAACGACATTGGCGCTTCTTGCAACGAGGTTTTACCGACCAAGCCGTGGAAAGATTTTTTTAAACGGGAGAGATATCAATACGCTCAGCAGGGAGAATATCGCGGATATTATCAGCTATATTCCGCAGGAAACTTATCTTTTTAATAAGAGTATTATGGAGAATATTAAAATGGTAGGAGAAGATGTCAGTGATGAGGATGTGTACAGAGCTTCCAAACTCGCGATGGCGGATAAGTTTATTCGGGATATGCCGGATGGCTATAATACCGTTGTCGGGGAGCGCGGAGCGAGATTGTCCGGTGGCGAAAAGCAGCGAATTGCAGTGGCGAGAGCCTTGATAAAAAATAGTCCGATCCTTATTATGGATGAGGCTACCAGTAGTCTTGATTCTGAAAATGAGGCGGCTTTTGTCGAAAAAGTAAGTTCGCTTGAGGGCAAGAGTATTATTATAATAGCTCATAGAGAGTCTACGCTTAGAATTGGGACAAGGCGAATGAACTTAGGGTGAGGAGACATTGGTTTTTGTTGGAAGGGGAATTTGAGGTAATGGAATAGTGTTTTTTGTGGTAAAATATCTGTGGGATAGAGTTTTTAGCAAGGCAAAAGGTGGGCTTTTGTTTTGTTATTTTCTCGTAGAGAAAGGATGTTGAATGAAAGTACTTGTTGTAATGGGAAGTGATTCGGATTTTCCTGTGGTATCGTCTTGTTTAGACGAATTGGATAAGTTTGGCGTAGAATATGAAGCGCGTGTGGTGTCGGCACATCGAACACCGGATCTTGCATTGGAGCTGGCACGAACAGCGGAAGAAAAAGGGTTTGGCGTAATTATCGCTGCGGCGGGAAAAGCGGCACATCTCGGTGGTGTTCTCGCATCGTCCACGACCTTACCTGTTATCGGAATTCCGATAGGCGGCAGTGCGCTTGCCGGAAGTGATGCGTTGTACTCGATTGTTCAGATGCCTCCGGGGGTTCCTGTGGCGACAATGGCAATCGACGGAGCGGTAAATGCGGCGATTTTTGCCGTGCAGGTACTGTCGCTTTCAGCAGAACATCAGTATTTAAAAGAAAAACTTCGCGATTATAAAGAAAATATGGTTCAAAAAGTGTATGCTAAGGATCAAAAGCTAAATAAACAACTGGCTGATAGAGCAGCTGAGGGGAAGTAAAAGACGACTATGAAGGGGAATTCTACTAAGGGAATGGTGCATTGCTGCAAACAAGAGGGGGAACTTTGTGCTTGCAATGTCGAGCAGTGTAGTGATGTGACTTTGTATGACAGAAAATTAAAAGAAGAGTGTGGAGTAATCGGAATAACGGGCGTTGATGAGGATAAAATCTCGACGCTTCTTTATTTTGGGTTGATTTCTTTACAGCATAGAGGACAAGAATCTGCCGGTATTGCCGTATTAAATGATAGAATTGAATACTACAAGGATATGGGTCTTGTTCAACATATTTTTGACGACAGACAGCTTAAGAAATTAAAGGGGCATATTGGGATAGGGCATGTTCGCTATTCGACAGCGGGGGATTCTCTTCTTCAAAATGCTCAGCCGCTTGTCGTAAGGACGAGAAAAGGGATGTTGGCATTGGCACATAACGGAAACCTTGTCAATGCGCGAGAACTTCGAAATAAACTGCAAGATGCCGGCGCGGTTTTTCAGACGACGATTGATTCCGAGGTGTTGGCAAGTCTTATCGCGAAGAATTTGTCACAGGGTATTATTCCGGCGATGACAACGGCACTTCTCGAGTGTAAGGGATCGTTTTCCCTCGCACTTATTATTGACGGGAAGCTGGTTGCGGCGAGAGACCCCTATGGCATGAGACCGCTTTCCTTGGGCAAAATGCCGGGTGGCGGATACTTGGTCGCATCGGAGACTTGTGCGTTTGATGTCTGTGGTGCGGAGTATGTCCGCGATATTAAACCGGGAGAAATACTCATTATTGACGGAGAGGAATTGACGTCTCATATTTATGCCAAGATGGACTATACGGCGCTTTGTTGTTTTGAGTATGTGTATTTTGCGATGCCGGAATCGACGATTGAGGGCAGAAATGTCTTTTTGACAAGGAAAAATGCAGGAAGAATACTTTATGAGGAAAATCCCACGGATGCCGACATGGTCATGGCGGTTCCGGACAGCGGTATCGCTGCGGCGATAGGGTATGCGGAAGCTTCCGGTATCCCGTTCGACTTGGGGATGATTAAAAATAAGTACCTGGGAAGAACTTTTATTCAGCCGAGTCAGGAGCTTAGGGAGCAGGCGGTGCATTTGAAACTGAATGCATTAAAGGAAAATGTCGCCGGAAAGCGGATTATTATGATCGATGATTCGATTGTAAGGGGAACGACGATGAAAAAACTGGCGACGATGATGCGAAAGGCGGGGGCAAAAGAGGTGCATATTCGAGTGTGTTCGCCTCCTGTTACGGATCCGTGTTACTTCGGTATCGATACGCCGACAAAAAAGGACTTGGTGGGGGCGCATAAGACGCCGGAAGAAATCAGTGCCATGGTCGGGGCGGACAGCTTGTCATACCTCAGCAAGGAGGGTCTTATTCGAGCAATAGGAATGGGTGCGAATGAACTTTGTACGGGATGTTTTGACGGGAACTATCCGATTCCTGTGACAGGGGAGGGAGATAAATTCATTTTAGAGAAGGACTAAATTCGGGATGAGTTGCGATAAAGAGATATTTCGTTGGGACAGTAATGGCGGTAGACTTGAGATTGGATGGGTAAGGCTCTTTTGTGATGAGTGGTATGAGAGTTTAAAGTCAATTATAAAAAGCTTGGAACAGATTATAATGTCGAATTTTAAACGGAGCGGACGACGGACGTGTGATGTGATCAAGGTTTTTCAATGTAGATCAAGATGTTAATTTTGTAGAAAAGGTAGTTGGAGGAGTTTGTAAAAAATGGCAGAAAATACTAATAAGAAATTCGTGTCGTACAAGGATGCGGGAGTCGATGTGGCGGAAGGGGCAAGAGCCGTTGATTTAATGAAAAAGGCGGTTCAATCGACTTATACGGATGGTGTTATGGGGGATATTGGAAGTTTCGGCGGTGTCTTTAAACTCGGTGAATACAAGAAACCGTGTTTGGTCAGCGGAACCGACGGTGTCGGAACGAAACTAAAAATCGCCTTCGACATGGACAAGCATACTACCGTAGGGATTGACTTAGTCGCGATGTCGGTGAACGATATTCTCTGTCAAGGGGCAAAACCTCTCTTTTTTCTCGACTATATCGCGACAGGAAAGGTCACGGCAGAAAAAATCGCTCAGATTGTCGAAGGCGTGGCGGAAGGATGCCGACTCTCCGGAGCCGCGCTGCTCGGCGGCGAAACCGCGGAAATGACCGGTTTTTATGCCGACGGAGAGTATGATCTCGCGGGGTTCGCCGTGGGGGTCGCAGAAGAGGACGACCTCATTGACGGCAGCGCCGTACAGAGCGGTGATGTTCTGATCGGTCTGCCTTCGAGCGGCGTGCATTCCAACGGGTATTCCCTCGTTCGACGGCTCTTTCAGCCCGACGAGTACCACGTGGTGTTTCCCGAGCTCGAAGAACGACTCGGCGATGTCCTTCTGCGACCGACAAGAATTTACGCGGCGGCAGTGTCTCACTTTCCGAAAGGAACGGTAAAAGGGCTGGTGCATATGACCGGTGGCGGCTTTTACGAGAACCTGCCGCGTGCTATTCCCGAGCAGCTGGGGGCGAGAGTAGACATCGGGTCGTGGGAGCGACCGGCGATATTTAAACTGATTGAAAGTCGCGGGGTAGATACCGATGAGATGTACCGCACCTTTAATATGGGGATCGGCATGGTCGCTCTTGTTTCGGCGGGAGACTTGGCAGCCGTCGAGTCGGCTCTAAAGGAAGCGGGCGAGACATATTTTACAATCGGTACCGTCGCACCGTTGGAAGAGTTGAAAAAAGAAGGACTACTACATGGCGAGCGCGTCCTACTCGTCTAGGAGGATAAGTTCGATTTTTGATTAGGAATCGGTCTTGCTGGTTTATTGATTGAAGTACGTCTTGCATCTGTAGTAGTCTAGTGTCAGTTTTCTTTAGACATTGGTTGTGTGAGTGACCGGCGAAACCGCGAAAATGCATGGTTTTTGCCGATGGAAAAGAGGAATAGAGTAGAATAATAGAGGATTTTTAAATAGATAGTGAGGAGAACCTATGAAACTTGCGATTTTTGCTTCCGGTAGAGGGAGTAATATGACGGCGATACTCGATGCGATTGATAGAGGAGAATTACAGTCGAGTGTTGTCTTTGTCTTTTCTAATAAAAAGGACAGTAAGGCGCTTGTGACGGCTTCTGAACGCGGGATAGCGACGTATTCTGATCCGAAGCCGTCAGCGGATTTATTTCGGGAACTTGTTCAAAAACACGGCGTGGAAGCCATTGTTTTGGCAGGATATTTGAAGAAAATACCGTCGGCATTTATTCGTGAATTTAATGGGGAAATTATCAATATTCACCCGTCCTTGCTTCCTAAATTTGGAGGCAAAGGATTCTACGGTATGGCGGTTCACGAAGCGGTGCTTGCTGAAAAACGATCGCTGGAAAGTTTCGGAGAGGAGTATTTTAGCGGAGTGACTGTTCATTATGTCGATGAACAGTATGATACCGGGAAACATCTGATTCAGAAAAAAGTAAGTATTACCGACTTGGACGATGCGGAAGAGATTGCCGCCAGGGTGCTTGTTGAGGAACATAAGGTCATCGTAGAAGCGGTGAAAATTCTGGAGTCTTAGATGGCGTGTTCCATCGGCACTCCTGTTTAAAAAATTGATCCATGCCAACTAAGGAGTCGCTACTTGGGATAAAAGAGTTAAAATAAAGAAAGTTTTTTCAAAAAGAAAGTATTGGATGGAGGTAGTGAAATATAAATCGTTAAGGAATCGAAATTTCAGATTGCGAAATGTGGCGGGACCATACAATGAATATAAATCAAAAAACAATAGAAAATGTAATGTGGGAAGGAGAAGTAAATGAGACAGTCAGATTTTAGAAAAGCGCCGGTAGCTGCGGTTCAGCCGAA
>PDWJ01003885.1_pt1 | contig 13772 bp, 13 predicted proteins | sample 1430881 | NCBI WGS metagenome assembly PDWJ01 (sample SAMN01162460, study PRJNA174530) | Oral metagenome, whole genome shotgun sequencing project. | biome: Marine environment; feature: Marine mammal; material: Swab sample of the gingival sulcus; isolation source: swab sample of gingival sulcus... | reverse complement strand
GTCTGGCTTTTGCCATTATCGGCAGTATTTTTCTTCTTGATGCAGCCGTTTGGCCGGCTTCATCGCTTGGTATCACGATTATGAAGCTATTAAAATATTTGTCCGTTTTTTTCGGTATTGGGCTTGCCGCCAGACACTTATATATCCAAAGTCTGCCGCTTGACGAAGTCCCGGCATGCGGACTGGATTTTTACGGCTTGGTCGAACAAAATCCTTTTTTCTCAGCTATTTGGCAAGCGATGCAAGGAACCGGCGACTGCGCTACTAAAGATTTATGGATGGGGCTGAGTATTCCTACTTGGGCAATGTTCGGTTTTATAGCCATGCTTTTTATCACCGTTATCACCCAACGCCCTAAACCTGTTGTCTGACAAAAAGTTCTAACTCACTAGCTTTGATAATGTTTTTAAGCGGCACTATATTACCTTGATATTACAAATGCCGGCTAAAACGACGCTCAAGAATGCGAAAAGCAATCACTGAGACTGAGGTAATGATTAAATATAATATTGCCGCACTAATATATGGCATGAACGGTTCATAATATTTACTTGCCAAATGACGGGCAACGCCTGAAATATCCATAATCGTCACCACCGAAGCAATGGCGGAACCATGTAACATGAAAATCACTTCATTGCCATAAGCTGGTAATGCACGTTGAACCGCCCCAGGGGCAACAATACTTCTGAATACTTGTAATTTGGTCATTCCCATGGCAAAAGCTGCTTCTACTTCGCCTTTAGGCGTTGTTTCTATAGCGCCACGGATAATTTCACAGGTGTAAGCAGCCGTATTCAAAACAAAAGACAACAATGCCCATGGCCAAGGTTGTCTTAAAATCGACCACAAAGCGCTATCACGAATACCTTCTATTGCCCCAAGTTGTAAACCGATACCATAATATATGATATATAGCTGAACCAGCATTGGAGTGCCCCGAAAAATATAAGAAAAACCTTGGACAAAAGTCTTAATGACAAAATGCCACCATGTGCGCGGTTTAGAGGCTAAAATAACACCAAATGGTATGGCAATAAATAACCCGATAAACAATGACGAACCAACCAGCCATATAGTGGTCCAAACACCACCTAATAAATCCGGCCAATGTTCAACGACTATATGACCATAGTTTTGCATAAAGACATCAATAAAATTATTCACTATTAATACCTTAAGATTGCATACGTGGCTTAAAACCAACCGAATAACGGTTTTTCAACCACTTTAATATGAATAACGATATTGATGTCATGACTAGAAAGCCGAGGGCGGCAGCGCTATAAAATAAAAATGGCGCATGTTTACCTTTTGCCGCCAAATCGGAAAATCCAACCAAATCATTAAGACCAATCAACGACACCAGTGCAGTTGTCTTTAATAATACTAACCAATTATTTCCTAATGCCGGCAAAGCATAGCGCATCATTAATGGCTGGGTGATATGCCAAAATGTCGTTACCGAAGACAATCCGTAAGCTTTTGCCGCTTCATACTGGCCTTTCGGGATAGCCTGAATCGCCCCGCGAAACGTCTCCGCCATATAAGCACCGAACATTATCCCTATGATTACGATGCCGGTGATAAAAGGATCAAAGTCTACCCCTGCCCAACCAAGCTTACCTGCAATCCAGTTAATAAGTAATTCAGCACCATAGTAAAACAAAAATAGCTGAACCAAATCGGGAATACCCCGTAATAAGGTTGTATAGACAATTGCTAGCCAACGCAGTGGAGCAAATTTCGATAATCTGGCAAAACAAACCAACATGCCAATGATTAGAGAAATGACCAAACCACCCAATCCTAACTCAAGGGTGATTAATGCACCCTTGAGTATATTAGTCTCATACCCCAGCAATAAAGAGCTAGATTCAGCCATAGCCATCAGATTAAATTATTTTTGTTCCGGCGGATTGGCAATCACATCATAAATATCATAAGTAAAATATTTATCATTGACTTTTTGATATTCACCATTAGCACGAATAGCTTGAATAGCATTGGTAAAACGATCCGCCAAATCCTGTTCATCTAAACGCACAGCAATAGAAATCCCTTCACCAAAATATTTAGGATCATTTAGCTCCGGTCCAAAAGCTTCGAAATTTTTCCCTTCTTCACGATCCAAAAACCCGTTTTGAAGAACGATTTTATCGGCAAATAGCACATCGATACGACCGCTTTGTATATCTAAATTTGCCTCTTCCTGAGAACTGTAACGTTGAATTGTCACATCCCAATCCTTCATTTCCTCGGTCACATAATCATCAAAAATACTAGAGCGCAACACCCCGATGACGCTTCCTTTCATGCTGTCTGCATTCAGTTCGAAATCACTACCTTTTGCCCGCACAAAGATTCCTGGATTACCGTAGTATGGCGCTGAAAAAGTCACACTTTTACGCCGCTCTTCATTGGCATTCATAGAGGCAATAATAGCATCAATTTTACCCGCCTTTAATGCCGGAATCAGTCCATTCCACTCTATACGTTTAAACTCACAAGTCACTTTCATTTCATCACACAAGGCTTGGGCGATATCAATATCAAAACCAACCATCTGACCATCTTCGCCTAATTCGGAAAACGGTGGATAAGTTCCATCCGTTGCCACCCTGAGCACTTCCTGATCGGCGGCCATACTGGCTATTGAACATGCCAAGACCATACTTGCTAATAAAAATTTTTTCATCTTTATTACTCCTTGCTTTACAAACTAACCTTTTAAATTATTTGATAAAAATTGACGGCAACGCTCTGAATCACTGTGATTAAACAGATGCGTCGGACTACCTTGATCTTCAATTTGCCCCTGATACAAAAACATCACATGCGATGACACCTCTCGGGCAAAACCCATTTCATGGGTAACAACGATCATTGTTCGCCCCTTTTTTGCCAAATCAAGCATCACTTTTAATACATCCCATACCAATTCTGGATCTAAAGCAGCGGTTGGTTCATCAAATAACAATACATCCGGATTCATCGCCAACGCTCTAGCGATAGCAGCCCGCTGTTGCTGACCACCAGAAAGATGTAACGGATAATAATCCTTGCGCTCATAAAGCCCTACTTCGTGCAATAGTCCCTCTGCCCGCTCGATGGCCTCCGCTTTTGGCACTTTAAGAACATGAATAGGTGCGGTAATGATATTATCTAGCACCGTCATATGTGACCAAAGATTGAAATTTTGAAATACCATCGCAAGCTTTGAGCGCACCCTCGTAATTTGCTTAGATGATTGAGGATGGCGCAACCCCGTCTTTTTATCTGTAAGCAATGATACTTTTTCACCCGCGACCATCACATCGCCCTGATCTGGCATTTCAAGAAAGTTCAAACAGCGTAAAAAAGTGCTTTTTCCTGATCCAGATGATCCTAAAATCGAAATAACATCGCCTTTACAAGCCGACATAGAAATGCCTTTCAACACTTCCTCATTACCAAATTTTTTATGAATATCAATAGCCTGTAATGCTAAAACTTGCTCCAATATACTGTCCTAATATTTAATACCAAGCCTGTAAACGATTAATTGTACACCACATCTGCTTGATGTCTATGCTGTAGTGTATTTCTTTATGCTAAAGTAGCCACTACCATTTATCTTACGGCAAACCAATTATGTCTGATAATCCAAGCTACCAACTATTGTGCCAACTAATAACTAAAGCATCTGTAACGCCAGATGATCTTGGCTGCCAGCGCTTAATTAGCGAACAACTTACCCTGGCTGGATTTCAGGTTAGCCACCTGCCTTTTGCCGAGGTTGATAACCTGTGGGCAACTCATGGCCAGAGCGCTCCTTTTATCGTGTTTTCCGGACACACCGACGTTGTTCCGGCCGGAGATTTAAATGAATGGCAAAGCGACCCTTTTGTGCCAACTGTTCGTGAAGGTAAGCTTTATGGCCGAGGGACTGCTGATATGAAATCAGGTGTTGCCTGTATGACGACGGCACTGACGCAACTTGTGGCCAAATACCCCAATCATCCGGGAACTTTAGCAATTCTACTGACCAGTGATGAAGAAGGTCCTGCCATTTCTGGCACTCGGGCGGTACTCGCCAAACTGCATCAAGATGGACTGAAAATTGATTATGCCATTATTGGTGAACCTACCTGTCAGCATTTTTTAGGCGATACGGCACGAAATGGCCGGCGAGGTTCATTGCATTTAAACTTAACCATACACGGTCAAGGCGGACACGTTGCCTATCCCCAATCCATTCACAATCCTAATAATGGATTGGGCGCTGTGATAGCACGTTTAAGTGCCTTTTCTTGGGATCAGGGCAATGCCGATTTTCCTCCAACATCATTTCAAATCAGCAATCTAAGCAGTGGGGATGGTACCGAGAATGTCGTTCCTTCCACCGCTTTTTTAAAAGCCAACTGGCGTTTTAACCCCATTCACAGCGTTGAATCATTACAAATATTAACCACCAACATCATCAATGAAACGCTCGCTGAGCTGGGTATGCATGCAACTTGTCAGTGGCGAGTATCTGCAGAACCGTTTATCACCTATAATCCCTTGCTTATTGAAGCACTTACCAAAGCCATTTATATAAATTGTCACCGGCAGGTACAATTTAACACTGCTGGCGGCACCTCCGATGCCCGCTTTTTCGCTCATCATGGTATCGATACTATCGAGTTCGGTCCCATTAATGCTACCATCCATCAAGCCAATGAATATATCAATCTCGCTGACCTTGAACCGCTAACCAATATCTATATTGATACCATAATCAACCTATGGCAGGAAACCGCTACCAATGACTAACCCCTTCAAGTCGTCACCAACCCAATACACTCAAGCACTTAGGACAAAGACTAGGCACTTACAGACACTTTTAACGCCCTATTATCAGGGAGAAATTGCTGTCTATCCCAGTCAGCCGGAGCATTATCGTCTCCGGGCTGAATTTCGCATTTGGCACGATGATAATAATCTCCATTATGTGATGATTCCACCTGGAGAGAAAGCCAGTAGCGAAACCATTATTAAAACCCCTCAGTTTCCCCAAGCTTCGTTAGCCATTAATCGCTTAATGCCTATTTTGCTAAAAGCCATAACAGACTCACCCCAACTAAAAGATAGATTATTTCAAATTGAGTTTTTAAACACCCTGGCTGGCGATATGCTAGTTACGCTTATTTATCATCGCCAGCTTGATGATGCGTGGCAAACAGCAGCCGAATTGTTAGCGCAAAGACTAAACATCAAACTGATTGGTCGCGCCCGCAAACAAAAAATTGTTTTATCAACTGCTTACGTTCAAGAAAAATTAATGGTAAATCAGCAAACATTTTCCTACCGACAATACGAAGGCGGTTTTACTCAACCCAATGGCAATATTTGTCAGGAGATGCTCAATTGGGCTATCGCACGTTGTACAGAAATTCATTCACCTCATAACGACCTATTGGAACTATATTGTGGAAATGGCAATTTCACCTTACCTCTTGCCCAACAGTTCCGCCAAGTACTAGCCACCGAAATCAGCAAAACCAGTATCCACGCCTTGAAAGAAAATCTTATCTTAAATAACATTGATAACGTTCAAATCGCGCGTTTATCAGCCGAAGAATTCTATGCAGCCTGGCAAGGTCAGCGGACATTTCGTCGCCTGAGGCAAAATAATATTGAACTCAGTGATTATCGGTTTTCAACCATTTTTGTGGATCCCCCACGAGCCGGTATTGACCACAACACCCTAACCTTAATGCAACAAATACCCACCATTTTGTATATCTCTTGTAATCCGCAAACATTGGCTGACAACTTAGCACAACTATGCCAAACGCATCGGATCACTCACGCAGCCTTATTCGATCAGTTCCCCCAAACACCCCATATCGAAGCTGGAGTTTTCCTGAGCAAGCCATAAACCAGGTCAATGGTTTCTTTATCCAATTTATAACGCGCTAAAATGCTCTTCCCCCAAAAAGCACATATAACAGACAAATCTTGACGTCCGTAGCGCTTAACCGCTATCTTGGTAGAAACAATATCATTTCATTAGCACTGACTAATATATGAGAAATCAACCTTTATTAGCCATTATTGGTTGCGGGTGGCTTGGCAGACATATTATTGCCTCGCTAAAATACTCATTTTCATTCATCGCCACCACGGCACATCAGCATTCTGCCGCCAAACTGCCCATCCCTGCTTATGTATATGATTGGCAATTGCACTGGCTTCCCTCACCCCTGCGTCAAGCAGATATTTATCTGATAGCCATCCCTCCAGCTACCGGCGCGCGAAATCATTATAGTGAAAACATGGCCAGACTGGCCCGACAACTACCCTTTTCAGCTTTAACCATCATGATTAGCTCAACCAGCGTCTATCCCAAAATTCCCGGTTTATACACTGAAAGCACTCCACCAGATAAACATAGTATTATTTTTCAAGCAGAACAAAATCTAAGAAATATTCATCCACGAGCCAATATTCTTCGCTGCGGCGGTTTATTTGGTGATGGTCGTCTGAGCGGACAAACGTATTACGGCAAAGAAAACCCATTACCCAACAAGCGCCTAAATCTAATTCCTTATCGTGATATTGCTAATGCAGTTATGGCGTTAGCCATAAGTCACTACAACAATAAATGCTATAATTTGGTGCACCCACAGCAGCCAAAGCGACATGAATTTTATCAGGCACAAGCCAAATTGCGCCAACAGCCCATTCCTGAATTTAGCAATCATTTCCTTGAAGATGAACGCTTAATTAATGGCCGCCTGATTGAGAGCGAACTAAATTTCACCTATCAATACCCACCAACGCAAAGTCTTTAAAATCAGTTTAACCATATCGTTGTCAGATAGACAATTTAATATTGTAAATACCCTGCTTTACCCCAAAATTTCCAAATTATCCTGATTTTAGATGAGCTGTCTTTTCGGTTTTTAGTTTCGCTTAACCATTTCTCCGAGCTGCGTTATTATTGTCCTTAGCACTAGAATATGGTTTAACCGTCGGCTGGGAATAATTTAATGCTTGCCATAGATCATAATCAGCTTGTTGCTGTAACCAGCTTTCCAGGCTAAAACTGTCATCACCAAGCCAGACGTGTAACCTGATGACCATATCAGTACTAACTCCTGACCTGCCATTGATCAAGCGCGAAAGAGTGATTCTACTCACACCTAACTATTTAGCCGCTTCCATAACGGTGATGCCTGGTTCGGACAATATATCTTCACGAATAACTTCACCTGAATGTGGTGGATCGAAGATGCGCACTTTCACTTCCTAATGATAATCTTGATAATTAACAATTTCAGCGCCAGAGCCATTAAAATGAAAAGTGATACGCCAATTACCACTTACTTTCACACTCCAGTAGCCACTTAAAATCCTTTCAATAAGTGTAAGTGACAGCTGGGAATATTCATATCTTGAGCCGCGTTTTGCACTGTCTAATCGTGCCAATATCCAGACTATTTTCCGAGCATGATTTGCTTGAATACCAGCAGTTTAACCAGTGGTAAAAAAACGTTCAAATCATTTGCCGCAAAATGAGACTAACAAATCAACCTCAAAGTCGAAAAAGACTACCGCTAGCACTTAATCTGGCTTGATTTAAGATAACATCCGCCTCAAATACAGATAATAAAATCAGTGCTCATCGTCTTTGCTTTTATCACAACAGTCTAATCCTAATAAAAAAGCCAAGCTTCACGAGCATTAAACCCAATGATAGCGATAAACACAATCAGACATCCGGTAAGCATGTCTGAATAGCTGTATCTTAAAAATTAGCTGAGCAATTTTCTGATGATTAATGCTTTAAGATTACTTTTTCAGTATAATGCCGCTCTTTTAACGCTTAATTTTCAGTGGGTTTATGCAGCATATTCGCAACTTTTCCATTATTGCCCATATTGACCATGGCAAATCAACACTATCCGACCGTTTTATTCAAATCTGCGGCGGATTAACCGAACGTGAAATGTCAGAGCAAGTGCTTGATTCAATGGATATCGAGCGCGAACGTGGCATCACCATTAAAGCGCAAAGTGTCTCACTTAATTACACCGCAAAAAATGGACAAGTCTATCAACTTAATTTCATCGACACCCCGGGACATGTAGACTTTTCATACGAAGTTTCCCGCTCGCTGTATGCCTGCGAAGGGGCATTATTGGTGGTTGATGCCGCTCAAGGCGTGGAAGCACAATCGGTGGCCAATTGTTATACCGCCATTGAACAAGATTTAGAAGTGCTTCCCGTACTCAATAAAATTGACCTACCTTCGGCTGACCCACTAAAAGTCATGGAAGAGATTGAAGAAATCATCGGGTTAGACACCAGTGAAACGCTGCAAGTCAGCGCTAAAACCGGACTTGGCGTCGAAGAGCTTCTTGAGCAAATTTTAGTCAAAATTCCTCCGCCTAAAGGTAATTCTGAGGCGCCTACCAAGGCGCTTATTATTGACTCATGGTTTGATCCTTATGTCGGTGTCGTCTCACTGGTAAGAATTTTTGACGGCTCACTTAGCAAACGACAAAAAATGCGGGTGATGAGCACTGGTGATGAATACCTTATTACCAAGGTGGGGGTATTTACCCCCAAACCTCTTGAGCGCGACACTTTACACACTGGTGAAGTCGGGTTTGTTATCGCCGGTATTAAAGATATTAATGGTGCTCCTGTGGGTGATACTTTGACAGATGCCGCCAACCCCACCAGTGAGCACTTACCAGGATTCAAACAGGTTCAACCACGCGTATTTGCAGGATTATTCCCTATTGACTCCGAAGACTATGAAAGCTTGCGTGAAGCGTTATCCAAGCTTTGTCTAAACGATGCCTCGCTATTTTATGAGCCAGAAACATCGCAAGCCCTAGGATTTGGTTTTCGCTGCGGATTCTTGGGGATGTTGCATATGGAAATTATCCAGGAGCGTCTTGAGCGTGAATACAACCTCGACCTCATAACCACTGCGCCAACCGTTATTTACCAAATACAAAAAACCAACGGTGATATTATTGAGATCGACAATCCCAGCAAGCTTCCTCCGCTTAATGAAATTGAAGAAATCCGTGAGCCAATCATCACTGCCAATATTCTCGTTCCGGAAGAATACCTAGGTTCGGTTATCGGTCTATGCATTGAAAAACGAGGGACCCAAAAAGATATGCAATATGCCGGTAGTCAGGTGCAGTTAAAATTCGAGCTTCCCATGAGTGAGGTTGTTCTCGACTTCTTTGACCGCCTAAAATCCGTCAGTCGTGGATTTGCCTCCTTTGATTATGATTTCAACCGCTTTCAGCCGGCAAATCTGGTTCGTTTGGACGTATTGATTAACGGTGATAAGGTTGACTCACTCTCTATTATTATTCATCGCGACAATGCCCAGCAACGCGGTCGGGAACTGGTTGAGCGTATGAAAGAACTTATCCCGAGACAGATGTTTGAAGTCGCGATTCAAGCAGCCATTGGCAATCAAATTATCGCCAGGGCTACCGTTAAAGCCATGCGTAAAAATGTATTGGCAAAATGTTATGGTGGTGACGTTTCCCGTAAGCGCAAACTGCTTGAAAAGCAAAAAGCCGGTAAAAAACGCATGAAACAAGTCGGCAGTGTCGAAATTCCCCAGGAAGCATTCCTTTCTGTTCTCAAAGTCAACCAAAAAAATTAAGGCCTTACCATGACTAAAGTACTAAACATCATTATGGATAACTTTGAAATTATCCTCACGGTTGCTGTGATTATTTGCTTGATTTTTTATATTATTGATGGTTTTACCTATCGTCCATTACGTAAAAAACTTTATGAGCGCTTTAAAACCAATACCGCTGATAATGATGACCGGCGCGCTTACCTTGACCGTTTAAGCGCTCTGAATACCAATCGCTTATCTAAAAAACAAAAAGCGTTATATACGACGATTTCTAATAATTTAATTGATGGCGAAGCGCTTACGGGTAAAAAATTATATTGGCTGAAACGCCCTACCTATCCTAAAGAAAAATCTATCGAATTCTTTAGTGGCTTATTTTGGGTGTTATTCATTGTTTGGTTTGCCCGTTCATTTCTTTATGAACCATTTAAAATCCCTTCTGGTTCAATGGAACCAACATTACAGGCTGGTGATTTCATTCTCACCAATAAATTCACCTATGGTTTTCGTTTGCCTGTCACCCACCAAAAAATCTTTAGCGTTAGCGAGGTCAAACATGGAGATATTATTGTTTTTCGTTATCCTAAAAATGAAAAAATCAATTATATTAAACGGGTAATCGGCCTCCCCGGTGATAAAGTCCGCTTTGATAGTGGCCGCGTTTGGATCAACGGTAAGGAGCAGCCTATTGAAGCCATTGCCGAGAAGAAAAATTTGCAAATTTATCGCGAGTCATTAGTTAATATGACTCATCAACTTCAATTTGAAAAAGATACCAGCCTTCGCGTCAACCTGGCTGCAGAGTTTATTGTTCCAGAACATCATTATTTTGTGCTGGGAGACAATCGTGACCACTCTCAGGATAGCCGTTTCTGGGGTTTTGTCCCTGAGAAAAATTTAGTCGGTAAGGCCTTATTCATCTGGATGAATAGTGACTGCATTTTAGGTCGAGGGGCATGTGATCGAATTGGTAGTTCACTGACACAATGATTGTCCAAAAACAAGCTACTTTAGAAGCACGGATTGGTTATCGTTTCAACAACCCTGCTTTGCTAACACAGGCACTAACGCATCGCAGTTATGATGCTGCGCATAATGAGCGTTTGGAGTTCTTGGGCGATGCCTTATTGGAAACCATTATTAGCGCCTGGCTTTACCAGCAACATCCCCAAGCCGATGAAGGTGATTTAACCCGCCTACGTGCCAGCTTGGTTAAAGGAACACAATTAGCCGACCTAGCCCGTAAATTAAACCTCGGACAATATATGCGCTTAGGTAGCGGAGAGCTTAAAAGCGGCGGCATCAAACGGGCCTCCACATTGGCCAATGCCATAGAAGCCATCATTGCCGCCGTTTATCTTGATAGTGACTTTAAGTGTTGCCAAGCCTTCACCTTAACATTATTCGCCGATACTTTAGCCGCTTTACCTGATGTGGCCAGCTTAAAAGACCCTAAAACACAGTTACAAGAATTACTACAAAGTGAAGGCATGACCGTACCGAAATATGAAATCATTGCTGAACTTGGTCCAGAGCATGATCGTGAGTTTCATATCAGAGCCAGCACCGAGCACCATCAAGTCACTGCTAGCGGTCATAGTCGAAAAAAAGCCGAACAACAAGCAGCGCAAAAACTTCTTAATTTATACCAGAAATCTCAATCATGAATACACAGTCTGGCTATATCGCCATCGTCGGTCGCCCTAATGTCGGCAAATCGACACTTATCAATCACCTAATCGGGCAAAAAATTGCCATTACTTCCAACAAACCCCAAACCACCCGTCACACTTTACTTGGGATACACACTATCGCTAATGCACAAATGGTGTTTGTCGATACCCCTGGTATTCACCAGGAAAGTAAAAAAGCCATCAACCGCTATATGAACCGAGCCGCTTGGCAAAGCATGGATTTTGTCGATGTCATCGTACAATTGAGCGAAGTCGGTCACTGGACAGAAGAAGACGAATATGTTACCAAAGGCATTGCCGAAATGAAGCAACCCAAGTTGCACGTGCTAAATAAAATTGATCGTTTTAAAGACAAAAATAAATTATTTCAAGCCATTGAAACAATCAAAGACAAAGCCAACTGGCAAGAAATTATCCCTGTCTCTGCTAAATTTGAACAAAATATAAAAATACTGGAAACAACCTTACCAAACTACCTCCCAGAACAAGAATGGCTGTTTCCCGAAGACCAAATTACCACTGCCGGCATGCGCTTTATTGCTGCTGAAACCATTCGGGAAAAATTATTCCGCTATCTTCATCAAGAATTACCCTATGAATTAGGTGTCATTATTGAGCGTTATGCCGAAGAAGATAAAATGGTAGTTATTGACGCCACCATTATGGTCGAACGCGCCAGTCAAAAAGGCATTGTCATTGGCAAAGGTGGCAAAACGCTTAAACTGGTCGGGCAACGAGCGCGTGAAGATTTAGAAAAAATGTTAAATCAAAAAGTTTTTCTGCGCACATGGGTCAAAATCAAAGAAAATTGGCGTGATGACGATCAGATTATCCAAAGCATGGGCTATGGAGATGTCTCTACCAATAAAAAATAGAATGACTCTAGTTTTTTATACTGTTAGCCTTTTCCTGGCCGTTAATCATCACATCATCACTCACTCTTAAACGCATATTTAACTTTGTTAGTGAGCGTTCATATTGCTTGCCAAAATAAAGCGTTTTTGCTAATGTCAAAGCATGCTAAAGTTGTTTAGCATTTACAAATATAAGGGGAGCATTTATGCAATACCAAATCTCTGGACAACGTCTTGATGTAACACAAGCAATGCGTGAGTATGTTAAAGAAAAACTACAACGGGTAGCCGGCCATCATGATCGAATCACTACCGTACACGTTATCTTAAAAGCAGAAAGCCATTTGAAAATCGCTGACGCAACAATGCATTTAGCTTCGGGAAAAACCATTCATGCAGATGCCCAGCATGAAGATATGTATGCCGCCATTGACTTATTAGCAGACCGACTGGATAAACAAGTCCGTCGCCATAAAGATAGAACATTGGGACTTCGATAATTTTAAAGAGATTGTTTTATCTTAAAATAAAAAGCCGCTTAATAGCGGCTTTTTTCTTTTATTCATCCATAACTGACGTATTATTTGGTTACTAATAGGCTAGTTTAGGCGTAAATATTTGTTATGATTTTCACCATAATCGCCTGACAGCGCTTTTCATCGTGCGCAAACCACAATTGACTGGTACCACCAGGAATGGTGTATTACAGGATGGCACCAATCATAAATTTATTAATTAAATCAACAAATCAAATAGGTTCGTTATCGCCTATAACGTTAAGTTCATTTTCACGTTTGCCAATGATAAGCGCAACCATGCAATCACCAAGCACGTTAGCACTTGTCCTTGCCATATCAAGAATACGGTCGATACCGGCGACCATCGCCAAGCCGTCTAACGGCAAATCAGCACTGGTAAGCACCATCGAAAGCATTATCAGTCCGGCACCAGGTACGCCCGCCGTACCGATAGATGCCAGAGTACAGGTAAAGATGATGGTAATATATTGCGCCATACTTAAATCTATACCATAGGCCTGGGCAATAAATACCGCACATACGCCCTGGTAAATCGCCGTGCCATCCATATTAATGGTAGCACCCAGAGGTAAAACAAAATTGGCAATGCGTTTTGAGACGCCGAGCTTTTCAGTGGTCGCAGCAATCGACAACGGTAATGTGCCAGAGCTACTTGTTGAAACGAAAGCAAAGCTAATCGGCTCGACCATGCTTTTGAAAAAAGTAACCGGAGAAAAATGTCCCAACAACTTTACTCCACCGCTAATCACAAAAAGTACATGAACAATACAGGCGATATAAACCGCTACGATAACTTTCATCAATGGTAGTAAAACACTTGGACCAAATTTGCCCGCAACCCAGGCCATCAATGCAAAAACCCCAATCGGTGCTACCTTCATGACAATATGAGTTAAAGTGTACATCACTTCAGCCCCAGCAGTGAAGATTGTGCGCAAAGGGTCGGCTTTTTCGCCGGTGATGTTAATGGCAATGCCAAACATCAAGGCAAAGAAAATAACTTGCAAGATAGCGCCGCTAGATAAGGCATTAA
>PDWJ01004113.1_pt1 | contig 13778 bp, 14 predicted proteins | sample 1430881 | NCBI WGS metagenome assembly PDWJ01 (sample SAMN01162460, study PRJNA174530) | Oral metagenome, whole genome shotgun sequencing project. | biome: Marine environment; feature: Marine mammal; material: Swab sample of the gingival sulcus; isolation source: swab sample of gingival sulcus... | reverse complement strand
CTATCATATCTTTAATGGTTAAATACCCTGTTTGAAAGAGAAGAGTACTCATATTTATATTCTCTATATTGTAGGAATCCAAAGCTGATTCAGGAATAGGAATCAGTTTATCATAATCTCTTACATCTAAACCTTTCTCTTTTATAAGCTTAGTCAAAAAGGTTGCAGTACCGGATTTAAACCAATAATTTTTAAACTCTTTAAATCTTAGAAAACTTATTAGGGAGTAAGGGTTGTAAACAGAACTTTTAATATCCCAAGAGTAACCATTATACCATAGTTTGATGATATCCATTAACCTTTTTCTATCAAAATGAAATCTTTTTTCAACTATTTCTAAGTAATCCCCATAATTATTTACAATATCTTTTTCTGTATAACCTGTTATTTCTGCAAACTCCTCATCAATTGTAATATCTGTTACATTGTTTAGATCACTAAAGATTGATACCTTACTAAACTTTGAAATCCCTGTTAAAAAGAAAAGCTTGATATATTTATCACTACCTTTAATAACCGAGTAAAAGTTTTTTAAAATTTCTCTATTCTCTACAGCTTTTTCTCTTTTGGAAGATTCAACATAATCTATAATAGGTTTATCATACTCATCTATTATTCTCTATCAACTCTAGAAATTTTTCAGAGTAAGTTTCTCCTCTTTCAAAATTGATACTATTTTTTTTGGCTATAATATCCAACTCTTTACTAATAGCTTCTTCTAAACCAATAGAACCATATGGTAATTTTGAAAAATCTATTTTTATAACTGGAAACTTCTCTTCAAAATTCCACTTATCATAGATCCAAGTCTCTTTAAATAGTTCTTTATTTCCTCTAAAAATCTCTTTCACAGTATTTACTAAAAGAGATTTTCCAAATCTTCTAGGTCTAGAAAGAAAATAATATTTACCTGTAGTAATAACTCTGTGGATAATCTCTGTTTTATCTACATAGATATAATTACCTTTTATTAGCTCTGATAACTCTTGTATTCCTAAACCTAGCTTTTTCATATTGGATTCCAAAAATATTTTATCTATAACAATATAGGAATATTTTTTATATGACGCAAAAGGGAATAGGGAGGATAAGAAATTGCTCTAAAAAAAATCCTAGTCTGATCAATAAAGGTGTAGCTTTCGAGAACCTTATGAGAAAAAATTATATATAAAATTCTATTTATTACAGTAGATATTCGATAAATACTATATCGAACTAAGGTTAAAAATAGATAAGCCACAGTTTACACCTACGGCTTATCCAAAATTTTAAAATATTTAATAGAGTTAACTTTCCTCCTCCAAAATCTCCTCTAAACTCGCCACTTCATAATCTTTTACATTTCTATCCTTCTCATTAAAAGCTATACCCATACAGAAAACTTTTCTCTTATCAGCCATATAAGGTTCGTAGTATCTCTTCTCTTTTATTTGAGCAATAGCAGATTTAGCATCGCTCATCTTAAATTTCATTACATAGATAAAATCATCTGTCTCTACAACAGCATCAATTATTCCGTGATTGGTTTTATGCTCTACATCAATGTTAATACCCATAAACATTAAAGCTAAGTATATAACCGTGTGATAATAGCTTTCATATCTTCCACTTGAAAGATTATCCGGGATAGAAGCAAAAACAGATCTTAGGTTTAACATAAACAGATCTATATCGTTCTCACTTAAAGCAGTTGTCAATTGCTCTATCTTTTGGGAGTATAACCCACTTTGAATACCCGAAAACTCTGCTCCTAAAAGTAGGTAAAAAGATTGTCTTATCTCCATATTAGGATAGCCTAGCTTATATGAGATAGAGAAGTTTTTAGGGTTTACAATCTTCTCTTTAATGGTTAAATATCCTGCTTGAAAGAGAAGTACATTAATATCAATATTATTTATCTCGTAAGAATCTAAGGTGGTTTCAGATACTTTTATAAAATCATCATAATTTCTAATATTTATATTTTTCTCTTTAATAAGTTTAATTAAAAAAGTTGCTGTCCCGGATTTAAACCAAAAGTTTTTAAACTCTCTAGCCCAAAAAAAACTGATAATAGAGTAGGGGTTGTAAACAAAATCTTTACTATCCCAAGAGTATCCATTGTACCATAGTTTAATAACCTCCATCAACCTTTTTCTATCTATACCAAATTTTTTCTCAATATCTATTAGATACTCTTCATAATTATCTATAATCTCTTTCTTTGTATAACCTGTTATATTACCATAATTTTCATCAATGGTAATATCTGTTAAATTATTGAGTTCACTAAAAAACGATACTCTACTAAACTTTGAAACCCCTGTTATGAAAAGTAGTTTTATATGTTTATCCAAATCTTTAACTACAGAGTAAAATTTTTTTAATACTTCTCTATGCTTTTCAGCTGTTTCTAAATCTGTAATGTAATCAATAATAGGCTTATCATACTCATCTATCAAAATAGCGACAGGATTCTTTTTGCTCAAGGTTGCTATCAATTCTCTAAATTTTAGGGAGTAATCATCCTCTTCAAGAGTAATATTACAATCTTTAGCAATATTGGTAATAATTCTATCAAGAGCTTCCGGTAAGGTATAAGTATCAAGACCTATTCCGGAGAGACTTATTTTTATAACCGGATATTTATCGTCAAAATTCCATTTATCATAAATCCAAGTTCCTTCAAATAGTTCTTTATTGCCATCAAAAATCTCATGCATTGTATTAACTAGCAAAGATTTTCCAAATCTTCGTGGTCTAGAGAGGAAATAGTATCTTCCACCATTTATAAGCTTATAGATAATCTCTGTTTTATCTACATAAACACAATTATATTTCCTAAGTGTTGATAGCTCTTGATAGCCTAGTCCTAGCTTTTTCATAATGGGTTCCTAAATGGTTTTATCTATATCTAATATAGGAATATTTTCTATTTGATGCAAAAAGGGAGTAGTTCAGAAATTGCTTGCTTAGCTTACAAGGAATAATTGTATATTATACCCCACTAACTTTTTTCAACAAGCCCTTTTTAACAAAATATAATAAAAAAAAGCCCTCTATTAATAGGGGCTTTTAGTAATATAAAATATAAAAATTAAAAAACTTAAACGCCCTTTACGACCTTAATTCTGTTAATCGCCTTTAAAAGGGAAAGTTTAGCTCTGTCAAAATCTATATCTTTATCTTTTGAAGCTAATCTTTTCTCTGCTCTACTCTTAGAACTTTCTGCTCTTTCAAGGTCTATTGACCCCTTAGATTCAGAACTCTCTGCAAGGATAGAGATTTTATTATCCTTAACCTCACAATATCCTCCCGATGTAGCAAAAAACTCTTTTTGACCGGAGTTTTCTACAATTATGACACCAATGTCAAGGGAAGAGAATAGAGGAGCATGATTTGGAAGCACTCCAAAATTGCCTAGACTACCCGGAGCCCTCAAGTGATCCGCCTCTCCACTAAATATCTTTCCCGTAGGAGAAAGTATCTCTACTTTAAGCTTTTTCATAAGCCTACTTCATTTTCTTAGCGTTTTCAACTACATCTTCAATACCACCACAGTACAAGAAAGCCTGCTCCGGTACATCATCATGCTTACCTTCCAATATCTCTTTGAAACCTTTTATAGTATCTTCAATAGCAACATATTTTCCAGGCAAACCTGTAAATACTTCAGCTACAGAGAAAGATTGAGAAAGGAATTTTTGAACTTTTCTAGCTCTCTGAACTGCTGTTCTATCCTCATCTGAAAGTTCATCCATACCCAAGATTGCAATAATATCTTTAAGATCTTCATACTTTTGAAGGATACCCTTAACATCTTGAGCTACTTTATAGTGCTCCTCACCAACAATATTAGGATCTAGTGCACTAGAACTAGAAGCAAGAGGATCAACTGCCGGATAGATACCCATTGCAGCCAGCTTCCTCTCAAGGTTGGTTGTTGCATCAAAGTGAACAAAAGCTGTAGCCGGTGCAGGATCTGTATAATCATCTGCCGGAACAAATACAGCTTGAATTGAGGTGATAGATCCATCTTTAGTTGAAGCAATTCTATCTTGAAGAGCACCCATCTCAGTAGCCAAAGTAGGCTGATAACCTACAGCAGAAGGCATACGACCAAGAAGTGCACTAACCTCAGAACCCGCTTGCGTAAATCTGAATATATTATCCACAAAGAATAGAACATCCTTTTTCTGAACATCTCTAAAATACTCGGCAATGGTAAGACCGGTTAGTCCTACCCTTAATCTCGCTCCCGGAGGTTCGTTCATCTGACCAAAAACCAGTGCCGTAAGATCGAGTACTCCCGCCTCTTTCATCTCATTCCAAAGGTCATTTCCCTCTCTGGTTCTTTCACCAACACCGGCAAAAACCGAATTACCTTTAAGAACCTGTGCAACATTGTTCATAAGCTCAGTAATAAGAACTGTTTTACCAACACCTGCACCACCAAAAAGACCAATCTTTCCACCCTTAGGATAAGGAGCTAAAAGATCAATTACCTTTATACCGGTAGGGAAAATTTCAACTGTTGTTTGATAATCCTCAAACTTTGGAGCAGGTCTGTGGATCTCCCAACTTTCTTCGCTGCCAATCTCTCCACCGCCATCAATAGGCTCTCCGGAAACATTAACCATACGACCTAAAACCTTATCTCCAACAGGAGCCGAGATAGCTCTGCCACTATTTTCAACAACAAGACCTCTGGTAAGACCTTCTGTTGAATCCATAGCGATACATCTTACTTTTTTCTCTCCAAGGTGTTGAGCAACCTCTAAAACAAGATTTTCCTCATTCTCTCTTTTTACATGAAGAGCATCATAGATATTAGGAATATCAGAATCCTCAAATATAACGTCTACAACAGCTCCGATAACCTGTAAAATCTTACCGTTCTTCATCAAGTTTTTCCTTTTTAATTTTGAATTGCCGCACTACCGCCAACAATCTCTGCAATTTCATTCGTAATCGCTGCCTGTCTTGCCTTATTGATCAATAGAGTCAGATCATTTATCATCTGTTCCGCATTATCTGTTGCAGATTCCATAGCATTCATTCTGGCAGCATTTTCAGAAGCAAAAGATTCCAATAAGCCTCTCCATATTAAAGTATTTATATACTTGGGGAAAAGCCCGTTAAGAATGGTTTTATGAGAAGGCTCAACAATAAAATCTTGATATACAGATTCACCCTCTTCAACTTCCATTTTTTGCACAGGTAATATTTGATCTAACAAAACCTCTTGGGATACTGCATTAACAAATGAGTTATAGAGAAGGATTATAGATTTATACTTTCCTGTAGAGTAGAGATTGTTAATCTCAGTTCCAAGACTATTAGCTAAACTATAATCAAACTTTTGGAAAGCATCTCTATAAACATTTACAGGTTCTAAACCCTCTTTTAAAACCTTCTGTATAACCTTGTTTCCCACAGCGATAAAATCATCCTTTTTCCTATCAAAAACCTTAAAAAACTTCTTGATAATATTTGAGTTAAATCCTCCACAAAGACCTCTGTCACTTGTAACAACAATATATAGATTTTTTTCAGAATCAAACTCTTTTAAAAAAGGGTGATTATTATCTGTATCTGCATCCAATAGAGAAGAAACAACCTCTCTCAATCTGTTTGAGTAAGGTCTTGCCTTCATCATATTATCCTGAGATCTTCTCAATCTGCTTGCAGCAATCATTTTCATGGAGCTGGTAACCTTCTTTGTTGAGGTTACCGATTTTCTCCGTATTTTTAACTCTTTTAAAGTAGCCATTTAGCGAACTTTATTTTTACTTAACTATTTTTTAAATCCAAGAATCTCTTTACAAAGGTATCACAAGCCTCATTCAGCTGATCTTTAAGCTCGTCAGTTAACTTTCCAACCTCATCAATAGCCTTTATAATTCCATCCTTTTCGGTATGCACATACTCTCTGAATTCAGATTCAAATCTAACTATATCCTCAACCTCAATCTCATCTAAATAACCGTTTAATACAGCATGAAGAATGAGTATCTGATCGCTAAAGTTAAGTGGAGAGTATTGAGCCTGTTTTAGTGACTCAACAATTCTTTCACCTCTTCTAAGCTGACCCAAAGTTGTTTTATCGAGATCCGATCCAAATTTAGCAAAGGCCTCAACCTCTCTATATTGAGCCAAATCATTTTTCAGAGAACCTACGGTTTTTTTCATAGCGTGGATTTGAGCTGCACCACCTACCCTGGAAACCGAGAATCCAATATCAATAGCCGGTCTAATACCCGAGTTGAACAGATTCGCCTCAAGGAAGATCTGACCATCTGTGATAGAGATTACATTTGTAGGGATATAAGCTGAAATATCACCAGCCTGTGTTTCAATAATAGGGAGAGCTGTTAAAGAACCTCCACCTAAATCATCGTTTAATTTTGCGGCTCTCTCCAAAAGTCTTGAGTGAAGATAGAAAACATCACCGGGATAAGCTTCACGCCCCGGAGGTCTCTTTAAAAGAAGAGACATCTGACGATAAGCCCAAGCCTGTTTTGTTAAATCATCATAAACAATTAGAGCATGCTTTCCATTATCTCTGAAGTATTCACCCATTGCGGCACCTGAATATGGAGCCAAAAACTGTAATGGAGCAAGATCATCTGCTGTAGAAGCTACAATAATTGTATAGCTTAAAGCATCGTGTTCCTTCAGTTTTGCTTTAATATTGGCAATTGTTGAGGCTTTTTGACCAATGGCAACATAGATACAAACAACATCTTTACCTTTTTGGTTTATGATTGTATCCAGAGCAATGGCTGTTTTACCTGTTTTTCTATCACCAATAATAAGCTCTCTCTGACCTCTACCAATAGGTATTACGGAATCTATAGCCTTAATACCTGTCGCAAGTGGCTCAAATACAGATTTTCTACTAATAACACCTGTAGCTTTTCTTTCAATAGGATTAAACTTCTTTGCATCAATAGGTCCCTGCCCGTCAATAGGCTCACCAAGAGGGTTAACAACCCTACCCAGTAGTTCTTCACCTACGGGAACTTCGGCAACTTTACCTGACCTTTTTACAACATCACCCTCTCTTACTGTTGTCTCTCCCGAGAATAGGATAGCACCAACATTATCCTCCTCAAGGTTGAGAGCCATACCGGTAACATTGTTAGGAAATGAAAGAAGCTCTCCCAGCATCACCTGATTCAAACCATGAATACGAGCAATACCATCACCTACTTGGATAACTTCACCAACCTCATTGGTTACAGTATTGTTCTCATAATTCTCAATCTGCTTTTTTATGATTGACGAGATCTCTTCCGGTTTTATTTGCATCTATTATTATCCTCCGCTTCGTAAGGGAATTTTACATTTCAAGAATAGTTCTGAGTTCCTTTAGATTGCCTTTGAAAGAGTTATCTAAAATCCTATCTTCAATCAGTATTGTAAACCCTAGAATAAGGGAGTTATCAACAACATATTTTGATCTTATTTTAGAGTAACCAAGAGATGAGATATAGCTCAAAATTCTCTCTTTAATACTATCATCAACATCATAGGCAAGGGTTATCAAAGCTTCAATAACACCTTCCTTTTCATCCACTAGAGCCACATAATCCTGATATAGGAGATCTAAGATAGACTCCCTCCCCTTATCAAAAATAATGAAGCCTAAAGATAGGCAATCTTTAGAAATTTTATTCTCAAAAATCCCTCTGAAGATTTCTTTTTTCTGAGCAGGAGATATTTTGGAATCACCAAATACCTTATTAAGATCTTTGCTGACAGAGAAAGCATCTGAAATAGATTTAAGATCCTCTTTAAAGGAGTCTATGCAACCCTTTTCACGAGCAATCTCAAATATCGCCTCAGTATATTTTCTTATAAGTTTTTGATTTTTCATTTATCTGCTCATTGATTCTAGAGTTTTTTCAATAAAAGCTACATTATCCTCTTTAGATATTGATTTTAATGATAACTTTTCTGTTGCGAGGATTGTTAAATCAACAACCTCTTTCTTTATCTCAGCTTTAGCTTTCTCCTTCTCTTGAGAAATGGTCTCTTTAGCCTTAACTATAAGGTTATTAGCCTCTTCTTCAGCCTTAGAAATTAGATCTTTCTTACTAACTTCGGCATCCTCTTTGGCTTTTTTTAGAATGATAGAAACCTGCTTTTGGGCATCTTTTAATATCTTTTCATTCTCTTCTTTAAGGTTCTGAGCTAAAGCGTTAGCTTTCTTTGCCTCCTCTATATCGGATTTGATACTATCCTCTCTCTGTTGGATATTTTCCAATATAGATTTCCAAAAAAGCTTATAAAACACCAAAACTAAGATAAAAAAGCTTATAACAATAAGTATTGTCAAACCAAGGTTTAAATCCATTTATACCTCTGACATCTTTTAGAATAGATTATTTTAACCTAATGTTTTAACAACATCAGCTAAAGTTCCTGCAATTGTAAATGGAGCTAAAGCAGTGAAGAAAGCAACACCCTCAATAAGAGCACAGGCTATAATCATACCTGTTTGAATCTTTCCGGCAGCTTCCGGCTGTCTAGCCATTCCGTCCATGGCTGAAGATGCAATCTTTCCAATACCATAACCTGTTCCAATAGTAACCAATCCTGCTCCAATAGCTGCACCTAAATATGCAATACCTAAATCCATCGTTTCCTCCAACAATTTTAGATTTTAATTCCTTAGTTTATTATTTTTTGATCGAAATTCGACCTCTGTTTTAAACTGTCTGTTTAAAAATTTTAATGATCGTGACTCATTGCCATACCGACAAAGAGTGCTGAAAGTAAGGTGAAAACATAGGCCTGTAGAAAACAAACAAGAACCTCCAGTAAACTGATAAATACAGCTCCCAAGATTGTTGCCGGACTAACCATATGATTCCAACCCATATGAGCACCACCCCAACCCATGAGTAGAATTGTAAGGATAATAACATGACCTGCTGACATATTGGCATAAAGCCTGATTGCAAGAGCAAAAGGTTTTGTTATTAGACCGATAAGTTCTATAGGGAAAAGAATAGTGTTTAAGATTATTGAGGGTAGTAGTCCCATATCTTTAATAGGCATAAATGTTTTTATATACCCCACAGGGCCGTGAACCTTAACACCCATTACAACCATCATGATAAGAGTTGTTATTGCCATGCCGGCAGTAACGGATATATTTCCGGTAGATGTTGCCGAAAAAGGCACAAGACCAATGTAGTTTACAATGAAAAGGACAAAGAATACAGTTAAAAAATGAGGCAATACCTGATTATAACCGTGAGGTATTGCGGGTTTAACTATATCATCCCTTACAAAGAGTACAAACTTTTCAATAGCATTACCAAAGAGACCGGTTTGAACAGCCTGATCCTTTTTATAAAAAGTTTTGATAATTAAAAGTAGAAGTATTGCGGAAAACCAAAAAAACACAAAATGTTTGGTAGGAGAAAAATCAAGCTCAACCCCTCCTATGTTTACTGTAGGAAAATGTGGAAGATGAACCTCTCCTGCAAAAGGGATCTCAATAGCATTACTATCTTTTAAGTGATGATCAACTACTTCAGAAGGGGAGTGAGATTCTCCTCCTCCCGATCCGAAAACGGGAACAGTTACGAATAGAAATAGAAACAGTATCAAACCAACTTTTTTTAACTTCATCATAAAACTTTCTTACAACTAATTACTTTTACCCAAAAATTTATACACCAACATCTCGGTAATAACACTCAAAATAAAGGAACAAAAAAGAGCCCCTGCAAGATAGTACAGCTCGTAACGACCCCTAAGTATGATAAAAGCTACAAAAAGAGTTATAAGTCTAATAACAGAGAGTGACATAAGGTAAAAACCACTACTCTTTCCACCCTTACTCATAGCTAACTTAAATATAAAGTATGATAAAATCGTAAAAAAAACAACAAGAGATACACATAGAGCTATTAAGAAGTTATCCATTTTTTTTATTCAACACCCTTACTAAATAATACATAGATCCACCAAACCCCCAAATAAGACCAACTATAAGCAGAAAGGGGGAAGTATCAAACTTTTTATCCAAATAGGAACCCAAGTAGGTCATTCCCGCTACAGAAACCCCTATAGTTACACCGAGATGGGAGTATTTCCCCAAAGATTTTAAACTCTCCCTATCCATTTTCTCCCAACAACTCTTTAACTTTATTAAGCTCAAAAGGTTTCTCAAGATAACCATCTGCTAAACCAAAGCTCTCATCATAAACTCTTGTAATACCTGTCATAAGAAATATTTTTATATCGGAATTTAAACTTTTTAGGAATTTAAGGAGTTCAACGCCACTTATACCGGGAAGCAGAATATCCAAAAATAAGTAATCTATTTTACCTCTATTATACTCTACTATAAAGCTTTGAACATCCTCAACCTTAATGACTTGATACTCATTGTTTAGGGATTCTATATAGCCTGATAAAAGATCACTAAATGACCTGTCATCTTCAACAACAACAATTTTATTCACTGAAAACCTCTTCACAGTATGAATAAACCAGAGTAAAATTTAAATATTATTACCTGTTGAGTCAAGGAATAAAACATAATAAAAAAGCTCTCCGTTTAAGGAGAGCTTAAAGTGCGGGTAAAGGGACTCGAACCCCCACGCCCAAGGGCACTAGATCCTAAGTCTAGCGTGTCTGCCAAATTCCACCATACCCGCAACAACAGGTCAAAATATATAAATCTATTTTTTAAATGTCAACAGTTTTTTGGGTAAAATTTAAATATTTTTAAAACACTTCCTAAAAGAGACGAAATAAAAACAATCTAGTGAAAAAAATCATAAGCAAACAATTGTATACATTATAGATTCTCACAAAAGTTTTTTTGTTGATGATATTATAAATCTCATAGCAGATTACTAAATTATAGAACTAAACAGTTTGTATTGAGTAAAAGTTATTTTTTAATTGAAACTCAAACTTTTAATAACGTAAGGAGAAATAATGGCAAACTTTGATGATAAATCTTTAAAATACCACTCAAAAGGATCTCCCGGTAAAACCGGAACACTACTTACAAAACCATGTCAAACAGCAGAACATCTTTCAATGGCTTACACACCGGGGGTTGCCGCTCCTGTAAAAGCAATTGCCGAAGATGAGAGAAATAGTGCTCTATACACAAACAGACAAAATTTAGTTGCCGTAATCTCAAACGGATCCGCAATTTTAGGTCTTGGTAATCTTGGAGCATTAGCAAGTAAGCCTGTTATGGAGGGTAAGGGTGTTTTGTTTAAAAGGTTTGCTGATGTTGATGTATTTGATATTGAAGTAGATACAACCGACCCTGATGAAATTGTCAAATTTGTGAAACTTATGGAACCAACTGTTGGAGGAATTAATTTAGAAGATATTAAAGCTCCTGAATGTTTCTATATAGAAAAAAAACTTAAAGAGATATGTAAAATACCTATCTTCCACGATGATCAACATGGAACGGCAATAATATCTGCAGCAGGACTTATAAATGCTCTTGAAATCTCCGGAAAAAATATTGAAGATATAAGAGTAGTATTTAATGGAGCCGGTGCCGCAGGTGTTGCATGTGCAAAGCTTTTTATGAGTATGGGTGTTAAAAAAGAAAATGTTATTATGTGTGATACCATAGGAGTTATATATAAGGGAAGATCAAAGGGTATGAATGAGCATAAAGAGTTCTTTTCTATTGAAACAGAAAAGAGAACATTAGCAGACGCTATGGATGGAGCAGATGTATTTGTAGGTGTTTCTAGAAAAAATATTGTAACCAAAAAAATGCTACGCTCTATGAGATCAAACCCAGTAGTTTTTGCAATGGCTAACCCTGATCCTGAGATTACCTATGAGGATGCTATGGACGCTCGTGATGATGTAATAATAGCTACGGGAAGATCTGATTATCCTAACCAAATCAATAATGTTTTAGGGTTTCCTTTTATATTTAGAGGAGCTCTTGATGTAGGTGCTACAAAGATTACTGAAGGGATGAAAATTGCTGCTGCAAAAGCTTTGGCAAATCTAGCTAAGGAACCGGTACCTCCAGTAGTTAAGAGAGCTTATGAAAATGCTGACTTTGAGTTTGGACCTAACTATATAGTACCAAAACCTTTTGATCCTAGGGTAATTGAACATGAAGCTGTTGCCGTAGCTAAGCAGGCAATTGAAGATGGTGTTGCTACTAAAACTATTGAAAACTGGAATGCTTACAGATTGGAACTCAGGGAAAGGGTTGAGAAGTATTGGGAGTAAATTTCACCTAGTATCTACTGAAAAAGAAAGAGAGTATCTATTTGTCGATTTACACAGATATTCTCTAAATAAGCTATAATGCTTTTAAATGATATTAAAAGCATGCAGTTGATATGAGAGATAACGGAAAAGGAGTTTAATCTCACTACCTTTTTGTGGTTGGCGTTAAAATCTACTTTTTATCGCTTTTCCATCTTAGAATCCGATCCTATCAGATCTATTTTGCCGTAAATTTTAAGCTTTGCACTTTTTCAGTAGATACAGTGTTCTTTCTGCTTCAGAGTGCAAAGTTTCTGATAGGACTATTTAAGCCTATTGTATCCTACTCCAGAGAGATCTGCATAAAATATTAAACAATAAAAACTCTTAACCTTTTTTCAGCAAAACCCTAAATCCATATCAATTTAACCGCTATTTTTTCCCTAAAATTTTATTAAATCTGATATCTTTTTCTATCTCCATCAAATCTTCAACCCTTCCTAAATCTTTCCAGAGTGAGTTTTTACACATCTCAAATCCACCAATTTTATACCCCTTATCTTTTAGTTTACAATAGTAATCAATAATTGGGAACTTACCTTTTTCCATAGACTCTACAATCTCTTTATTGAGTATATGTATTCCCTGAAATCCGTATCCTTTATATCCCTTGGAACTATCAAATCTACCCTTGAAGTAAAATCTATTATCAAATTGTAACTTTCTTGAAGTTTCTCTCTTTTGTATTATTAGGGTTACTGTATTTCTTTGTTCAATATGATATTTTAAGCTTTCGTTTATATCTAGATCTGATATTATATCAGCATTATGAACTAAAAGATAGTTGGTTGAGAGTTTATCTTGAATATTAGCAATGGCTCCACCACTATCTAAAATCTCTTTTTCATATATGAGTTCAATCTCAACACCAAAACTATTTTTCTTAAAATAGGATTCCATTTTTTCATGGAGATAGTGGGTATTTATAAATATTTTAGAAACCCCATACTTTTTCAATTTTTGAATTACAAAGTAGATAAGAGGCTTCCCCATAATCTCAACAAGAGGTTTTGGTGTATCCTTGGTAAGATCTCCCAATCTTTTCCCAAACCCTGCAGCTAAAATAAGAGCTTCAAATTTCATAGATTTTCCTAGTAGTTTTTAATCTAAGTTATACATATAAGGAAATATTAGCCACACCATTTTTTAATAAAAGTATCTTGATAGCAATACAAAATCAAATATTTAAACTGTGTATAATGAATGATTAGCATTTATTTCTCATTAATTATAGCAACTTATATCTTTAGTTTTTTTTACTATTTTAGTGTTTTCTTCAAAAAACATAAAAATAATATTTTGAAATAAATATAATTTATGAGAAAAGTTCTTTTTTTTACAATAAATAGTTGACAAAAGAGAAAAGAGGAGCTATCTTTATCACGCTTTCGATGGGAGCTTAGCTCAGTTGGTTCAGAGCACCTGCCTTACAAGCAGGGGGTCACTAGTTCGAATCTAGTAGTTCCCACTACCGTTGGTCCGGTAGTTCAATTTGGTTAGAGCACCTG
>PDWJ01004267.1_pt1 | contig 13779 bp, 10 predicted proteins | sample 1430881 | NCBI WGS metagenome assembly PDWJ01 (sample SAMN01162460, study PRJNA174530) | Oral metagenome, whole genome shotgun sequencing project. | biome: Marine environment; feature: Marine mammal; material: Swab sample of the gingival sulcus; isolation source: swab sample of gingival sulcus... | reverse complement strand
AAATTTTAAGGCTGCAAAAATAGAATAATTTTATATATTTTCAACTAATCCTGCTCTTTTTTTTATAAAAAACAAAAAAATTATTGCGTAAATACATACTGAATAATATTTGCGCCCATTCTCAAAGCCTTTAAGCGCAATTCTTCTGCATCTTTATGCACATTGGCATCTTCCCAGCCGTCTCCCAAATCACATTCGAATGTATAGAGCAAAATTAAGCGATTATCGTCAAAAATTCCAAAAGCCTGCGGTCTTTTACCCGCATGTTTATGAATTTTGGGCAAGCCGCCGGGAAAATTATATTTTTGGTGAAAAATCGGATGCGAAAAAGGCAATTCCGTCAATTCTTTATTCGGAAATATTTTTTTTATTTCCCTGCGAATATACGCATCCATGCCAAAATTATCGTCAATATGCAAAAATCCTCCCGCCAAAAGCCAAGTGCGTAAATTCTTGACTTCTTCCGAAGAAAATATAACATTTCCATGCCCGGTCATGTGCAAAAAAGGATAGTTAAAAAGCTCCGGACTTCCGGCTTCAACCGTAGCAGGTTCAGGGTGTATGCCGGTATGCAAATTTTTATTGCAAAATTTAATTAGATTAGGCAAAGAGGTAGGATTAGCATACCAGTCCCCTCCCCCTCCGTATTTCAATAATGCAATTTTAAAATTGTTTTGTGCCGGCAGTTGCATCCAAAGAAATATCCCGACAGCAATTAATAAACAGCTTCTTTTCATCTTGCTCATAAGTATTTACGCATTCATAAAATCAATAATTTCTGCGGCAACAATGCCGGCTGTTTCCGTCCTTAAACGCGAGTCGGACAAACTCACTTCCTTAAAACCCGCAAGTCTCGCCTCTTTTATTTCCGCTTCCGAGAAATCGCCTTCCGGACCAATTAATATCAACACATCTTGTCCTTTTTTATACAATTCTTTAATATGCTTTTTTGTTTTGGAAGCATAGCAATGTGCAATATATTTTTCGCCCTTAAAGTCGGTTTTTATCAAATCGGAGAACTTCTGCAAAGCACTGAAACCGGGTTTAAAAAATGCCTGCGATTGTTTGCATGCCGCAATAATAACCTTTTCCAAGCGTTCGACTTTAATATTTTTTCGCTCCGAATAACGACTGATAAACGAATATATTTCATCAACACCTATTTCCGTAACTTTTTCCAAAAAGTTTTCGTAGCGTGTAATATTTTTGGTTGGGGCAGCGGCAATCTTTACAGTATAATTTTTTCTTTTTTTCTTTTCTTCAAATTTAAGCACCTTTACCGAGCATTTCTTAGGATGATTGTCCGCAATTTCCGCCGTATAAATTGTTCCTTTTCCGTCAATCAGTTGCACCGTATCACCCGCTTGCAAACGCAAAACCTTTACGCAATGTTTCGATTCTTCTTCCGAAAGCGTATAAAAATCAGAACGGATGTCCGGTGTATAAAAAATGTGCATGGTATTTTTCTAAAATACAAAAATACTTTATTTTCGTTCTTATTTAAAAAAGTAAAATGACAAAAATAGGACTTCTTTCCGACACACACGGACATATTGACGAAAAACTGCTCGATTTTTTTAAAGATGTTGATGAAGTGTGGCATGCCGGGGATATTGGCGATATTTCAGTTATTGAAAAAATTGAAGCCCGAAAACCGGTAAAAGCCGTTTACGGAAATATCGACGGTACAGCTCTTCGCATACGATTTAAAGAAGACTGCTGTTTTAAAGTGGAAGATATTAAAGTCCGAATGACGCATATCGGCGGATACCCGGGAAGATATGAGCCGCGCGTACGAGCCAAACTGTTTAAAGACCCTCCGAATATTTTCATATCCGGGCATTCGCATATTTTAAAAATTATTTATGACAACAAGTTGAACTGCCTGCACATCAATCCGGGTGCATACGGAAAATCGGGTTTTCACAAAGTAAGAACTGCCGTCCGCTTTGAAATTTCCGGAAAAGACATAAAAAATATGGAGATTTTGGAAGTTAAACGATAAAAGGCGCAAACTCTACTTCTTCCGGGAAGATTTTCGCTTTTTCATATTTTTAACCCGAATAATTCACCAAGTAATCTATTACGGTCTGCATCTACTTCAAAATAAGACACTTTGTTTGATAAGCCTCATTCACCATATCAAAAGATATGCCTCAATCACCTTATCACTTATTTTATTGTATATGCAACCCTCACTACGAAGACTTGATGACCACTAAGTAGCATCGAAGATAATAATTCGGGTTAAACAAATCTATTCTTTAAATCTTTTTAAATTATTTTTACCGAAAGTCCATTCGGGCGTATATAAATTACCCATAGCCTCTAATGAATACCAAGGGCTTAGACTATCATCCGCCGGATTTTTCAAAATCTGTATTTCCTGAGCCGGCATATAACTTTGAGCAAGCATAAATATCTTTTTGTTGTCTTTATCTTTTGCCATATCAACAACCAACACGGCATGTCCGGGAGAAGCTCCGACAATAAACACATCGCCTATTCGGATATTGTTTATATCAACAGTCTGCATTTCTTTGGATAAAGATAATGTCCCTGCATAGGTAAAAATCAACTCAAGATAGTTCCAAAAATCCTTGTATGTATTTGACGGAGCAATACGATTATTCCAATATGTTTTATTCCCCTTAATTACCATTCTTCGTCCTTTTATCCACTCGGAGTAATCCACGCGAAAGCCATTAGTAAAATTGAAATGTATTCGGTTATACAGCCCTTTTTTCCATAAATATTCAGCGCGCAAACGTATTATTGCATCGGCACATTGGTGCAAATTCTTATTGCCTATGGGCATATCAACAACCGCCTCATAAACATTACGGTTTTGTTTTAGACTTCCATTATAATATTTAACTAAGGCATTATGAGGTTTTAAAGGAAGTTTTCGCAAATAATCGGCAAAAGAAGAAGCTTTAACATGCACTCTTTCATAACCTTCGGGAATGAGAAAACGACTTTCCAAAGTATGCCCGGATTTATTTACAAAATTCTGCCCGTACACACAAGCACCAAAAAATAAGAATATAAAAAATACGAAGTTTTTCATATGTTTTCATTTTGTATATTGCTAAAATTGATTTTCGACAGCAGACTTCCCGTTTAATTGGCTCTTGGTCGCTGTCTTTTGTTTTTCAGGTATTCTTTCCCAATTCTTTCAATCTCAAAACCACAAAGGTCGTTATTTGTTTTTACTTTTTCAAAAGTTTTGAAATTCCGTCTAATTTAACCTGCAAGACATTAACATACATCATTTTGTATTTTCTTAAAAATCAATCTCCCTACACCCTCTTCTCCAAGAGGGAATTTGCGATTTGCCAAAAATCATGAAAATCGCAAAGAACGCACTCGCAGCAAACAAGCATGAGCGTTTTTCTTCCGACTTCGGTCTTCCGACTTCGGTCTTCCGACTTTTGAAGCTTCTGCGACTGCAAAGTTAGATACTTGGCTTTACTTTTTCAAAAGTTTCGAAATGCGGGTTAGCTTTATTGTAGAAATTTATTTTTATCAACTTTATAATAGATTAGTTAAAAAAAAATCTAATTTTGAACAGTTTTTGAAAATATAACATACCATTATTATTTTATGAAGAAAAAAGTAGTCATTATTGGAGCGGGGCCGGCAGGAGTAACAGCCGGATACGAATTACTTGAAAAATCGAATGATTATGAAGTAATTATTTTAGAAAAGAGCCTTCAAATAGGCGGTATTTCCAAAACAGTCGTACACAACGGAAATAGAATGGATATAGGGGGGCATCGTTTTTTCTCGAAAGACGAACGAGTGAATGAATGGTGGGAAAAAATTATGCCGACACAAGGCTTTCCGGCTTATGACTACAAAAAATTAGGCAGAAAAGCAAAAACAATTGAGGGTGGTCCCGACCCGGATAAAACAGACCGGGTTATGTTGATTCGAAATCGTGTTTCCCGTATCTACTATAAAAAAGCGTTCTTTGATTATCCTATTAGAATGAGTTTTGCAACAATGAAAAATATGGGCTTCGGAACAACTATTGTTGCCGGCTTTTCCTATATGTGGTCAATGATTAAGCATTTACCGGAAAACTCCTTAGAAAATTTTTATATAAACCGCTTTGGTCGAAAACTATACTCAATGTTTTTTGAAGGTTACACCGAAAAACTTTGGGGTAGACACCCACGCGAAATTTCTGCCGACTGGGGTTCTCAAAGAGTTAAAGGACTGTCTATAAGAGCCATACTTAAAGACATTTTTAACAAGATGTTGCCTCGTAAAAATGTGAAAGTTGAGACTTCTTTAATCGAAGAATTTTCGTATCCGAAATTTGGTCCCGGACAACTTTGGGAACTCGCCGCAAAAGGTTTTGAAGAACGTGGCGGACAACTTATAAAAAATGCACATGTAACAAAAATTATAAAAAGCTCAGACTCCATAACGTCATTGGTTTATGAAAATAATAATGGCGAAACTACTACCATTGAGGCAGATATTGTTATTTCTTCGATGCCCGTAAAAGATTTAATTGCAAGTATGAACGATGTGCCTAAAAACATTTTGGATATTGCACTGGGCTTGCCTTATCGCGATTTTGTTACTGTCGGTTTATTATTGAAAAAAATAAACTTAAAAAATAAAACTACAATAAAAACTTTAAACAACATAATTCCGGATAACTGGGTTTATGTTCAAGACCCGGGAGTGCATTTGGGACGACTTCAAATATTCAACAACTGGTCGCCTTATATGGTTAAAAATCCTGAAGATACTATCTGGATGGGCTTAGAATATTTCTGTACAGAGGGCGACGCAGCATGGAATATGAATGACGAAGAATGGAAAAAAAGAGCAATTTCGGAGTTGGTTACCATGGGAGTTATTTCATCGGAAGAGGATGTTCTGGACTATCATTGCGAAAAAGTAGAAAAAGCATATCCGGCATATTTTGAGACCTACAAACATATCGATAAACTTATCGATTACATAAACGGGTACAATAACTTATATTGTATCGGTCGTAATGGACAACATCGCTATAACAATATGGATCACTCAATGGAAACAGCATTTCAAACTATCGATAATATTTTATCGAATAAAAAAGACAAAAGCAATATTTGGAATGTTAATACAGAAGAAGAATATCACGAAGAGAAAAAATAAATACAATTTGATGCTACTAAATCTTTACATACTCATAAATAATTGTTGTAAAATTTAAACATCTTATTTTATGAAAAGATATAAAAGTCTTTTTGGTTTAGACAGTAAATCTAAGAATATTTGGTTTATAATATTTTTCATCTTTTTTATATTATATTTTTCTGCAATTGTATTTTTCCAATATACTATTAAAGCCGGAAATTTATATTTCTTATTTGCTTTGTTGATTCCTTTATTGCTTGTTTTGCCAAAAATAAGCGCAGAAAAAAATTTTAACAGAAAAAAAACAAAAGCAAAAAAGGTATTTATTTTAGTAGCCGGGCTTACATTCTTGCTTTTTGAACTGTGGCATTTATCGGTTTTTCCCGGTTCATTTTCTTTTGATTCTATAGCTCAGTTTAATGAAGCTCAAAATGGGCAATTTAACGACTGGCATCCGGTAATTCAAACATGGCTTATTTTCTCTATTCCTATTCACATTTGGAACAATCCCGGGTTTATAATTATTCTGCAAAATCTTTATTTCAGCCTTGCTGTAGGCTACCTTTTTTATGTTTTGTATGATGAAAATGCCGGTTATACATTTCTAATTTTTTCGGGCTTATTCATTATGCTTAATATAAACACTTATCGGATAATGATGTATCCTTGGAAAGATTCGGCTATGAGTATTTTTGCATTAGTTTTTTTCACACACATTATTAGAATATACAAAAGTGATGGAGCTTGGTTGAAAAAAATAAAAAATATTTTCAGTTTTGTTTTTTTTGCTTTCTTAACAGCAATGATGAGACATAATGCTATTCTTATTGTTTTTCCTGTTTTTGTAATTTTATTCGTTTTTTTTAGAACAATTAGAAAAAGAATATTTGCAATGTTTTTTTCTCTACTTATATTAATATTTGTTTTAAAACTAATTATTTATCCTTTCGCGGGAGTTATAAAGCCGGGTAACAGAACAATAGAATTTCTTGGACTGCCAATGGCTGTTTTGAGTAATGTTTACAAATATGACAAACAAGCACTTAATCCTGAAGAGCAGGAATTTATGAAAAACCTTGCAAGTGATGAAGCATACAACGAATATGCAACCGGAGACTTTAATACATTAAAATGGCATCAATCTTTTAATTCAAAATTTATCAACCAAGCAGGTACCGCTAATATATTAACTTATACTTTTGATGCCTTTGATAATAGTCCATTTTATGCTTGGCAGGCTTTCTTAAAACTTACAGGCTTAGTGTGGCAAATAGATGATAATAATAACAATTGGCGTATTTATTCTGGAATTTATGACAATGATGCAGGTATAGGACCTCAAAAAGCCATAATAAGTTTAGGCAGCTACCGAGGTTTTATCAGAAAACTCTCTTATATTATTTTTCCCCTTAATCTCTTCAATTTTATCGGAGTTATAAACTTATTACTTATTTTTATGGCTACAGGCAGAATTGGGAAAACCGGTCTCGGGCGAATTTTTATAATTCTGTCTCCTTTATGTTATAATTTCGGAACAATGCTTTTGCTTTCGGGTCCCGATTTTAGATTTTTCCACTATAATTTTTTAATTTTTATACCAATAGTTTTTATTCTATTATCAAAAGATTACGAAAAGATACAAAGCACAATAAACTAAACTGCAAAACAATATCAATGTTAAGCCGAATTATTATCTTCGGGTTAAATATCAGCAAATAAAAAATGAAACAATCGATAAAAATAAAATTACACAAAAGACAAATCTTTTTATTCTTGTTTGTTTTATTGAGTATAAAAGGCTTCTCTCAATCGGGAAAGATAAAAGGGAGTGTTTCCGGCATCGACAACAATGCCCCTATTCCCTTTGCAACAATCTCCGTAGAAGGCACCCAAATAGCAACAACAAGCGACGCCGAGGGCAATTTTATCATAGAAAACATAGCACCCGGATATTACAAACTCTACACGCAAGTAATGGACTATGAAAGCCAATTGTCGGAAGAATTTGAAATAAGACCAAACAAAACTACGAATATAGAAATTCAATTGGAAAAGCAGACCTACAACATAAACGAGGTTGTTGTTAAATCATCGCCTTTCAAGCGACAAGCCGAAAGTCCTGTATCTATGCGATCTTTGGGTGTAAGCGAGATTGAAAAAACACCCGGTGCAAGCAGAGACATATCGCGCGTTATACAAGCACTGCCGGGCGTATCCTCATCAACGGCAACATTCCGCAACGATGTTATAGTAAGAGGCGGAGGTCCGGCAGAAAATGTTTTCTACATAGACGGTATAGAAATACCCACGATAAATCACTTTTCAACACAAGGAGCGTCGGGCGGTCCCGTAGGCATCGTGAACGCAGACTTTGTCAGCAAATTAGATTTTCATACAGGGGCTTTCCCAAGCTATGCAGGCGAAGCATTAAGTTCTGTACTGGCTTTTAAAATGCTGAACGGAAACGACGAAAAATTAAAATATAAAGCAACACTCGGGGCATCCGATTTATCGCTTACCGTAGATGGTCCGATATTGAAAAACACAACCGGTATTTTTTCGGTACGCCGCTCCTATTTGCAGTTTCTTTTCGGCTTATTAAAACTGCCGTTTTTGCCTACATACAACGATTATCAACTGAAAACAAGAACAAAATTCAACAACAAAAACGAACTTATAATTGTAAGTCTGGGTGCTTTGGACAACTTTAAATTAAATACCGGAATAAAAGATCCCGATGAACTGCAGCAATACATTGTTAATAATCTGCCCGTATTTAACCAATGGAGTTATGTGATAGGCGGCGCATATAAGCACTATTCAGAAAAAGGATACAGCAAACTAATAGTAAGCCGAAATTTTCTGAACAACAACATAACAAAATATAAAAACAACGATGAAAGTGCACCGGAAAACTTGCAACTAAATATCAAGTCCTTTGAAATTGAAAACAAAATAAGATTTGAACAAGTAAGCCGAATTAAAGGCTTTAAAATTGCTTACGGTGCCGGCTACGAATACAGCAAATATTCCAATGACATATACCAAAAGGTGCTAATTTTCGGAAATTTAATAACGCTTGATGTAAACAGCGATTTCCGACTAAACTCATGGGGCGTTTTCGGGCAAGTAAGCAAAAGTCTGTTAAACAAAAGACTTACACTCTCTGCGGGTGTACGGGCAGATGCCAATGATTACAGTAGCAACATGTACAATTTATTGAAGCAAATATCACCGCGTTTCAGCGTATCTTATGCCCTTACCGAAAAGCTTTTCCTAAACGCCAACGCAGGCAGATACCACAAACGCCCGGAATACACAACATTGGGCTATAAAAACAGAGACAATGTTCTTATTAACAAACAGAACAAAATAAAATACATAGCTTCCAACCAATATGTAACAGGTTTGGAGTGGCGTCCTTTAAAAAACACAAAAATTACGGGAGAGTTTTTCTACAAAGACTACGCACATTATCCGATGTCGGTAAAAGACGGTGTGGCTCTAAGTAACAAAGGAGCAAATTACGGTATTACCGGAAGCGAAGAAATAAAATCAACAGGTAAAGGTCGCGCATACGGATTTGAGTTTTTTACACGCATGCCGTCTTATAAAAAATTCAATGTGTTGCTCTCGTACACTTATGTCAGAAGTGAATTTGAAGATACATTGGGAACCCTTATTCCCTCGGCATGGGACAACCGGCATATAGTAAACTTAACCCTGATGAAATCCTTTAAACATAATTGGGACGTGGGACTAAAATGGCGTTATTCCGGCGGATTGCCTTACAGCCCCTATGATATGGAAAAGTCAAAAGTAATTGCATATTGGGATATTCAAAATGAAGGTTTTTTAGACTATTCAAAATTTAACTCGCTGCGTTTAAGCAATTCCCACCAGTTAGACTTGCGAATAGATAAAACTTTTTATTTCAAGAAAGTAGAGTTTGGATTCTATATAGACCTACAAAACGTGTATAATTTCAAAGTAGAAAATCAACCTTACCTGACAAACTTAGACGAAAACGGAAAAGCAAACATAAACCCGGACAATAACAATGAATATATTTTAAGAAAACTTGAAAGCAGAACAGGCACAATAATTCCCTCCATAGGAATGAAAATAACCTTTTAGCAATAGTTGCCGAATTGATGAACGGCAAAGTTTTCAAGCAATGTGGCAACCGGAAAAATACAGTCCAAAGTCGGGATTGTTTTGCATATCCCGACTTTGGGTAACTTATTCGACTTAACGGGCAAATATCCTCGGTGCAATATTAATACTCAACCAAGTCCAAGTTTGAAACTCATCGCTGTCGCCGCCTTTTACTGTTTCCATAGGTTCAGATAAAAATGCACAAGAAAATCCGCCAACCAATGTAATGTCTTTATGAAGTTTGAATTTTAAATTCAAATCTATTTCGGAAGCCAAATTTTTATCGATTTCTACACCGTTTAAATTCACGACATCTCCCGTAAACTGAAAATAATGATAGTTCAACCCGGCACTAAACTTAGGACTTAATTTGGAACTGATGCCCGCATAAGTATCCCATAAACCGGGTTTTAGTCCGTTTATAAACGGACTAACATAAAAGTAGTCCATGGAGCCGTAAAATTTATGATGCGTTCCGTATAATGGATTGAATGCTTCCACCTTATTCGGGTCTAAATCATTACCGCTTAAATAATCAGAACCTAATTTAAGTGCTATTTTATCATTAATTTTATATGCTAACACACCCGACAACATAAAGGCATTAATCGATTTTTTTGCGATTGTTTCCCCAAATTGATAATAACCGGACAATTGAGCCGAAAATTCCGGAGTAATTGCAAAATTCATATAGGAACCTGCCGTTTGCATATACACCTCATCCGTACCTGCTTGAATGCCCAAGTTCATGAATAAGAAAGATAAATTAACTGAATTATTGGCTGCCAAATGATACCACAAAGTTTGCATGCTTTTGTAGGGTTGTCCCAAAGCGGCATTATACAAATTGCCGTGAATATTTTCTTTGTTTTGATTGTATGCCAATATTAGGTGAGCTTTGTGCTTTTTATTATCGAAACCCAATTTCATGGCATCATGATGACGCCCGGCTACATGCCAATTCAAAGCTCCTAAGATACGTTGATCGTCATAGCTGATTACTTGACGACCCAGTTTTACAAAAAAGTGTTTTTTAAACGAAATTTTTGCCCATGCTTCGTGTACTGCTATATCCGATCTTTTATGTACCTGTTTGTCATCTCCCCAAACACCTACATGCTGCAAAGATAATTTTGTTTGCAAAAAGTCTTGACTATATCCAAAATTTAAGCGTGTTCTGTTATTGATAAAGCCCGCTACGGTGTCCCCTTTAAATTTAGGCATTAAAGCACCGTCTCTCAATTCTGCTCGGGAACGCAGTTGCAAATCCACATTAAATTTTTTCGGATTATCTTGTGCCCATATTTGCATTGTGCAAAAAAGCATTAAAATAAGAAATAAATAAATCTGTTTCATGATATTATGTTTAAAAAGTAAAACAATTATTCTAAAGTATATGTATGCACACTTGCTCCTTGTGCCGCCGGCAAATAATTAACCCCAAACCATGTTATTTGCAACAAAACAAAGGAAAATACGGCTATTATTAAAGCATTGCGATAGTGCTTGGGTTGATGATTTCGATAGTGCACATAAATCAGGTAGCCCATCCAAGTAGCTGCCGCCCATGTTTCTTTGGGATCCCAGCTCCAATAATGCCCCCATGCTTCTTTTGCCCATAAAGCACCAAACAACATTCCGATTGTTAAAAATGATGCTCCTACATACACAAAATTATCAATCAAATTCATAACTCCGGGTTCCGGTTTCTTTGATTTGGCTATAAATAAAAAATACAGGCTTACCAAAGTACCTGCCCCAAGCATGGCATAAGAAAACATATAAACAATTACATGCGGAGCAAACCAAGGGCTTTGTAAAGCGGGCATTAAAGTTTTATTATGAATTTCCGGTTTGGCTATATTTATGACGATAAAAACAGTAGCCAAAATAGTACTGAAAGTTAAAATCCAAGGATAACGCCAGCGAATATAGGTAATAAGACCCGCAACCGGCAGAAAGAAAGAATACCATAAGCGTGTTTCTCCCATGGTACGCAACGGAGGTCGTTCCAAAAAATACCAGAAACTACCGATAAAAGACGCAAAAACAAGGACGCCCAATACGGTAAACAAAATAGCAATATGGCGCTTTGCCGGTTTATAAGCTACAAATGCCCCTGCCGACCATAAAACAATCGCAAGTGCCGAAAAATATATAAAATCTTGCCAACTAATCATCTTGAACCTCCTCTTTTTTTGCCGTTAAAAATAAACCTACGGCACCTATCAGCATTAATATAATTCCTGAATATACATAAGGCAACCAAGGGTCTTTGACCAATTCAAAGATACTGATATTACTCCAACGTCCCATGACTTCGTCATAACTCAATTGATAAATCTTCCAACCTTCTATTTTAAAAGGTTTATTTACTTCTATGTTTGCTTTTGTCTCTGTTCCGCTTTTTTTTGTGTAAATTTTCACTTCCGAAGCATACTTTTTAGGCTCTCGCTCCGGCATTACAATACTATGTAGCGAATCTAAGGTCAAAGCACTGTGCGGAAACATATGATTGCCCGCACTCACCCACCCTTCTTTATGTATGCCGTTTTTTTCGGCACTTACATATACCGCAGAAGTTGCACCATGTGTTTCAAAGTTTACATATTTAACTGTGTCTTTCGTCATTACCGAAGCAGCCATAGGCAAAAACCTACTTACCTCTACTTTCCAATCCAACAAAGTGCCGGCAACCGGCGTTTTTTCTACCAAAATGCTGCCGGGCTGTTTTTTCGGCAAAGCTTCACCGGTTTCATTTGAGATAATCAGCAGTTTTGGCGGGTATTGATCTATTGTAAAAGATTGCAATTCAATAGCAATAGGCAGTTCAATCAGTTTGTTGTTTTCATCGGTAGCTCGCCATTCTACTTGCGCAAGGGAGGTTTGCATTTTCAAACGTTGCATGTCGGGGCTGCCCAACATGCCGGCAAACAAAGCAATAAACAAACCCAAATGATTCAAGATAAAAGTAAAATCTTTTAAGCGAAATACACTTAATCTTCGTAAAGTTGTTACTCCCAAAATAGACAGAAAGTAAATATAAAGCAGGGCAAAACTATATGAACGCGTCATCTGTCGAAAACCTAAACCCTCCAATACAGAATAACTATGTTCCGGGTTTATAAAATCTACAGACGGAATTTGTCGAGTAAAACCCATAACAATAACCAAAATAAGAAGCGAAGTAATGGAAGTAATGGCAGCTTCTAATTTGGTAAACCAAAGGATGTATTTATTGTGCTTGCTTATCCAAAAAAGCACAAACAAAACGACGAGATAGCTTATCCCGAAAAACAAGTTCATGGGGTATCGAAAATGCTCACCGAGTACAGATTGCAAAACTGCACCGGTTATAAATAAACCGATGCAGATTACAAAACCTTCGGCATACCTCCAAGGATATTTCCACATATTATTTGTCAAATTTCAGTATTTTGAACCAAGCGACCTTTAGATTTGGCTTCTTGCAGCCATTTTGGAACAACTGTTTTTACGAACTCAGCTTTGTTGCTATCCAATTTTTCCATATCTAAACCAATATAGGCTTGAGCTTTGGCTTTAGTAGATATATCCGGCATCGGCACCTCATCCAAATAGCCTAAGCGAGCCAATACTCTGGAAATGGACAAGCGTGCTTTTACGGCTCTTTCCAAACCGCTTCCTAAAATGCGTTGCATCTCCTGCGGAGCATGAAACGAAGCACCGTGTGATGCCACACCAAAATCCCAACGCCACTGCGCTTGGCGGATAAGTTGCAAAGCATCGTGCATTTGTTTTTCGGTGGCGCCTTTATCCCATGCAAATTTTGCTTCAATATGTGCTTTTGCCAATTCTTGCTCTAAGGCTGTGCGCGTTTCATTCGCTTTTCGTTGGCGTTCATATACATTATTACGCAATGTTTCGGCATCTTCTCGGTGACAGCTTTGACAAGTTCTGTCAATCATCGCCAAAGGACTTTGTATATGGTGGTCGCTAAACTTAATACCGCCTTCGCTTTTATACGGCATATGACAGTCGGCACAAGCAACGCCACGTTGTCCGTGAATACCCATTTGCCATGTTTCAAAGCCGGGGTGTTGTGCCTTTAAAATGGGTGCTTTACTCAATTTATGCGTGTAATCTTTATAACCGGCTTCATCATAATAGGCTTCTATTTCTTCCACCGTAAAACCTTTATCCCAAGGAAAAGTCAGATACTTGCCGTCTCCTTTAAAAAAATATTCCACATGGCATTGTGCACATACCAAAGTACGCATTTCTTGATGAGTGGCTTTGGTAATATCTCGCCCTATTCTTTTAAATGCTTCGATAAGTGCCGGTTGAGCAATATGCAAATCCATTGTTTCTGCATCATGACAGTTTGAGCAGCCAATCGGGTTAACAATTTCAGAACCGAAATCGCCCCATTTTTTCTTATAGAACTCTGCCACGCCTATATTTGCCATCATACGAGGAACATCAGGGCTTTTACAA
>PDWJ01004035.1_pt1 | contig 13779 bp, 8 predicted proteins | sample 1430881 | NCBI WGS metagenome assembly PDWJ01 (sample SAMN01162460, study PRJNA174530) | Oral metagenome, whole genome shotgun sequencing project. | biome: Marine environment; feature: Marine mammal; material: Swab sample of the gingival sulcus; isolation source: swab sample of gingival sulcus... | reverse complement strand
TTAAAGAGATTTTTTTATATTTTATTTTCCGATGGTTTTTTCGGCAAGATAAAATATATTTTTCTAATGTGATTTGAATTTATAAGGAGTGACTAAATATAGTTTATCCAAAAGTTTTTTATCTTCCAATACCTTATTTAAGCAAAACTTAAAGTATCTCAAGCTTTCTTTCCATTCCCGTAGAGAATAAACAGTATCAGGTAAAGCAGGCTGGTCTATACTATTTTGATAATATAGGGTTTGAGGTATCTTATATTGCCTTAAAAATAGAATACAAATGTATTTGCAAATCCAAAATACAACTTCATCACTATTTCCCAGATTATCTAAATTCGGGAATCTATATTTAATAGAACCAATAAACTTTCCTAAATGATTATTGATATTTCTGAACCATTCAAACCACTCAAAAATATCATTCATTGTATAAGGTAATAATACATATTTGGGAGGAGATAATTGTGAATATGTGGTGATATAATTTAATGCTTCATAGTTTTCACTATACAGTAATAAACCTCCTATAGCATAATGAAATTCTAAAAACCTTTTTTGTTCTTTTTTCCTCTGTTCTATTGCTTCTTTATTATCATTGGAATAATCCGGATATATTTGTTCTAATTCAAAACTATAATATTGATGAGAATTTGCCCAAAACCTACGAATAAAACCAACGTTGTTTCTAATTAATGTAAAATTATACCATAATCTATTATACGTTTCTTCCGATATCGTCTTTTTTTGAAAATCATTAGGAATTAACAGACGACCACTAATAGCACTTTCTCTTAAAGGTAAAAGATGTTTATAATCATTTTCAACACATTCATCAACTAAATTGGTTACTAACTCATAAAATATCATATCATATTTTACAGATTTGTTAGATGTTTTATTTCTATGAAGAACTACATATTCTACATAAAATTCTAATAATTTTGATTGTAAATCAATATCTTTTTTATTTACGGCATATGATGATAATTCCCCAATTGCCATAAAAGCATACCTACCTACGTTGTCATTCTGTTTACTATATTTAGCTATTAAATAGTTAAGTAAAGATTCAATATTACCAATGTATAGTAAAACATTTTTTAGCCAAAGAAAAAATATTACAACTAAAACAAGAGTTGAAAAAAAAGTAAATATATCTGCGGAGTTGTTGATAAACCAGTTGTCCCAATCAAACAAAGGTTTGAATTGGAATATTTGAAATACCAATGAAAACAATGAAAAATAGAGAGCTAATTGAAAAATATTAGATTTTAATATTATTTTTCTTTGAATATCCTCATAATTAAATACGACTAAAAGGTATTTAGAGTTATATTTTTCACCTATATTAGATACCTTATCCAAGATTATAGGATATGCTAAACCTAATAAAGCTATTATTATAGAAGAACAAATTTCTATAACATTCTGCATATTATCAAATAAGCCTTTCATAAGTTATGGTTTTATTAAAAAAATAAGTTTTGACAAAAATACAATATTTCACCAAAACTTGATTAATCCAAGCTATAAAGTATGATTTTTATTAATCCCTAACTCCGCCTAATTTAGGTAGTCTAATTTGAATTAGTTTCTATTTAATCTGACAGTTAAGGGCAAAACAAATTATATTTGTAAAGCAAAAGCACGCTGTCGCTCAAACGAGCTGCCGAACTTACGCACAATATGTACCAAATAAAATATACTTTACCGCAAAGTCGGCACAAAAAATCTCGGCTCTTAAAAATGGACGAACAACAACAGGAATTGATTAAAATTGTAACTGAAAATTTTTAGGGTGTCCCAACGCTGAAAACAGGAAGACATACTCTTTTGCAATTTTTGCTTTGAACGTAGGTTTGTGAGAAATGTAATATATTCACGAACACAAAAAAATAAATAATCGTTGTGAGTAATTGCAAATGTGTATGGCTTTAGGGTTGGCTTTCTTCATTTATTTTATCGTAAACTTTTTTCAACATTAATTCTTTCACCAAATTACCAAATGACTTATTCTCAATAATTTTATCAAAGATGTCCTGATTTTGGTCCATTCTATGGATTAGCTTATTTAAAAACATATCCTCAAAAGCATATTTAAAAGTGTCTATTTTATTTGCTTTTGCTTGAACTTTTAATTTTTCGTCCTGAATTAATTCTTGCTCTATTTGGTCAAAGAAAAGCTTGTCTGCTTCTTCAAACTCAGTTCCGAATCTTTCATTTAAAACATCAATAATTTCAGACAATTTTGCTTTTTCTTCTTTTGCTCGTTTTATTCCTGCTTCACTTAATCCATCTAACTCTCCATCTTCTCCTTTCACCAAATCGATTGAACCTTCTTTTATTTTTTGTAAACGATAATATTCCATTGCAATCTCATCAGTTAATTGTAAACTGTCTGATAGCTCTTTTTTAGGTAGTTTGGTTTGAAGCATTTTTGCATAAGCATAAAACTTTTCAAATTCGGGTTCTTTGAATGGCATAATTTGAGCAAGAAATGAATAAAGGTTTGTCCAAGTTCTTAAACTCTTTTTAAACTCATCTTTTTCATCTTCTGTTGCTAATGCTTTAAATCTGTCAATTGCAGGGTCAATATAAGCGTACAAAAGCGACTGGTCTTTAGTTGTCAGTTTGCCTGTCGGCTTAAAATAAATATTAGCAAAAGCATCAATTTCCGATTGCCGGAATATCTGCTTTTCGTCCAATTTCCCTTTTAAATCAAAGAGGTGGTTAATATCCGGTTCTTCAACAACTGTTGTTCTTTCATAGTAGGGTTGAAAAGAATCAAAGATTGTTTTTCGGTCATTCACAAAATCCAACACAAAAGTATCTTCCTTTCCGGGAGCTGTTCGGTTAAGTCTTGAAAGTGTCTGTACTGCTTTAACGCCTGAAAGTTTCTTATCAACATACATTGTATGCAACATTGGCTGGTCAAATCCGGTTTGATATTTGTCGGCAACAATTAAAATTCTGTATTCGTTTTCATCGAAAACTTTTGGTAATTCTTTCTCGCCATAGCCTGTTAATTCAGGCTCAGAAACGCCATCAGGATAATTATCATCAATTACTTTCCCTGAAAATGCAACTAAGATTTTCAACTCTTTCGTGTAGCCGTTCTCCTTGATGTATTTGTTAAACTCTTCGAAATATCTTTTTGCCAATTTACGAGAAGAAGTAACAAACATTGCCTTTGCTCTACCGCCAATTTTTGAAGCAACGATTTGTCTGAAATGTTCAATTACAATTTCTGTTTTTTGAGCCAAGTTATGAGGGTGGAAATTTACAAAATGACCGATTGCTCTTGCTGCTTTCTTTTTATTTAAAGCAGGGTCATCTTCAATTGCTTTGGAAAGCTTAAAATAGAGTTCATAGTTCGTATAGTTTTCCAAAACATCAAGTATAAAACCTTCTTCAATAGCTTGCCGCATTGAATACAAGTGAAAAGGTTGTGGCTTATTTTCAGCATCCTTTTCACCAAAAATTGCAAGTGTTTTATATTTTGGAGTGGCTGTAAAAGCAAAGAATGAAAGGTTTTGTTGTTGTCCCCTCGCTTCGGCTGATTTTTCTATTTGCTCCCTAATAAAATCTTCTGCAGTAAAATCATCATTTTCGTCAGTACCGTTATCTATCCCACTTGCCGATAAAACTTCTTTCATTTTTTTGTGGGCTTCTCCACCTTGTGAACTATGAGCTTCATCGATTATTACGGCATATTTTCGGCTTGGTATTTCTCCAACTTTATCTAATACAAAAGGAAATTTTTGAAGTGTTGTTATTATGATATGTGAACCTGAATTAATTGCATAAGCTAATTGATTACTATCCTTGTCAATCTTTTGGACAACGCCTGTTTTATGTTCAAACTGGTAAATTGTATTTTGCAATTGCTGGTCTAAAACCCTGCGGTCTGTTACAACAACTACACTATCAAAAATGCGTTCATTTTGATTATTGTGCAAACTTGATAATCGATAAGCCAACCAGGCAATTGAATTACTTTTTCCGGAACCTGCCGAATGCTGAACTAAATAATTTTTACCGGCTCCTGTTTCTTTTGCATCAGTCGTAAGTTTTCTTACTGCATCTAATTGATGGAAACGAGGAAATATCATTTTTTCCTTTTTAAAGGTCTTTCCGTCAATTTCAATTTCTTCTGTTTGCAAATGGATAAATCGTTGGATAATATCTAACCAACTGTCTTTTATTAATATTTCATTCCACAAATAATCGGTTTTATAGCCATTAGGGTTTGGCGGATTGCCTTTACCTTTATTATGACCCTTGTTGAACGGAAGCCAAAAGGTTTTTTCCCCTTCCAATTTAGTTGCCATAAAAACTTCTTCGTCATCTACTGCAAAATGTACGAAAGTACGCTTTTTGAAAGCAAAAAGCAATTCTCTGTTATCTCTTGTGGTTACATATTGTCTTTTTGCATTAGCGGAACTTTGACCTGTGAAATGATTTTTAAGTTCGATTGTGGCAACAGGAATACCATTTAGTGAAAGCACTAAATCAACAGAGTTTGTATTTCCTTTTTTTGCGGAGTAATAAACTTGTCTGATTACTTTTAATTGATTTTTGTCGTATAATTCTTGTGTTTCAGGATTTAAACCCGATTCCGGTTTGAAGAATGCCAATTTAAAACGCACACCATAATCGGTAAAACCATTGCGGATAACATCAAGACTACCACGCAAATCCATTTCTTTGTAAATCCGTTGAATAATTCTGTTATCTACATTATCACCGTGAATTGATGAAATTTTAGCCCAATTTTTAGCTTGTGTATCTTGTAAGAACTTTAATACTTCGTATTTAAACAAACCTAATTCCAGACTGTAATCAGGTGCATTGCCCTGCTTGTATCCGCCATTATCAATCAAAGATTGAACAATAGCTGTTTCAAATGTATGTTCGGTTGTTATTTTATTCATTTTCTATTTCAATTTTTAAGATAAAAAAGAAATAAAACTACTATAAAGTGTTTTAAAACAAGCATATACTTATTTTTCTTTTTCAATTTCTTTTTTATTTCTTTTTTTTTATGCCAACCAATATTTTCTATAAGTTCTATCAGAAGAATGGCTCAAAACACCATCTTTTACCATTTTATAAATTGCTTTTTGTAAGTCCTTATAATTTACATCAGGAATACGTTTATGTATCTCTCTAATTGAACTTTCCGGATAAGTCTGTAAATCACTTTCAATTAAAGCAATCAAACGATGAGGTTCAATAGTTTTTAAACTGGGTTTCATATTCAATTTTGAAGACCTTATCAGTTGTGGATTAATTAAGTATTGTTTCCCCTTTTTTACACCACGAGTAATAAGTACTTTTTGCTCTTCTAATTTTGTTACATATGAACGTAATCTGTCATGCTCTTGAAGTTGAAGTTGTTTTATCAGTTCTGTTCCCAATATCTTTTTTTCTCTTGCGATAATGCCAAGAACAATAAATTGTTTTTGTGACAATTGATAATGCTGTGATATGTATTCTAGCAAAAACACTACCTCTTCATCTAAAATTTCAGAGCCTTGAATAACTGTTGTAAAATCGAACCCTGATTTTACTATGGGGAAAGGTTTATTGTCTTTGCTATCCAATGCATAAATCAGGTCATATCCCGAGCCTTCGCCTTCCATTAAATTAAGGTCGTGAAAAATTCTTATTAAATGAGGGTTGCGGCGATGTCTGCTATGTAGTATGTTATTCTCGGTTATTCCGATTGGCAAATTGCCCGGATTTGTTATTTCCAATTTATTTGGATAGACTTCGATGAAAATATCACCCGAAATGGTATATTTTTTATGAGCTATTGCATTTACCAATAACTCCCTGATTATTTCAGGTGCATATTGCCTGATACGTTTTCGAAAAAGTCCTTGTGGAATTTCATAAAAATATTTTAATTCACCTGCCTTTTCTTCTATATCAATAATCAGTTCTTTGGGGTTTAATTCATAATCATTCCAATTTTCTTTTTTTATCTTCTCTCCATATTCGTCATAAACAATGTATTGAATAGTGATTGGATAGGATATCCTACTTCGCATTTGTTCCGTGCCTAACCACAAGACTCCAAGGTTGGTTAAGTTACCTTTGATACTTAAATTGTAATGTTCTATTATTTCAAAATCATCTTTTTGTTTTACACTCTCTTTTACCCTGTCCGATTTGCGTATATCATTGGCAAAATCAATGATGTTCCTCTCAGGTATTTGACTTATTTTAAAAGATTTCAATTCAACCAACTCCCATTGAAAAGCGTTTTTTTCGGCAGCAAGACGTGTAACATCCTCACCCGAAATGGGATAACATTTGTCTTGAATACGCATTAAAATTTTACCAGTCGAAGTAGTTGCAATTGTTCTACTCGTATGAAATACTTTGAAATGAAAATATTGACCTCCGTTTTCATGAGTCTCAATAATAGCATCACCCAAGCCTACACTATCAGTAAGCGAACGTATCCTTGATAAGACATCATTTACAATTTCTTGTCTGATTTCCTGGTTTTTAGGTGGCAACTTATTAGAATCTTCCACGCCAATAAACAAAGTACCGCCTTGTGAATTAGCTAAACAAACACAAGTTTCTGCAAGTTCTTTAAAATTAGCTTTGGGACCAACTGCTTTTTTTAGGCTCTTGTATTCTATATATGAATGTTCCGTTTCCATAATATATTTTTTATTCCGTTACTTTTATCTTTCCTGTTACCACTTCCGAAATAAGCGATTGTTTGTACTCTTTTAGAAGTTCAATTAGTCTTTCTACTTTTTTATATTTTGAATTTATTCGTGCTATCTCAGCTTCTATGAAGGTTATTATTATTTTTTGTTCCTGTTTTTCAGGAAACCAAGAATAAAAGCCACCTATCTCACTTGAATTAATTGCAGGATAACTTACACCAACAGAACTTGCTGTAATACTTTGTAATATAATTTCACTTGATAAGATATAAAATAAATATTCTGGCAAGAAATCATCATTCGGGGAAATAACTGCAAAACCAGTTGATGCAATTAAATTACTATTAGCATTTTTAATAAAGAGTATTGCCTTTAAATAGGTTCTCACTGTTGAAATTAATATATCTCCATTATTTACAATACGCCTTGCCCTTGATGGAGCCTTTTCGAATAATAGTTTTTTAGGTTTATCTTTCAATCTACCATATTCTACATTCCCAATGTCAATATATTCAATTTTATAATCATTATCTGTTTTATCAGATAAAGTTTCCTTGTTAATACTTACTACATACCTCAACTTTTTCACCTCCCAATGCTCCGGTATTTCACCCAGCCAATCAATACCGCTATCTTTCATAGGAGTATCAGGTTCAATCCCTTTTGTAACCGCTTGGTTTATAATAGCTGTTTTTTCTTCTTCGTATAATTTGAGTAACTGTTCTTTTTGGGTAATAAGCTTGTCTATTTCTTCTGTTTTTTTGTCAAGATAATTGGCAATGACTACTTGTTCTTTAAATGGAGGAGCTTTAATAGAAAGGTCATTTACTTTATCAACTTTCAGATTTATACGAGTAAATCCATTTGCTTCAATTTGTAAAACACACCTATAAGGATGTGAAAGAAGAAGATAGTTTATAAAAGAAGGGAAATAATCCTTTTCTACAAACCTAAATCCTTTGCAAAAACTATTTAAATATGCTTCACCTAAATCATCAAGCAAGATTGTTGATTTGCCAACATCTTCATAGTTTTCAGAACTCATCATAAAAAACAAATCACTATTTTTAACCCTATTTTGTTTTTCATCTTCTTTAATTACAACATACTGTAATTGCTTTGGGTCTATAACTTTGTTGTTTGCGATATTTGTAAATGGAATAAATGGTTTATTGTCAGGATTTACACTTTGATTAAAATCTTTGTTTGATTTACCAGATAAACCACCATATAAATAACCAATATATTTTAAACGGATAGATTTCCAATGTTCCGGAATTTCCCCAATCCAGTCAAAACCGCTGTCTTTGTATTTTTCGTATTTAGTCATTAGTCAAGTATTGTTTTTTCAGTTTCATCTAATTGATTTAGTATATCTTCCCATTTCTGTTTTAGAATTAATTTATCAGGTAATTTAGTTTTATAATCAGCAATCAAAGCAGGCGATAAACTTCTGCTTAAAGCATATTCTACAACCATATCATCTTTCCCTTTACAAAGTAAAATTCCGATACTTGGGTTTTCGTTTGCTTTTTTCACATTGCGGTCAAGTGCTTCGAGATAGAAATTGAGTTGTCCAAGATGAGCCGGTTTAAATTTTTCTGTTTTCAGCTCTATGGCAACCATACATTGCAAACTGCGATGATAAAAAAGCAAGTCAATTGCAAAGTCTTGATTTCCTACTTGTAAAGGATATTCTTCTCCCATAAAGGAAAAATCACGTCCGAACTCTAACAAAAACAGACTAATATTTTTACTGATTTTATGTTTTAAATCTTTTTCGGAGTGTTGTTGTGGCAATTGCAACAATTCTAAAACATAGGAGTCTTTAAATACATCTTTTATATCCTGCGGTAATTCTCTCGACAGTGTTGAGAGTTTTTCATTTCCAATCATAACCCTTTCAAAGCACGAAGCATCTATTTGACGTTCCAATTCCCTGTATGACAATCGTTCTCTGATGGTTAAACGTATATAAAACTCCCTTTCTTTCATGTTTTTTGTTGCCGAAATAATAGCCATATTATGCGACCAAGGAATTTCTCTCAACAATGTTGAGAGTTTTGGAAAATCTTTGTAACCCTCATAAAACTGTTTCATACGCCATAGATTTTGCGACGAGAAACCTTTTAAATTTGGCTGTGTTTGTTTTAAATGTTCTGCCAATTGTTTTACAACAGATTTACCCCATCCCTCATTTTCTATCTGCTCATACAGATACTTACCAATTTCCCAATAAAGACTTATAAGTTCGGAATTTACTGCTTGACTTGCCCTTTGTTTAGCTTGTGCAATAAGATGTGTAATATGTTCAAATCGGGATTGTATATTCATTAGTCAAATATTGTTTTTTGAGTTTCTAAAGTTTTTTCTTCTAATGCCAAAATATCGGCTTTTATCTCGTCTAATGAACGCAGTGGTTTAAACTCATAAAAATATTTGGTAAAGCTTATTTCATAACCTACTTTGGTTTTAGTGTGGTCAATCCAAGCATCCGGCAAATTTGGTTTTACTTCACGTTCGAAATATTCTTCAATGGTTTGCGGAACAAGTTTTTTGTTCTCGTCTAATTTAAGGAATGGAATATTTTCATAATCACGCAAGCTTGTATCGGCTTTGGGTTCTCCTTTTGTATTACGAATTATTTCTCCATTTTCATCTCTTTGCGGTTCTTCAACCGTAATACGCCAATAAGCAAAATAGTCGTTTGGATATATTTTTACAAATTCGTTTTCTTCAAAGTCTCCATAGAGTTTCGTTATAAATCCAATTCCTTTGTCGTTTCCGTTTTCAGTAATCTTTTTTCGTTTGTTTCCCAGACTTGGAATTTGCTTTTCCCAGAATCGGTTATTTGGTAATTTACCATTTGCAACTAATTCTTCATCTTTTTGCCCGGTAGCATTTATTAACTGAACTTTGCCTTTTCTTTCTTCACTTTTTTTGTTGCTCACAATCCAAACATAGGTTGCTATTCCTGTATTGTAGAAAAGCTGGTCAGGCATTGCTACAATTGCTTCAAGCCAATCATTTTCAATAATCCACTTTCTAATATCGCTCGGACCGCTTCCGGCTTGTCCCGAGAATAGAGGAGAGCCGTTAAAAACAATTCCAATTCTTGTTCCATTAGGTTTCATTTTAGAAATCATATGTTGCAAAAAAAGTAACGAACCGTCATTAATACTTGGATAACCTGCTCCAAATCGACCTGAAAAACCTTTATTTTCACTTTCAGCTTTAATTATTTTCTCTGCTTTTTTCCAGTCCACTCCGAATGGAGGATTTGAAAGCATATAATCAAATTTCTCGTCTTCCAGTCCGTCAATTGTAAATGTATTACCAAACTTAATGTTTGAAGGATTTTGTCCTTTAATTAACATATCTGATTTACAGATTGCATAAGATTCGGGATTTATTTCCTGTCCGAAAACTTCGAGTTTAGCCTTTTTATTAAAGCTATTCAAATGTTGTTCTCCAATAGAAAGCATTCCGCCGGTTCCACAAGCCGGGTCATAAAGTGTTTTTACAATTCCTTCTTTTGTCAAAGTTTCATTGTCGGCAATGAACAAAAGGTTAACCATTAATTTGATTACTTCTCTTGGAGTAAAGTGTTCTCCTGCTGTTTCGTTAGATTGCTCGGAAAACCTCCTGATGAGTTCTTCAAAAACATACCCCATTTCCATACTGTCCATATCGGAAAGGTCGATTTTTGCAAACTCCTTTACAATAAGAAAGAGAATGTCGGATTTTGGATCGTCCATTCTTTCAATCTGGTCGTCAAAATTGAAATATTCAATAATTTCTCGGGCACTCGCTGAAAATCCATTTATGTAGTTTCTAAGGTTTGCAGCTACTTTGTCGGGTTCTGCTTTCAGTTTGTCAAAGTCGAATTTGCTTCGATTATGAAAATTATGTCCGGCAATATTGTTTAGAATTAAATCTTTTGCACTGTCTGATTTGTCTTTAATTCTTGGCAAATAATCTAATACTTTCTCTTTTGTCGGTTTTAAAACACAATCTAATCGTCTCAAAACAGTTAATGGCAAAATTACTTTTCCGTAGTCCGATTGCTTGTAATCACCACGTAAGTAGTTAGCTACTTGCCATATTAAATCTGCTTTCTTTTTAAAATCTATCATATATTTCCCTTGTTATTAAGTCGTCTAAATTACTAAATCCAATTCTGTATTTCAAAAAAGTGCATAGGGAAAATTTTGGTTCTTTGTTTTTTCAGGTTGACTTTTTTGAGCGTAAGCAAAAACAAAATTTTCAATGTTATCCATTTTTTCAATTCTATGTCTATTTTCTTTTTCAATCTATTTAGTTGAATCCTTCGATTTATCTTTTTCAGCCTTGCAGGCACAAATATACGCAACTTTTTTTATGCAGCAAATAAATCAGTTTTTTTCAATTTGCTGATTATGAGAAAGTGTTTCGTATTAATTTACATATTCGCAATAACATAAAAACACGCACTTATTATGAAACTTGAAAACTGCAATTTCTCATTTGAGCAAGTGTTACGTTCCCTCCCAAACACATTGATATGAGCAGACAAAAATGAATAGCTGTTTTAAAACGGGATGTAATTCAACCCGAGATTAATCGCCGGGTGCTGCGCACCGCTTATAGTCCTATATGTTATAGACAGTTGTTATTATAAGTTTTCAATTTGTTTAATCCAATTCTTGAACCTTGGACTTTTCTTCTTTATATTTTCAAGCCCGATAGCCTCTGCTAAAATATTTCCATATACTATTTTATCATAGCCTAAAATAATTCTTTCTAATCTATGTGATGGAGAAGTTGCTTTATTATTATTTATCATCTCAGGATTATCATAACTTTCAAATATTTCAGACAATTCCTTGATACCAACCAATTCGTTTTCCGGTATTTGTTCATAAAAATATTTTTCTTCGTTAAAAAGTAGTCCTTCGAATTCGTGCAACTGAATATAAGGGAGAAATCGATTATTAATATCTTCACTTATATTTACTTTCATTCCATTTTCCAATACACCCATTCGTTTGTTTTTATCATTCTCCTTTTCAGCCATTTCCCAATTAGGGAATTTATCTTTACTCGACAAACCATAATAATCAATTAAAGTTGTTACATAAGCATTGGTATCATTTTTTAGGTGGTTTTCAATCTGTTTTTTAAGTTCTTCCCATCTTACAATTCCTCCCATTGATTTTTTTATTAATGGAGCCTGAATATAGATTTGCTTTTTTGAAAAGTATGGTTCTAATAGTCTTTCACAAAACTCTTTTTCGGTTTCCCCTTCACAAACAATAATGATTCTTTTCATAAGTTAGTAATTTGGTTGGCCTGAGTTTATAATATTTCTTTTCCATAAATCATCAATAGTATAATCGTCTAACCATTTTGATAATTTTATACTGTCAAGCCTTTGAAATTTACTTTCTCCATTGATTTGGTCAACGGTAATTATATCTTCAGGTTGAAAATGACTTAATAAATCAGTTGATTGAGTCGCTATAATAACTTGACAATTTTTCTTTGAAACAGATTTAATCATTCCTGCTAATTTCGAAATAGCTGTCGGGTGAAGCCCTAATTCCGGTTCATCAATTATTATTGTATCAGGTAAATCGGGTTGCATAAATAAAACAGTTAATGCAATAAATCTTATTGTACCGTCAGACAAATCAGAAACTCCATAAATTGTTTCACTGTATCTGTCAGTCCATTGCAACCTTATGTTATTCTCTTTATTAGGTTTAAGATAAAAGTCAAAGAAATAAGGAGCGATTGATTTTATTGTTTTTACAATTTTATTATAAACAATTTTATTGTCATTTTTAATTTTGTACAAGAAGGAGGCTATATTTGAACCATCACTGTAAAGGAAATAAGTGTCATTATCTATATTTGAAATTTTGGTGAAAGGAGATTCTTTACTTGTATCGTGAAAGTGATATTTTCTAAATCCATTTAAGTGTTTTTTTACATGCTTGGCTCTATAATTATCAGTATCATTAATATAAGCCTCTTTTGATGACCTACTTATATCTTCACCTTTATCACTTTTATAAATTAACCTTTCATCTGTAAAAATAAAACTTTCACTACCACGAGTTATTACGGCAGAATAACCATTTGTATTGTTGTCAAATTCTACTTTGAAAGAGATACTTTTAGTAATCTTAATTCCTTTATGTAGAATTTTATCAGCACCTCCCGAGATTTCAATATAGTCATTTAATTTTTTGTTATATAGCCTATTAAGCAGAGTGAAAAATGAGATAAAATTACTTTTCCCACTGCCATTTGCTCCGATTAATAAGTTAATTGGAGCTAATTCGATTCTTTCGTTTTTAATTGACTTATAACCTGATATTTCAATATAATCCATATGAGTGCAAATATAATTATTTTTGAAAACAATTACATAAAAATTAATATTATTTTAATAACCAAGAACAATGCACAAATATACGCAACTTCTTTCATGCGGCAAATAAATTGGTCTTTTTTTTCAATTTGCTGATTATGAGAAAGTGTTTCGTATTAATTTACACTTGTTTTGTAAAAAATCAATTGTTTATGCCATGAGCAAATATTACATTTTATCCGTTTTATGCTCGTTGTCTTTTACGATGACAGCACAGCGAATCACGCGTGTTGAACCGTTGAGTTGGTGGATAGGCATGAAAATGCCGCTTACGCTGATGTTCTACGGTGAAAACCTTGGCGGATGTTCCGTTGAGGTACAACAAAAAAAAGGAATATCCGTACGCAAGGTGCGTAATGCTGAAAGTCCCAACTACCTGTTTGTCGATATGGAAATTGCGCCCGATGCACATGCCGGCGAGTACACTTTCGTACTTCGTAAAGGGGAAAAAGAACTTACCTATACCTATATGCTGGAAAGTCGCCGTGCGGGGTCGGCTGAGAGAACGAGTTTTTCATCAGCCGATATGATTTACCTGCTTATGCCCGACCGTTTCTCGAACGGCGACCCAATGAACGACGCTACCGACAATACGACAGAGCGACCCGACAGAAAAGATTTTTTCGGACGTCACGGCGGTGATTTGCAGGGCATCATCGACCATCTCGATTA
>PDWJ01006337.1_pt1 | contig 13780 bp, 9 predicted proteins | sample 1430881 | NCBI WGS metagenome assembly PDWJ01 (sample SAMN01162460, study PRJNA174530) | Oral metagenome, whole genome shotgun sequencing project. | biome: Marine environment; feature: Marine mammal; material: Swab sample of the gingival sulcus; isolation source: swab sample of gingival sulcus... | reverse complement strand
GCAGAACGTGGCCTCGACCCCATCCGCGAGCATCCCATGCAGCCCAGTCCCTTCGAGCCCAAGTAGACAACACCCACAGCGCGCAGCTTCCAAGTAGACCATGCCGAACGTCTCCCGACGGCTGGGCAGCGCGAACACATGGGCGCGCCGCATCGCCGCCAGCACGACGTCTCGGGAGACATGCCCGTGCACGGTGACCGGATGGCGGCAGCGGGCAGCCAACGCTTCGATCGCGGCGCGTTCGGGCCCATCCCCGTAGACGTTCAACCTGACGGACCTCGACCCCGGGTACCGGTCCAGCGCGCGAACGACCCAGGCGACGTTCTTTTGGGCGAGCAGACGCGACGCGCAGACGACATCGATGACGTCGGCGGCGCCCCGGGGAGGACGCAGGGGGATCTGCTCCACCCCATGGGGGATCACCCTCACCCTCCGGCCGCGCCGCTCGAGCTGCCTTGCGACCGCGACGCTGGGCGCCGTGATCTCATCCACCGCGGCGAGAGTCCGCGCATACAGCCGCCCCACCGGGCTCCAGCGCCGCGTCGACTGCAGCTTGTTGGCGTCACCTTGACGCACCGAACAGACCACGGGCCTGTCCAGCCAGCGACCCAGACGGAGCGCCATCGCGCCATCGGGCAGCAGATGGTGGGCGTGGATCACGTCCGGCGTGAACGCGGCCAGGCTGCGGATGAGCGGCCGCGGCAAGTGATACCTCTCACAGAGCGCATACCCCAGCGATCGCGTTGGGAGGCGGAGATAGCGAGCCACCCAGACCTGTTGGTCTTCAACCTCGAAGCGCTGCCCGAGCGCCGCGACCGCCGCGGCCTTTCCGCGCAGCGCCCTGGGCGGCACAGGCAGCCACTCTGCAGGGTACAGGATGCTGACCACGTGACCGCGGGCGCGGAGGCGTCGCGCGATGCGCACGATGATGTCGTTTTCACGTGAGCCGGGGATCGGGATGTTGCGTGCCACGAAGACGATCCGCATCGCCAGCTCTCATTCGCCATGGTGAAGCAAGCCCGCCCGAGTCTCGAGCATCACGGGATCCGGTTCAAGCACGCGCGGTGCTGCCGGGTGCTGGAGCGGCCCCCAAGCTCGATGTAGACTCCGGCGATGAGCGCCGCCGGGCAAGACGGGGTTGGGCCGCGGTGCTGGCCTTCGGTCAGCGTCGTCGTGCCGACGCGAAACGAGGCCGACTTCATCGAGCGCAGCCTCGGCGCCCTTGTGTCACAGCAGTACTCGGGGTTGATGGAGTTCATCTGCGTCGACGCGATGAGCGACGATGGGACGCGCGAGATCGTCGCGCGCATGGGGGCGCGGGATCCGAGGATCAGGCTCGTCGACAACCCCGACCGGATCACCCCGGCGGGGATGAACCGGGGCATCAGCGCCGCTCGGTACGAGCTGGTGCTGCGGATGGATGCCCACGCCGTCGCCGAGCCGGGCTACATCCGGCGCTCGGTCGAGCTGATGACGCGGGTCGGCGCCGACAACGTCGGCGGGCGCTGGACGATCGAGGGATCGACTTACTCGGGCAGAGCGATCGCCGCGGCGATGACCTCGCGCTTCGGCGTTGGGACCGCGCGGTGGCGCAGCGGCACCAAGGAGGCCGAGGTCGACACCGTCCCCTTCGGGTGCTGGCGGCGTGAGCTCCTGTTGGAGCTGGGCGGCTTCGACGAGAGCCTTGTCCGCAACCAGGACTACGAGTTCAACAGCCGCATCCGCGCCCGCGGCGGCAAGGTCTGCTACTCGCCACGCATCCACTCGCGCTACTTCACGCGCAAGAACCTCAAGCAGCTGGGGAAGCAATACTACGACTATGGCGTGTGGAAAGCCCGCGTGATCAAGCGCGATCCGCGCTCGGCCAAGGCTCGACACCTGGCGGCCCCCCTGTTCGTCCTCGGGCTCGCGGCTGGGCTCCCGGCGGCGCTGAGCCTCCCAGCCAGCCCCGTCAGCTGGGCGTACTGGGGCGGCGTGGCCCTGTACGGCGCCGCCAACCTGGCGGCCTCGATCGAGCGCTGCAGGGAACATGGCTGGGACCTGCTGCCCATGGTCCCGCTCGTGTTCACCACCCTGCACCTGAGCTGGGGCGCCGGCTTCTGGGTCGGCCTCGTCTCCCGGGACCGGACCGTCCCGAAGACGCCGCTGGTCCCGCCAGGCGCCGAGCCCTGAACCGACCGCGCGGCGCCTGGCTCACCGCCCCTTGAAGCCGAGCACCACGCCCACCGTGCGGGCCAGGATGCGCGCGTCGAAGAAGACCGAGGCGTGCTTGACGTAGAAGATGTCGTACTCGGTCTTGCTGCGCGTGTCGTCCAGGCTGGCGGCGTAGCGGTAGGCGACCTGAGCCCAGCCCGTGATGCCGGGCTTCACCAGGTGGCGCAGGTCGTAGTAGGGGATCTGCCTTTCGTAGTGGGCGATGAGCTCGGGGCGCTCGGGGCGCGGACCCACCAGGCTCATGGAGCCCAAGAGCACGTTGAACAGCTGGGGGATCTCGTCGACGCGGGTCCGGCGGAGCAACACGCCCACCCGCGTGACCCGCGTGTCCCCCTCCGCCGTCAGGCGGGCGCCGTCCTTCTCGGCGTCCCGGCACATCGTCCGCAGCTTGTAGATCGTGAACGGCTGCTTCCACAGCCCCGTCCGCACCTGGGTAAAGACCACGGGCCCGCGCGACTCGAGCTTGATCGCGATGGCCGCCAGGAGCAGCAGCGGCGCCGCGAGCACCAGACCCACCAGCGCACCGAAGACGTCCAACACCCGCTTGAACCCCAAGTAGCTCACCGAGCGGCCCGCGTGCAGCCGCTCGTCGAACAACGCCCAGGCCGGATCATCGGTGTCCAGCGGCACCCGCTGCCACAGCTCCTCGACGAACTGACTCTCCGTCAGGACCGGCACGTTCAGCACCCGGCAGTGGATGAGGTCCGCCACGGCCTGACGCGGCAGCCTGTCGGCCGGGATCCCCAGGATCACCGCCTTGACCGCGCCCTCCATCCGAGCGTCGAGGGCCGACAGCGGCAAGCGGTCGCCGTCGGCGTGACCAAGCCCAGGATCGAAGTGATAGAAGGGGTTGGGGTGCCTTCGCTCGTGCAACCCCGTGCGCAAGCGCTCGGCCGCCGCGCGGTCACCGATGAAGAAGACCTTGGCGCGCGCCTCGCCCCGCGCCAGCAGCGTCGCGCCGATGAGCCGCGTCGTCGTCGCCGTCGCCGCCAGGATCGCCGTCGCCGCCAGGAACCCGAACACCGCCGGCGGCACCAGCGCCCCATCGATCTTCTCGCCCACGAGCTTCAACCCGAGCCAGCCGAGCAGCAGCCCCAGCGACGCCCCGATCCACGCCCAGCGGCTCACTCGGAGGCCCGCGTCCAGCCGGTAGCCACCCGCCACGAACAGCGTCAGCACCATCGCAGCGAGCATCAGCGCCGCCACCACCGCGGGCCGCGGCACCGAGGGCTCGTACAACACGAACGGCGCGCCCCAGAGCAGCCCGAACCCGACCACCACGTCGAGCCCCAACAGCGCCAGCGTCCCGCGGCGCCGCACCCGCGGCGTCCGCGACGGGACGTAGACCTTGCGGCGCGCACGGTCGACATGGATCACCCGACAGGTCGGCGGGCGGCTCGGACGCAACAGTCGGTCCGTGTCCGGGTCCAGCCCCCCGATCCCCGACCCCGACGACCCCGACCCAGGCTCCCGCCGCACGACCACCCCGCTCGGACTCCGCCCCTAGTCGCCGCTCAGCTTCGCCATCGCCTCGACGATCTTCGGATCGTCGAGGAGCGTCGGGTGGTCCTTCATCAGCTTCGACACCTTCATCGCCATCGCCGACACCCGCGCCATGTTCTTCTTTGCGAAGCTCATCGCGGCCTCGGTGTCATTGGCCAGGCGCCTTTGGACCTCGGCGAGCTTGTTGAGCTCGGCGGCGTTCGCCTCGGCGTACTTCGTCAGCTCGGCGCCGGCCTTCGCTGGATCCGCCGCGTGCTGCTCGAGGATCGCGAGCATCTTCTCCTGGTGACCCAGGCCCACCTCGAGGAGCGCCTCGTCCTGCTCGCTGAGCCCGCCGCCCTCGCCGGCCACCTCGGTCTCGGCGTCGCCGCGCTCGTCTTCTTGGCCGGGGTTCGGGCTGAGCTTCTGAAGCGCCGCGGCCACGGCGGGGTCCTCGAGGAGCGCGGGGGCCTCACCGGCCAACTCCATCGTGAGCTTGGTGATCTCGCCGATCTCATCGGCATACTTGCTCACCATCTCCATGGCCGCGGCCGGATCGTCCTTGAGCTTCTTCTGAACCGCGGTCAGGTCCTGCTCGAGGGTCGCGATCGCGTCGGCGTTCTCCTTCTGGAAGGCCTCGAGCGCCGCCGCCGCCGCCTTGGGGTCCTTGGTGTTCGACTTGAGGATCGCCAGGGCGCTCTTCTGCAGCGTGACGGCGCGCTTGATGGCGTCGCCACCCGCGGCGACCTCACCGCCGGCCGGCTCCGCCTGGGCGGGGCCACCTCGGCGGCGGCGGCGGGCTTGGTCTGTTCGGTGGTGGCGGCCTTGTCCTTGTCCACCGCGGCGGCGCCGGCTCCCGGTGCAGGCTCGCTGTCCTTGTGGTCGCCGCATGCGTTCGCGACGAGCGCCGTGGTCGCAAGCAGCGCGACGAAGTGTCGGAGTTTCATCCTGGGTCCTCACTGATGTAGGGGGCATGAGCGCCTAGTGGTGGGCGCTGTAGCACGAATTCGGCGGCGCGCCCACGCCGAGGCGCTGCGCCCGCCGCCTGACGACCGGGCCACTTGTTGCGCGCACGGCGTCGCGACGGCACAGTGCCTCGGTGAGCAACACTCTGTACGCCACGACCGTTGGCGAGCCTCTCCCCCTGGGCGCCACGGTGCTCGACGAGGGAGTCAACTTCTCGGTCTTCTCCCGCCACGCCACCTTGGTGGAGCTGCTGCTCTTCGAGCGCTACGACGACGACAGGCCGGTGCAGATCATCCCGCTGCACCCAGGGATCCACCGGACCTTCAACTACTGGCACGTCCACGTCCACGGCGCCCGTGAGGGGCAGCTATACGCCTACCGGGCCCACGGGCCGCGCGACCACGCTGCGGGGATGCGCTACAACCCTCGCAAGGTCCTCCTCGACCCCTACGCCCGCGGCATCGTCTACGGCGACAACTGGTCGCGCACCGCGGCCTGCCGCGAGCACGACAACGCCCGCTCGGCCATGAAGAGCCTGGTCGTCGACACCGGCCACTACGACTGGCAGGGCGTCGAGGCGCCGCGCTACGACGGCTGCGAGCGCGTCATCTACGAGATGCACGTCGGCGGCTTCACGCGCCACCCCTCGTCGGGCGTCGCCCACCCCGGCACCTTCGACGCCCTGATCGAGAAGATCCCCTACCTCAGCGACCTCGGCATCACCACGGTCCAGCTGATGCCGGTCTTCCAGTTCGACGAGCATGAGGTCCAGAGCGTCGACCCCGTCTCCGGCAAGAAGCTCACCAACTACTGGGGCTACAGCCCCATCGGCTTCTTTGCCCCCCACCGCGGCTACTACATCGAGGGCTGGCGCGAGATGCGCTACCTCACGGGCTTCCGCGACCTCGTGCGCGAGCTCCACCGGGCCGGCCTCGAGGTCTTCCTGGACGTCGTCTACAACCACACCGCCGAGGGCGACCAGCGCGGCCCCACCCTCTCCTACCGCGGCCTCGACAACCCCGCCTACTACCTGCTCGACGAGCAGGACCGCTCCCACTACGCCGACTACTCCGGCTGCGGGAACACCCTCAACGCCAACCACCCCATGGTGCGGCGCCTGATCCTCGACAGCCTCCGCTTCTGGGTCGACGAGATGGGCGTCGACGGCTTCCGTTTCGACCTCGCCTCAGCCCTCGCCCGCGACGAGCGCGGCCAGCCGATGGCGGACCCGCCGATCATCTGGATGATCGAGCAAGACCCCGCCCTGGTGCGCACCAAGCTCATTGCCGAGGCCTGGGACGCCGCCGGCCTCTATCAGGTGGGAGACTTCCCCGGCGAGCGCTGGGGTGAGTGGAACGGCCGCTTCCGCGACGACGTCCGCCGCTTCATCCGCGGCGACATGGGCATCGTCGGCAGCCTCGCCGCGCGCCTCACCGGCAGCGCCGACCTCTACGAGCACCACAAGCGCGAGCCCCACCAGTCGATCAACTACATCACCGCCCACGACGGCTTCACCCTCACCGACCTCATCAGCTACGACCGCAAGCACAACTACCAAAACGGCGAGGAAAACCGCGACGGCGCCGACGACAACTGGGCCTGGAACCACGGCGTCGAGGGGCCGACCGACGACCCGGCCGTCACCGCCCTGCGCGCGCGCCAGCGCAAGAACGCCCTGGCCATCCTGCTGCTGTCCCACGGCACCCCCATGATCCTCATGGGCGACGAGCTCGGCCGCACCCAGCGCGGCAACAACAACGCCTACTGCCAGGACAACGAGATCAGCTGGCTCGACTGGACCTTCCTCGACAGCCACGCCGACCTCCACCGCTTCACCAAGCTGATGATCGCGTTCAGGCGCCATCACCCCCACCTGCGGCCGTGCAAGTACGCCATCGGCGCCCACACCCACGCCGCCCGCACGTGGGGCCGCACCACCGTGGCCTGGCACGGCCTCAAGGTGGGCCAACCCGACTGGAGCGGCACCTCCCGCACCCTCGCCTACACCCTCGCGGGACCCGGCGACATGCCGATCCACGTCATGCTCAACGGCCACGACGACGCCCTGACCTTCGCGCTTCCCAAGGCCCCAAACGGCGGCGAATGGCACCGCGCCATCGACACCGCGCGCGACAGCCCCGACGAGATCCTCCCTGTCGGCGAGGAGGTCCCCTGGCCCGGCGGCGCCTACCTGGTCGCCGGCCGCAGCGTCGTGGTCCTCGTCGCCCCCTGAGGGCGAGGTCGACGCGGCGCGACGCGGCGCGACCACGGCCGTTGACACCGCCCAGGCGCTCCGATAGCGCTGGTGACAGTCAGGAGGACGCCATGGGCAAGCTCGTCGGGCGCAACGTGCCCCGCAAGGAAGGCGTGGCCAAGGTCACCGGCGCGTCGCGCTTCGTGGACGATCTGGTCTTCGACGGCATGGTCCACGGCGCGACCATCCGCAGCGCCGTCGCCCGCGGGGTCGTTCGCGACATCCGCTTCGGCGGCGACATCCCCTGGCACGAGTTCACCATCGTCACGGCCGACGACATCCCCGGCGACAACGTCGTGCAGCTCCTCGTCGACGATCAGCCGTTCCTGGCTCCGGGGATCATCTCGCACCCGGACCAGGCCGTCGTCCTCATCGCCCACCCCGACAAGCTCCTCGTCGAGCAGGCGCGCCGCCACGTGGTCGTCGACGTCGATCCCCTGCCCGGCGTCTTCGACATCGACGCCTCGCTCGCCGCGGACGTCAAACTCTACGGCGACGACAACGTCTTCAAGCGCTTCCTCATCACCAAGGGCGACGTCGACGCGGCCCTCGCGCGCGAGGACCTGCTCGTGGTCGAAGGCACCTACGAGACCGGCGCCCAGGAGCAGATGTACATCGAGCCCCAAGGCGTCATCGCCGTGGCCTCCCCCCGACAAGGCGTCACCGTCTGGGGCTCCATCCAGTGCCCCTACTACGTCCACAAGGCCCTGGTGCGGCTCTTCGACACCGACGACGACGGCGCCCGCGTCATCCAGACCGTCACCGGCGGCGGCTTTGGCGGCAAGGAGGACTACCCCTCCCTCATCGCCGGTCACGCGGCGCTCCTGTCGTGGAAGGCCGGCGGCGTCCCGGTCAAGCTCGTCTACGACCGCGCCGAGGACCTGGCCGCCACCACCAAGCGCCACCCCTCGCGCACCACCCACCGCACGGCGGTCACCAAGGACGGCCGCCTGGTCGCCATGGACATCGACTTCATCCTCGACGGCGGCGCCTTCGCGACCCTGTCGGCGGTGGTCCTATCCCGCGGCACCATCCACGCCCCGGGCGCCTACCGCTGCGACAACGTCCGCGTCCGCTCGCGCACGCTCGCCACGAGCCACCCGCCCCACGGCGCCTACCGCGGCTTCGGCGCGCCCCAGTCGCTCTTTGCCCTCGAACGCCACATGGATCAGGTCGCCAAGGCGGTCGGCCTCGACCCCATCGAGCTGCGCCGCCGCAACCTCCTATCCCCGGGCGACACCACCGCCACGGGCCAGGTCATCACCGAGCCCATCGACCTGCCCGGCATGCTCGATGTCGCCCTCGACAAGGCCGGCTGGCACGACAAGAGGGCCGCCTTCGCCGCCCACAACGCCGACCCGGCCCACACGGTCAAGCGGGGCCTGGGCGTCGCCACCTTCCTCCACGGCTCGGGCTTCACGGGCTCCGGCGAGGTCCGCCTCGACTCGGTCCTCGGCGTCGAGGCCGTCGCGGGCGGGCGCGTCCGGGTGCTCGCTGCGAGCACCGAGATCGGCCAGGGGACCAACACGATCTTCTGCCAGATCGCGGGCGAGGCCCTGGACATCCCCTACGACTGGATCGAGGTCGTCCAGCCGGACACCCGGCACGTCCCCAACAGCGGGCCGACGGTCGCCTCGCGCACCGCCATGGTCGTCGGCAAGCTCGTCGAGCGCGCCGCGACCTCCATCAAGGCGACCCTGATCCAAGCCGGCCTCCTCGCCGACGCCTACACCCCCGAGGAGTTCGCGGCCGCCGTCGACGCCCACCTCGAGGGCGTCGGGCCCCTGAAGGTGTTTAGCCGATACCGCCCGCCTCCGGGCGTGCGCTGGGATGACGACACCTACACGGGCGCCGCCTACGCGGCCTACGGCTGGGCCTGCTACGTCGCCGAGGTCGAGGTCGACACCGTCACCTACGCGGCGCGAGTGCGTGATTTTGTGGCCCTGCAGGACATCGGCACGGTCCTGCACCCGATCCTGGCCGCCGGCCAGGTCGAGGGCGGCGTCGCCCAGGCCATCGGCTGGGCGCTGTACGAGGGGTGCGTCTGGCAGGACGGCCACCTCGCCAACAACCGCATGACCAACTACATCATCCCGACGGTCGCCGATGTGCCGAACATCCGGGTCTTCTTCTGCCCGGTCCCCTTCGAGCACGGGCCCGCGGGCGCCAAGGGCGTGGGCGAGCTCCCCATGGACGGCCCCGCCCCCGCGATCATCAACGCCATCGAGGACGCCATCGGCGTCAGCATCAACCGCGCGCCCGCCCTCCCCGAGGACATCATGGAGGCCGTGCTCGCCGCCGGCCGAGGAGACGCCTGATGCCCGACAGAAGGACCGAAAAGGCCACCATCCGCTTGTCCGTCAACGGCGAGCCTCGCGCCGTCGAGACCTGGCCCATGGCGCGCCTGCTCGACGTGCTGCGCGAGGAGCTCGCCCTCACGGGGACCAAGGAGGGCTGCGGCGAGGGCGAGTGCGGCGCCTGCGCCGTCCTCATCGACGGCGAGCTCGTCAACTCCTGCCTCGTCCCGGCCATCCACGCCCAGGGCGTCGACATCGTCACCATCGAGGGCCTGGCCGACGCCGAGCTGCTCCACGCCGTCCAGCGCGCCTTCATCGACCACGGCGGCGCCCAGTGCGGGATCTGCACGCCGGGGATGGTGCTGGCGGCCACCAAGCTCCTCGAGCGTCACCCCGACCCCAGCCAGGACGAGATCCGTGAGGGCCTCGGCGGCAACCTCTGCCGCTGCACCGGCTACACCAAGATCTTCGACTCGGTCGTCGCGGCCGCCAAGGCGCTGCGCGCCCCCGGCGAGGAGGACGCCGCATGAGGGCCTGGGCTCCTGGCTACGAGGTGGTGGTCCCCGCCACCCTGCAGGCGGCGCTGGTCGCCTACGCGCACGACCCCGAGCTGCTCCCCCTCGCCGGCGGCACCGACCTGATGGTGCTCATCGAGTCCGGCCAGCTGGCGCCTGGACGCCTGTTGTCCCTGTGGCACCTCGACGAGCTGCGAGGCCTCGAGGTGAGCGACGACGCCGTCACCCTGGGCGCGCTGACCACCTACGCGACCATCCGCGACCACGCCGCGATGCGCGCCGAGTTCCCGATGCTCGTCCAGGCCGCGCGGCACACGGGCGCCGTCGCCATCCAAAACCGCGGCACCCTGGGCGGCAACATCGCCAACGCCTCGCCGGCCGCCGACTCGCCGCCCGCGCTGCTCGCCTACGACGCCGAGGTCGAGCTGGCCGCCGCCCGCGGCGCCCCGCGCTGGGTGCGCTACGCCGACTTTCACACCGGCTACAAACAGACCGCGCGCCGGCCCGGCGAGCTCATCACCCGCATCCGCTTGCCGCGCCGCGCTGATCCGAGCGCCTGGGTCCACCGCTACGACAAGGTCGGAACACGCAAATTCCAAGCGATCTCGAAGGTCTGCTTCGCCGGCACCGCTCGGGTGGTCGACGGCGTCATCCGCGACGCCCGGATCGGCCTTGGCGCCGTGGGCCCCACGGTCCTCGCCGCAGCGAACACCCAGGCCGCCCTGGAGGGCCAGGCCCCCAACGCTGCGCTGGAGGCCGCCGCCGCCGCCGCCATGCGCGCCGACGTCACGCCCATCGACGACATCCGCTCGACCGCCCGCTACCGCGCTCAGGTCTCGGCGAACCTCGCCGCCGCCTTCGTGCGAGCCCTGGCCGCCCACGACCATGGCTGAGGTCCACCGCGTCGCCCTCGCCGACGGCTCCTCCCTCTACGTCGAGGAGCTGGGCCGCGGGCGTGCTCCGGCCGTGGTCTTCGGCCACAGCCTGCTCTGCGACGGCCGGATGTTCATGGACCAGGTGGCCGGGCTGGCCCAGGACCACCACGTCATCAACGTGGACTTGCGCGGCCACGGGCGCAGCGACGCCCCGCGGCGCCGCTACACCATCGAGGACCAGGCCGGGGACTACCTGCGGGTGATGGACGCCCTCGGGGTGGGTTCGGCGGTCCTCGTCGGCCTCAGCATGGGCGGGATGGCCGCGGTTCACGCCGCCCTCGCCGCGCCCGAGCGCGTCACTGGCCTGGTCCTGCTCAACACCAGCGCCGGCGCCGAGGGGCGCTCCAAGCGCCTCGAGCACGCCGTCCTCGCCAAGGCGGCGCGGGCCCTTGGCGTGCGCCGCTGGATGGCTCGGCAGAGCACGGCCATCCTGTTCGGCGCGACCTTTCGCCGCAACAGCCCCGAGGTCGTCTCACTTTGGGAAGACCGGATGATGGCCCTCGATCGGGGCGCCGTCCACCACGCGGTGCAGATGCTGTCCTCACGTCCATCCGTGGTCGCGCGGCTGCCTGAGATCGCCGCCCCCACCCTGGTCGTCGTGGGCGACGAGGACGTCGCGACCCCGCCGGCCTGCGCCCGCACAATCGCCCAGGGGATCCGCGGCGCGCGCCTCGAGGTGCTGCCCGGCACAGGCCACCTCTCCACCATCGAGGAGCCCGCCGAGACGACGCGGCTCATCCGCGACTTCATAGGCGGTCTCAGCGCGCGCGGGCCCTCGCAGACACGGGCCTAGGGCGGCCGACTCACGGTGTCGGACCGACACCTCGTAGCCCTCGTCGGCCTTGTCGTCGATGCGGAAGTCGTAGCGCCCGGGGTAGGCCTGCCGCAGCCGATCGATGTCGCGCCGGATGCGAGGCAGGTTTTCGTCGAGGGCGATGACCATCCACTCATGCGGGTTCATGATCTCGTCTGATGGGTTGCTCATGGCGTTGCTACCAAACCGGCGGTCGGTCACCACGAGCTGATAGACAGCAAGGGCCGTGCCAAGTGGGCCAATGGGTCGTCGAAGCCTACGCCGCGAAGGCCGAGGGCGTCTCGTCCGCGAGGGCGACGACCTGCTGTTGGAGGACTAGGAACGCCGCCGCGTGCCGCACGTAGGGGATGGCCTCGGGGGGCTCCTCTTCACCGAGGTGTTGATCGGGGTGGGCTTGCGGTGACCCAAGCTGAGACTGTTTCCACATGGACCTGGCTTCCCGTCTCACGCTGCAACTAGGCTGGCGGATAGACCAACGAGAGCCCCGCCCGATCACTGAAGTCGGGCGGGGCTCTTTTTTGTCGTCTCGAGCCGCTAGCGCCAGGCCCTCTAGAAGAGCGGCAGCGTCGAGCGGTAACCCGGCTTGATGTACGGCGCGCCGTTGACGTCGAGCGCGCGCACGTAGCCGCTGGGCCAGTCGATGGTGCACACCTCCCACATGTCGTCGTTGACGAGCTGGGTACCGTGGGTCTGGTAGCGGAGCTGGCCGTGGATGTAGACGCGGACGGTCGCAAAGCTCGTGCCGTAGCCCCAGTCGTCCCAATAGTGGACGCCGACCTTGTAGGTCTTGTTGGACTCGGGGATCAACAGGTTGAGGTTCTCCGGGCCTGCGCCGTCGGTGTCGTCGCGGTCCAGGCGCGGGTCGTCGTTGGAGCCGGTGGAGCCCCAGTTGGGGTGCGTGTTGGCCCAGTAGGCGTCGTAGAGGGCGTCGAACCAGCCGTCGGACTGCAGGATGCTCTGCCCGGTGGCGTTCGGGTGGGTGAAGTGCAGATCGACGTCGCTGCCGACGGAGATACCGACGGCGTTTTCGCCCTCATCCGTCTCGTCGACATCACCCGGGGTCATCCAGAGCAGCTCGACGTGGATGGCCTCGGTGGAGGTCACGTACACCGTGAAGCTGGCCTGCTCGCAGGACTCGGTGCCCATGGAGTTGAAGACCTTGAGGCGGAAGATGTACTCGCCGACGACGTTGGCCTCGAAGGCGGGGTTTTCGACGAAGGCGCTGGGCGTGAAGGTCGAGGCGGAGCCCTGGGGCTGGACCACCGACCACTCCCAGCCGGTGATGGTGCCGTCGCTGGCGGTGCTGCCGGAGGCCGACAGATGCAGGTTGGTCTGGGGGATGACCTCCTCGCCCTCGGCCACGGTGATGGCCGCCGTGGGGCAGCTGCCGTCGGTGCCGAAGCCCGTGACCTCGACGTCGTAGGCGGAGATGAAGGCGTCGGAGGTGATGGTGAGCAGGCCCTCATCGAGGACAGGTGAGCCGTCGCTGCCGACGGCGGCGACCTGAGACGGCAGGTAGGTGATGGGGAGGTAGACCGAGGTGCCGGGCTGGAGCTCGAGAGGCAGGACGCCCAGGGCCACGTCGGTCATCGAGAAGACACCGGCGTCGTCGACAAAGTCGACGGCCGAGACCGTCAGGGCGCGGTCACCGCAGGACTGGATCTCGAGGTTGATGGTGCTCTGCTGGCCGACCAGCTTGGCGCCGAAGTCGACCCGGCTGGGGTTCACCTTGATGCAGGGGCCGGCGACGTTGGCGTACAGCTCGACGGTGGTGCCCTCGGGGCTCGAGGGGTCGTTGTGCACTAGCGTCAGCTTGCCCGTGGCGCCCTCTGGGCCGGCGGAGGTGTAGGTGATGTCTAGGTGCTCGGAGGCGCCGTTGGGGATGACGATGGGCTCGCTCAGGGTCACGCCGTTGGCGGCGCTGTCGCGGCTGACGTGGTAGGTCTGGCCCGCGATCGTGGCGCTGAAGCCGGTGTGGCCGCTGAAGAAGAAGCTGGTGATCCGGAGATCGGCGGCGCCGGTGTTCAGCAGGGCGACGGGCTTGGTGCTCGACGCATCCGCGGAGACGGTCTCGAAGTCGACCACCGTGGGCTGGACCAGCAGGCGGGGGGTGGCCTGCTCGGGCTCGACGTCGAAGACAAAGGTGTCGGTGCCGTCGATGGTCTTGTTCGTGATGATGGTGACGGTCGCCGAGGGGTTGCCCTCGACGCCGGCGCTCAGCTGGATGGTGAACTCGTGCTCATAGTCGTTGGGGAGCACGACGACGGGCTCGGCCTCGCTGGGCATCGGCGACGACAGGAGCG
>PDWJ01012766.1_pt1 | contig 13783 bp, 12 predicted proteins | sample 1430881 | NCBI WGS metagenome assembly PDWJ01 (sample SAMN01162460, study PRJNA174530) | Oral metagenome, whole genome shotgun sequencing project. | biome: Marine environment; feature: Marine mammal; material: Swab sample of the gingival sulcus; isolation source: swab sample of gingival sulcus... | reverse complement strand
AACGGCAAAACGCTCGGGGTTTTCGGGCAGGCGATACAGGCTTTCTAGCTGTCCGTAAAAGGCTTGCTGTTTTGTGGGTGAAAAAGTGTAGTGCAATTTACCGGACAAGCCGTCTTGTTTAATGTCACCGTCGAGCTTTTTGCCGTAATAATTTTGCCATAACTGTGCCGAAGACAGCGTCATTGGCTGACCCGTTTGCGGATTTCTGCCGACAACAAAGGTTTTATCAGCTGCCCTTGCCCGGGCATTTTGCCAGTCGTAGCTAAGCGCGCCTTTAAGATTGTGTTGCTCACCCGGCTGCCACTCGTGAGCGGCATACAGGCGGGTGGTTTTCGTATTGACATCGGGGAAGCGATAACCGTTTTGCATATTACCCCTGGGGGTTTTAACAAAGCGCTTGGCATCGTGGGTATCGTCTTCAAAGCGCAATCCAACGGTGCTTTTGTGCTGGGCAGTAAAGCGATGATTGTAGTGAATATCACCGGCGTATTTTTGCCGCTCGACATCCATAAGGATTTTTTTGCCGTTGCCCGGCAAGTTGCGCAAATCAAAATTATTGGCCTCGCGGTTGAGATCAATGGCAGACAGCTCGACATAAACCGTGTTGTCACCGTTAGGATCGCCAATGCGGGCGTTGTATTTGCCAATAACGCGCTGCGTGTTGATCGGATCCATTTTGTGCTGCGGCTGCTTGTCGTCATCAATATCGTCATAGACCAAGGTCAGGCGGTGTTCGCTGATGGCATTAGGCAAGACGCCCAACACCAGTGCCCCGTTTTTGCGCTGATAACCGTAATCGACGGTATTGCCGTCGCCGTCTTTATAGTCGTTGGCATCGGTATAGGCGAGATTGCCGATAACGTAATAATTTGCCTCGCGCTGGCGCCACAGCGCCCCGGTATAAGTGCTATCGCCGTATTGCCCGAGGGAAAAGTGCAAGGGCTTATCCATGCGCGCATTAATGGCGTTGACCGCGTTGGCATTGTCGCGCGGGGTATGATCAAACTGATTTTCGGGCGTGGCCGTTATCACGTCTTTCGGCGTGATCGGCTTTGGCGGGCCAAAAGGTTTTTGCATACCGTAGACCTGCGGATCCAGCGGCAACACCGATTCGGCGAAAGAAGCCATGGGGATTAGACCGCTAAATAGCATTAATAAGGGTTTGTATTTCATCGTATTTTTAATAATAAAAGTTTAAACAATAATAATAAGTATTAATTTTACAAAAAGTAGTGCGGCAAGCCAATATTTAATTTAATCGATAATCAGGAGCTAATGCTTTTTGGCGATTAACGTAGCAAAGCGCAAAGCAATGCGATTGCCGTCAGCGTCTCGGCGGTGCAAATGCCCGACATCTTCGTTGTATTTCAGCATTTCCCAATCACGGTAATAGTCTTTTAACTCACCGGCTTTTAAAGCGAAGTCAAAAGGCAGTTGATGGGCCGACATCGGGTAATCATCGCTATCCATGGCACAGACAATCAGGTTAATACCGCCCGGTTTTGTCGCTTGCTGCATGGCGTCAATCACCGCCGGCACCTTGTCTCCTTGTAAAAACATCAGTACGACGATGCTCATAATGAGGTCAAATTCACCCTTGATGGTGGCTTCATTGGCATCGTGAAGATGGGCGTCGATGTGATCTAATTGCTCTTTGGCGATAATTTCATTCAGGTTATTAATAGCAATCGAATTATGATCCCAAGCCGTCACGTCAAAACCCAAGCGCTGCAAATACAAGGCGTTGCGTCCGCTGCCACAGCCCAAATCCAAGGCCTTACCCGATTGAATATATTCGGTCAATTCAATCATTTCGGGATGGGTGGCCGAGAGTTTGTATTTTTTTTGATAGTAGTCTTCGGGCTGGCAGTAAAATGCCAGCTGACAGCGCAAATCGTCGCCAAGTGCTTCGACTTTATGCCAGGCTTGCGGCTCGACAAAGGGAATATCGCTATCTTTATCAAAGACAAAGGTATCGAGGACATTGCCGTCTTCATCCAGCGCATCATATTTTAGCTGCCCAGCAAATACCGTCAGCTTTGCCCAGGTGCCGACTTTGGTGTTGTGCTGGCGTCGAAAAGCCTTGGGTAATGTTTTGGCGTTCCATTCGGGCATCATCTTGTAGACGACTAGCGTATCGGTATTCATATTAGTGCTCCTTATTGTTTGTCAAAGGGGGTAAAAGTTTGCTGCGGGTATTTGAGCTGGTAGGCCGGCTCAACCTCATCGACGCGGTGAATGGCAAAGTCAAACTCAGGCGACTTTTCCTCGTGCCGGTAAAAAACCACCAGATATTTGCCATCCGCTTGCCCGACCCAGCGACGCTCACCCGGATGGTGGGTGAGTTTTTCGTAACTGCTACCTTGCCACTGGGCTTTTTTATCGCTGATAGTCAGTACTTGCTCGGCATCGCTTTGGGCGACAAAAGTGCCCGAAAACGGCAAGGGTTCGTGGCTTTCGGCAATACCTTCACGGGTGTAAGTATTCCAGCCGTGGTCTTTGGTTTCATCATCAGCCGGACGCTGCATGGCTAGACATTCGGCTAAGCCGTTTTCGGCGCATTTGTGTTTGTACAGGACAATTTTATCGTCGGCAATGGTTTTAAAAAACAGTGCGTAAACCACGCCCTCGGGTGTCTCCCCTATCCACTTTTTCTGATCCGCATCATAGGACAGCTGATTCATGCGGTAATCGGTGCTGTGAACTTTGCCGCGCATGCGATAGTCAATATGAGTACCGGCAAAAACGTGGGTGGAAACCTGCTTTACCGGGCCCAAGTAAAACGTCCAGTGAAAGGTGCCGCGCACGGGAAAGGCATCATGCTTAAATTGTTTTGATAATTGTTGGGTGATATCGGCAGTATTTTTCACGCTGGGTGACTCACGGAAAAAGACGGCATAGGCAACGGATGCGCCAATAATCACTAACAATACGACGGCAATAAGGACTTTTTTCATTACGCTTTTCTGTTATTTTTTAAATATGCATTTATAATGTATATTTAATTATACACGCAAAATGACGACAACAAAACCTTATCACCGATATTCCACAAACTCAGTTTACTCGGTTATATTAACACCTATCGCGGCCGCAACGGCGGCATAGAACTGGCCAAAGCCAGCGCGGACATTTCGGTGCGCCAAGTGATCGAAGACTTTGAACCCAGCTTAAACCCGGCCGATTGCCAAAGCTGTAAAATCAAGGGCCAGTGTGATTTGCAAGACCATCTGGCGGTGGCCAGTGAAGCCTTTTTACAATCACTGGGAGAGACGCGATTAGCGGATATGATCTAGGTAGGGTAATCTCCACAACACCAAAAAACCCAGGCCGGAAACCACTAACAAACTCGCCAATAGCGCCATATTGCCGTAGTTCTGATACAAAATCCCGGGCAGGTAAGAGCCCAGCACACCGCCGCTGTAATAAAAAGTGACGTACAGGGCGTTTAAAATGCCTTTGTTATCGCTGCTACGCTTATTGACCTCGGCAACCGCAACCGAATGGACTAAAAACATGGCGCCGCAAAAGAAAAAAAGCACGGTAAAAATCACCGCAATTTTCGGGATAAAGGCCAATCCGGTGGCGAGCAAAAAGCCAGCATAAGCGAGCAGCATCACCCGCTTGGTACTGCCAAATTTGACCACTAAACGATGGGCGTTAAGTGAGGCTACCGCGCCCATAACAAAACCACAGTACATCAAACCCAGCATCAGTTCATCGGGGTTATCGAACAGCGCTGTCAAAATAAACGGCAGGTAATTGAGCAGCGCCACAAAACTGAAAAACAGGCAAAAAACGCTGACGTAAACCGTCGCAACGCCCGGCGTGGTGAAAGCGCGGACGATGGCATTTAATTTTAAATGCACGTACTGTGTTTTGGCTTCGCCGTTTTCTTTGGGGATAATATAGGCGATAGCGAATAAAATGCCAGCTAGCCCGTAATAAAACGCCTGCCACGTCCAGACAGTGGCAAACAGCCCGGCCAGCACGCGCCCAAACAATCCCCCCAAAATCGTCCCGGTAACAAACAGCGACATATTTTTTTGTAGCTCACGAGGGCCGCTGTGGGTACCGATATAAGTGGTAATTGCCGTCAGCGCCGCGGGCAGCAACAAGCCTTGTAAAAAGCGCACGGCAAAGGATAACTGATAAGTATCACTGTGGGCAAAGGCCAAGCAACTCAGCCCCATGCAAAACACCGAATACTTCAATAGCTTTGACGGTGATAAGGCTGACAATAGATAACCGTAGAATAGCGGTGCCAGCGCCAGCGGAATCAAGGTCGCGGTCATCAACGCCCCGGCTTCGGAAATACTGGTGTTATAGGCCTCGGCAAAGACCGGCAGCAATGGCTGTGGGGCGTAGAGGACAAAGTACAAAAAAACCGCAGACAGGGTGGTCAGTTGTTTAGACATAAAATCTATATCCCTTATCCCGGCACTATCGCTTGCCACAATGCCCGCAGCGATAAGACAAATAACATTGCCAAAACAATACGCTTAAACAATTGAACGGAGATGTTATCGCGAATGCGCACCCCGACCAGCAAAGTACCTATGCAGAGCACTGTAACGATGGCAAGCGTTGAGAATAGATGCACATCAAACCCTGCCAGTTCATCTCTCAGCAACAAAAGCTGGACGATTTTGGCGAGCAAAAAATCAAAAATTGCTGGTTTTGACAATTTCGCTTTTGTTTTCACTGGCCGATAATAAATACATCATCAAAATCGACGACATGGCATTGGTCGCCCCTCCAACGACGCCTGCCAAAGTGCCAAAAAACGCCATTTTCAAGTGCTGCCGTGAAGCACCGGCGCTTTTTGGTGTTACTGTTGTATGGCCAAACAGCGTGTAAAAAATATAAAACAGCGTCGCCAAGCCCAGCAATAAATACAACCAGCTGAGGGACAACTGCTTCAATAACAGCACGCCGAGAACACAGCCGATGAGACTACTAATAATTAACGCGGCATATTGTTTGACACATTGGCCAAGAACAACCGAGTTAGGCGATGATTTCGATGGCAGCAGCACCATGATATTGATAAAGATGTTGGGCAAAGCCACCAAAGCCACGGCCATTGGCAACGGAAACAAAATCGCTACCGACATGGTTGAAACCATCGGAAAACCCAAGCCGGTGACGCCGTGTAAAAGCGCCCCCAGCATCAACAGGACAATGACGAAAACCTCAAGCAATTCCATAGTGCATCAGAAGGCTTTGCAAAAAATCCCCCTATTCAATGGAACAAGGAGGTGGCCTTTACAAATACTACGGTTATCTTGATAAAACCCTTAAATGGTTTCAGCTCTACCTTTTTCGAAAGCTTTCATGACTTCTTCTTGCTCACGTATCTCTTCTTCTGTAGGTAGCGGATTACGGGTGCCAACAGCCTCAGAAATCGAGTTAAAGCCATCTTTTTTCAAAAGCTTAACCAAACCACGGTTGATTTCAGAGATATTTTGCGGGCCATCAAAAATCATCGTCGTAATCAACTGGCACAAGCTGGCACCCGAGGTGATTTTCTCATAAGCGTCTTGCGCCGTGAAAATGCCGCCGACGCCGATAATCGTCAACTTACCCCGGGTGCGGCGGTAAACATGGCGAATAACGTCGGTGGAAATGCGTTGCAGCGGCATACCGGAAAGCGCACCTTTGTGGAAAGTCAACTCCTCTTTAATGTATTCTTGGTTATACTTGGGTTTTGCCAAGTTAGTCAATACCACGCCGTCTATACCGTGTTCCATGCAGCCATCGACGATAACATTGATTTCTTCCATAGTCATATCAGCCGCCAGTTTCACATAGATTGGCTTGCCTTCAACGCGGTTCTCGTTGGCCGCGGTCAACAGTGCATCGAGATTTTCTTTGATGACAAACGGCTCGCCATCCTGGGTGTTGGGACAACTGATATTGAGGGTGTAATAATCGCCGATATCTTTGAATGCCTGCATGGTTTTAACGTAATCGGCAACCGAGTGTTTTAAGACAAAACACGGGGTAATATTAGATTTCGCCGCACTAATACCGACGCGCAATTTGCCAAAGTCAGCATTTTTCAAGCGTTTGGCAATTTTCTCAGCACCCTGGTTGTTAAGGCCGTACCAAACTAAAATGGATTTTGATTTTTTTAAACGGAACAACCGATTACCGGCACCGGGATTACCCGGACAAACTTCACCGGTAAAAGAACCCAACTCGGCCAAACCCATACCCAAACGCGGATAAATTTTGGTCAGCTCGCCATCCTTGTCAAAACCGGCCGATAAACCGATGGGGCTTTCGTAAGAAACGCCATCCACAGTGGTTTTCAAACTGCTGTGCTTATAGTTAAATAACAGGCTCGTCAAACCCAAGGTCAATGGATTTGAACCTAACTTCACACCCACCGCTTTAAAGACATCGTGGGCTTTTTCAGGTTTCATTAAGAAAATTAAGGGCTTCATTACGCCTTTATAAAACATTCTTAATAGTAAATTGCGAATTCCAACAATCATGCTCATAGTAATTACCTCTCTCGACTAACGTTAACATTAATAACCTTACAGTTTAAATGTAAATCTAAGTAAAAATTATTTTTATTTAGATTAAGACCTTTTACATTATAGCGCTTTATGCTTATGCTGTGTAATTAATTTTTCGATTTAATAAAGGATTATTTATTTTACTAAACAATGATTTGCTTTTAAATAATACACACTACTAGAAGGGTTTTCTAATAAAGAAAGCTCTGAAAAATATTGAAAAGTAAAATAAATAGCCGACGCCGAATAACTAACGCAGCAGGCGGTGGGAATAGATGTAATATCCCTGTTTCACTGCATTGAAAAAATGATTAGCGCGTCGCTTGATTGAAAAAATGCTCGAGCACACCTTGCTCGTGCTCGGTCATCGGCTCTTCAAAGTTGGCTTTGTGCAAGTGTAAAGGCTTACCGTATTGTTGAAGAAACTGTTGATTATTTTGTTGCAACTTATGGAGAAACTGCTTTAGCGTCAATGCACTTACGGCTTTAGCTTCTCCTATCTTTCGATCGCTGAAATAATCACTGGGCACCGCGTCTAAGGCCAACTGACTGGCTTGGTAAAAATAAGCGTCACTGCTGATGCAATTATCAGCAAAATAGCGTAACCCCGCTGCTTTGGGGATGGCGCGAACACGATGCTGCATATCTTGCTCAGGTAGTGTTAATACATCCCAGGTCACACCGCAAACGGTTATCGTCAGCGGGGATTGCACCCTGCCCTTTTGCAGGGTCGTTAACGAGTGAATGCAATCGGTTATTTCTTCAAAGTGCATATTTTCCAGAGTTACATTGCCAAAATCAGCGTTATAGCTGATTTTAACCGTATCTAGCAAGTAATAGATATCAGCGCATTTTTGCCAATGCGTCTTTGCTGTTTCAGCACTGACCAACCCTTGTTGTGCATGAGCTTTGAGTTTGTTTGAAAGCGTTTGTATAAGCTGTGGCATGATACTTAGGATAATTTAACAGTCAGCCAATCATAACAGTTAGCAGGTCAATTTTAAAGATAATAATTATCATTATTATCCGATAACGATAGCGGCTTCAACAGAGAACCACTGTCAGGGGAGGCGAACCATCTATTTTAGAAAGCGCCACTTGAGAAAAAGACTAAAACATAGCAAAATAGACCGTCCGGTCATTACGTCAGCCATAAACCATTCACTATGAAGGAAACACCCGAACCGACTGAGTCGGTTGAAACTGCTAAAAAAATCTCCGACACCTTAAGTCAATTTAATTTTGAAAATTATCTGCCGGCGGCTTGGCAGCCCTACTGGCACGACCTACAAAGCATTCCGTTTTTGGGATTTTTTGTCTTGTTGGTGTTGGGCTATGTGGTGGCCAAACTATTGACCGCCATTTTTTCAAAAGGGTTTGGGAAAATAGGTAAAAGTACTAAAAATCAGTACGACGATCAGCTTATCCAACTGGTAAAAAAACCGTTGTTTTTAACCCTGTTTTTCTTTTTTATCGGGTTGGGGGTGAAAACGCTGCCGATTTCTTCCGCTACTGAGATTAATTTACTGAGAGTTTTGGTCTCTATTGTTATACTGGTCTGGGCAATGCGCAGTTTTACCATTCTGGAGCAGGGGTTATCGGTATTGCCGTCGGTTTTGCCGCCAAGGATACTTTGGCCAATTTGTTTTCCGGCTTTTTTATTTTGGTTGATTCACCCTATAAGGTGGGAGACTATATCAATCTCGACAGTGGTGAGCGAGGGGAAGTCACCCATATCGGCCTGCGCTCAACCCGGTTGCTAACCCGTGATGACGTGCAGATTACGGTGCCCAATAATGTTATCGGCAACACCAAAACCGTCAATGAAAGCGGTGGTCAGTGGGAAAAATGTCGCATCAGAATCAAAGTCGGCGTTGCCTATGGCTCTAACTTAGAGCAAGTATGCGAGGTCTTACAAAACATTGCTCTGTCTCACGCAGACATCGTCAAAGACCCCGAGCCCAGAGTGCGCATGCGCGGTTTTGGCGCATCCAGCATTGATTTTGAACTGTTAATATGGATTCCTCAGCCGGTGTTGCGCGGACGTATTGCCCACGAGGTTTATATGACCATCTATAATGAATTTAATCGACTGGGTATAGAAATTCCCTACAGTAAGCACGATATTTATATTAAACAAATGCCCGGTTAATGCTTATAGCTAGGGCTTTGCAAACCTATCCGGGCAAGCGATGGGTAAGTTAGTCGCGACCATTTACGCGTCAAACTAACACACCTTACAGCATAATTAGTGCTTGCGGTGTGGCTAAGGCTTTTATGTCAAATTATTTTTTCTTGCCCTATTTCGTCGTCGCTCGCGATAATGAAATATCGTCTCAAATGGCTAACTGCCTCTTAAAAAAAACACACAACAATTTAATCAATATAAAAACAAAATCTTAACTAAAAAATTATTAGTTTTTATGCCTGCCGTGGTCATCAGTCAAACTGAGCGCCAAGTTTTTTGCTGATAATGCCTATCATTCATAAATTTGTGACTATTTTCAGTGGTTTTTTAGCTGATAAAATTTTGGTAGACTGCGTCCACAGGATAATTGCAACATTTTAATAACGGACTTTACTTATTTATTAGGAGCACACTTATGGCAAGCAATAATCGGCCGATGTCGCCGCATTTAGACATTTATCGTTGGCGTATTACCATGCTGACCTCCACTTTGCACCGTTTAACCGGTGTGGTGGTGTCGCTGGGTATGTTTGTTTTAGTCATTAAACTGGCACTGTTTGCCGGCGGAGGACACGACGGTTTTGCAGCTTCCGGCAAGTTTGCCAACTTGTTTTGGTTTGTCTGGTCACTAATGGTTTATTATCATTTATGCAACGGTATCCGCCACTTGGCCTGGGATGCCGGAAAAGGATTTGACGTACCAACCGCAGAAAAAACCGCCAAATGGGTGTTGATGGGTGCGGTGGTACTGACATTATTAACATGGGTCTTTGTTGCGTTTTAAGGAGGTTAAGATGAAAAATACACGATTTAGAGCGCCATTAAAAAATGTCAAAGGACTAGGCGCGGCTAAAGCCGGCACCGGACATTTTATCAATCAGCGTGTCTCGGCCATGGCTTTAATTCCACTGGTTTTTTTGTTTATGTACTTTTTGCTGCGTATGGTGACGGCGGGCAGTTACGATGATATCGTCGCACAAGTCAGCAATCCGTTTTGGGCGACAGTCTTAATCGCTTTTATTTTGGTGGGTTTTTACCACGGGGCACTGGGTATGCAGGTTATCATCGAAGATTATATCCATGAAGAAATGCCCAAAATGTTGTTATTAACGGCTTTACGTTTGGCAGCCGGGTTTTTGGCGATAATGGGCGTGTTATCGGTACTGTTTATCGCTTTTACGCATTAAAAACAAGTATAAAACTTAGGAATTTATCATGGAAAACCAATACGAAATCATTGAACACAGTTACGATGTTGTGGTGGTCGGTGCCGGTGGTGCGGGCTTGCGCGCGACCTTTGGCATGGCTGAAAAGGGCTTAAAAACCGCCTGTATCACCAAAGTCTTCCCCACCCGGTCACACACGGTTGCGGCTCAGGGTGGTATGGCGGCATCACTGGGCAATATGGGCGAAGACCACTGGAAGTGGCATATGTATGACACCGTCAAGGGTTCTGACTGGTTGGGAGATCAAGATGCCATCGAATACATGTGTCGCGAAGCCGTACCGGCAGTCATCGAGTTAGAGCATCAAGGGGTGCCGTTTTCACGTACCGAAGAGGGCAAAATTTATCAGCGTCCGTTTGGTGGCATGAGTACCAACTACGGTGAAGGCCAAGCAGAGCGCACCTGTGCCGCCGCTGACAGAACCGGGCACGCCATCTTGCACACCCTGTATCAACAGTCGCTAAAACACGATGCCGAGTTTTACATTGAGTATTTTGCCACCGATTTGCTGATGAGCGAAGATGGTGAGACTTGCCAAGGGGTAATGGCACTGGATATGTCCGCCGGTATTATGCACGTTTTCCACGCTAAAACGGTTGTTTTGGCCACCGGTGGTTATGGTCGTGCATGGTTTTCGGCGACTTCAGCACACACTTGTACCGGTGATGGCAACGCGATGGTGCTGCGCGCCGGATTGCCGTTGCAAGATATGGAATTTACCCAGTTTCACCCCTCCGGTATTTATGGCTCCGGCTGTTTGATGACCGAAGGTTGTCGCGGTGAAGGCGGTTATCTGACCAACAGTGAAGGTGAGCGTTTTATGGAGCGCTATGCGCCAACGGCTAAAGACCTGGCCTCTCGTGACGTGGTCTCGCGGGCCATGACCATGGAAATTTTAGAAGGCCGCGGCGTTGGTCCCAAAAAGGATCATATTTATCTCCACCTTGAGCACTTGGGCGCCGATGTTATTAATAAACGTTTGCCGGGTATTGCCGAGACCGCGAAAATTTTCGCCGGTGTCGATGTCACTAAAGAACCCAGCCCGATTTTGCCGACCGTTCACTACAATATGGGCGGCATTCAAACCAATTACCACGGTGAAGTGGTGACCTTGAAGGACGGCAATCCCGATAAAATCGTTCCCGGGCTAATGGCCATTGGTGAGGCGGCTTGTGTATCCGTGCACGGTGCCAACCGTTTAGGGTCAAATTCGTTACTTGATATTGTTGTCTTCGGCCGTGCCGCTGCTATTCGCGCTGCTGAGACGGTTGATAAGGAAACGCCAACGCTGAAAGCGCCGCAGTCCTCCATCGATAAGGCCTTGGCGCGCTTTGATAAAATTCGCATGGCCAACGGTTCGCGCCCAACGGCAGAGATTCGCCTTGAAATGCAACATATGATGCAAAAACACGCTGCTGTTTTCCGCACTCAGGAAAGTATGGACGAAGGTATTGCCAAGTTGGAAAAAACCTTTAAAAGTTTTGCCGATGTCAAAGTCACTGACCGCGGTTTGATTTGGAATACCGATTTGATTGAAACCTTGGAGCTGCAAAACTTGCTTGAGTGTGCCATGGTGTCAATTAAAGCCGCTGCTAACCGACCGGAATCTCGCGGCGGCCACGCTCGCGATGACTATCCCGATCGCAACGATGCCGAGTGGATGAAGCATACACTGACATGGTTGGATACCGAATCAGAAAATGGGGAAGTGACTATCGATTATCGCCCGGTACATGACTATACCTTGACCGACGAAGTTGAGTATATCAAACCGAAAAAACGTGTTTACTAAGGCAGGAGGATACTACTATGGCAGAATTTAAATTACCCGCCAATTCGATTATCAAAAAAAATGGCAATTTTCACCCCGCCCCCGAAGGAGCAACCAATACCCGAAGATTCAAAATCTATCGCTGGGATCCTGATAGCGGCGAAAACCCGCGTTACGATACCTTTGAGCTTGATATGGACGATTGTGGCCCAATGATTTTGGATGCGCTGTTAAAAATTAAAAATGAAGTGGATTCTACGGTGTCGTTGCGCCGTTCGTGCCGCGAAGGCATTTGCGGCTCTTGTGCGATGAATATCGGTGGTGAAAACACGCTGGCTTGTACGCGTGCGATTGACGAGTACAAAGGCGAAATCGCCATTAATCCGCTGCCGCATATGTCAGTAGTTAAGGATTTGGTCACCGATTTAACCCATTTTTACGCGCAATACGCCTCGATTAAGCCGTGGCTGCACTCAGACACGCCGGCACAACCGGATAAGGAACGCCTGCAATCGCCGGAAGACCGCGCCAAGCTGGACGGTTTATACGAGTGTATCTTATGTGCTTGCTGTTCGACGTCTTGTCCGTCTTACTGGTGGAACAGCGATCGCTATCTTGGCCCTTCGGCGCTATTGCAAGCGCACCGCTGGATTGTCGATTCTCGCGACGATGCCACCGGCGAGCGTTTGGATGATTTGGAAGACCCGTTTAAGGTCTATCGCTGTCACACGATTATGAACTGCGCCCAAGCCTGCCCGAAAGGCTTGAACCCGGCCAAAGCCATTGCTGAGATAAAACTTAAAATGGCCGAGCGTCAGGTTTAATCGTACTATAGGAAAAAGCCGGGCAAACGCTCGGCTTTTTTGTTACAATTCTTATCAGAAGAAGTCACTATTAACCCTAAGTAAGAGGTCATTTATGTTTCACGAATATCGCGATTTAATTACTGAATTAAAACAAAACGATGCCCATTTTTCCCGTTTATTTGACAAGCACAACGATTTAGATCAAGAGATTAAAAATTTAGAAAATAATCCGGTGGTTGGCGCTCATAGCCATGATGAAATCGAGCAAAAAAAACGTGAAAAACTGCATTTAAAAGACGAAATGTATAACATGTTGCAAAGAATTGATAAGGAGCGCAACGGTTAAGTGTTGTTATCGTGCAAAGGTTTCATAAAGTTTTAAACAAAAGCCCGGTGTTTCCGGGTTTTTGTTTAAGCAGTGCTGAGGTTATTTGCGCATAAAAATTTCTACGCGGCGGTTTAATTGTCTGCCGGCAGGGTTATCTTTGCCATTCAGTGTATTGGGGGCAACGGGCTTGCGTTCACCAAATCCTGCCGCAAGCGCACGGGCGGATACGCCCAGATTGACCAATGCGGTTTTGACCGCTATTGCCCGTTGTTCCGACAGTTTTTGATTATAATCATCACTGCCTTTGGCATCGGTATGCCCCCGAATTTCTATGCTGCTGAGTTGGGTGTTATTAATCGCCTTGCTGAGTACTTGCAGATAGGGTTTTACCGTTTCCCGTAACTCCGATTTATCAAAGTCGAATAAAATATTGTCGCTTAAGGTAATGACATAACCACAATTAATTTTAGGCGGGTTAAAAGCTTGAATGGGTGGGAATTTACCGGCAGGCTGCACGGGCGGAACAGGCGACATATCAACCGTTTTTCCGTTAATTGTCCCTGTGCCATCGCCGTTATTTTTGACCATACCCAAGCTGCCGCCCACCCAGGAACCCGAGCCGTCGGCATGAATTTCAATCACACCCTGTTCGCTTCCTGTCCATGAGCCGGAGCCATCGGCGTTGATTTCAATCACGCCAATATCATCCCCCGTCCAGCTGCCGCCGCCTTTGCCGTCTAATTCGATAACACCGTACTGCCCGGTGTATGAACCCTCACCATCACCCTTATTTGCAAACGTTGCTTTTGGCGTCACAATTGAGCCGATACCGTTGCCTTCGGATTCATAAACCACACCATTCACCGTGGCGCTACCCGAGCCGTCTTTATTAATTGCAAAAACACCGCTATCGGAAATGCGCAAAAATTTCCCG
>PDWJ01007544.1_pt1 | contig 13788 bp, 12 predicted proteins | sample 1430881 | NCBI WGS metagenome assembly PDWJ01 (sample SAMN01162460, study PRJNA174530) | Oral metagenome, whole genome shotgun sequencing project. | biome: Marine environment; feature: Marine mammal; material: Swab sample of the gingival sulcus; isolation source: swab sample of gingival sulcus... | reverse complement strand
TATGTTTATTTTTATTTTATTGTTTTAAACGTAGTTCGTATTCTTTCCAAGCTTGTAATTTATATTCTTCCGCCGTTTTAGCCGGATTTTCGGCTTCGGTAATTCCTCGTCCCACAATAATACAATCGGCTCCGCCTTGTATGGCGTCTTTTACGGTAGTATATTGCTGTCCCATAGCATCGGTGCCGGCAATTAATTTTACGCCCGGCATCAACATCAATTGACCGTGGGGAATTTTATTTTTTATTTTTTTTAATTGTTCTTTCCCGGTGGCATGGCAAATATATCCGCTGACGTATTGAGGATGCTTTTCGCCCATTGCAAAAACTTTTCGTGTATATGTGTCGTTCATTAAATTGCCTTTTGAAGACATTTTTGCGAGCAAAAAGGAACTTCTGTCTTCAAGTCCGTCAAACAATCCCTGCAAGATGCCTTCGCCGGGTATGGCATGAACGGTAATGAAGTGTGCCCAGTCTTTGATTTTATATATTCCCTTGCGGTATTGCTTGCGCACCGTATTTCCGATGTCGGCAAACTTTCTGTCTTCAAAAATCATAAAATCATATTTTTCGGCATATTCATTAAGTTTCAAAATAAAGGTATCGTCATAATCGCTGAGCATATCTACATGCGTTTTCAGCAGCACAATATGCGCTGCCGTTTGTTCGAGAATACGAAAAAAATCCGCCTGATTATCCGTGTCTAAGGATAAAACCAAGTTTGATTTTTTCTTTTGAATATGCTCTTTCAACTTTTTGGTCAATTCATTTTCAAGGCTTTTTTTCTCCTTTGAGTTTGAATGTATGTTTTCCGTAAAATCTTTGACTTCCGCAAGTTGTTTATCACTTAAATATTTGTTTCTATGCAAGACTTCCGTGAGGTTTTCTAATTTTATCAAACTATGCAAAGCATAAGTGTGTTTTTGCATTTCCGCTTCGGCATTATTGCTGCGGTCTATGATGACGAAAAAATCTTTTACTTGAAGTCCGGCAGCTTTGAATGTTTCAGCCGTTTCAAGCAAACTTTCGCCGGTTGTAATCAAATCGTCGATTAACAATACTTTCGAGTTCGGCTTAAACTTTCCGATAACCGGATTTTTCGTTCCATATACTTTTTCTTCTTTGCGGATGTATATCAATGGTTTGTTCAGCATGTCCGCAACAATGGTTGCAATGGGCAAAGCCGTGTAAGGAACACCGGAAATATAATCAAAATCAAGATTTTTAATTTGCTCTGCAAGCAATTCCGCAATGCCTTTTAAAAGTTCCGGATATGAAATAATATCTCTTAAATCAAAATAAAAGGGTGATTTATGCCCGCTTTTAAGCGTAAATTCTCCGAATTTAACGGCTCCCGTTTTGTGTAGGTCTATAATAAATTCTTCTTTGGTCATCTTTTTTTTATGTGTATTATTTTAAGATTTTATATAATTATTGTATCGTATTTTTCCGTTTACGATTGTCATCAATACATCGCCTTTGAGTTTCATGCCTTCATAGGGCGAATATTTTGCTTTGCTTTGAAATTTTTTGCTTTCGACCACATACTCTTTTTGCATATCAACAACAGTTAAGTCGGCAAAATAGCCTTCTTTTACGGCTCCTCTGCGGTCTAATGAAAATATTTCGGCACTTTTTGCGGAGGTTAACTCAACAAGGCGTTTCATGGAAAAGCTGTTTTTGTTTACTTCGTTTAGGAGTAAAGGCAGGCAAGTTTCCAATCCGGGAAAGCCGGACGGAGCCTGCGCATATTTTTGTTTTTTTTCCGACAAAAGATGCGGTGCATGGTCTGTTCCTATCGTATCGACAGTTCCGTCAAGAATACCCTGCATAATTCTTCGATTATCTCTTTCAGTCTGCAAAGGCGGATTTACTTTACCGAAATTTCCGGCTTTTTTCAAAACTGTATCGTTAATGAGCAAATGATGCGGGGTTGTTTCACAAAAAACAGTGCATTTGTCTTTGTTTGCTTGTACCAAATCAATTTCTTCGGCAGTTGAAGTATGTGCCAAATAGAGCTTATTGCCAATTTCTTTTGCATATTTCAGCATAAGCTCGGTGCCCTTTATGGCGCACTCTCTGTTGCGCATATAATTATGGTCAAAAACAGTCGGCTCCGAGACTTGTGCCGAATAGCGATTAACACACTCTTGCAGTTCGGTATGCACAATTAAAGGCAAATTATAATTTAAAGATATGTCGAAAATTCTTTTTATATCTTCTTTCTTATCAACAAACTCGTTGGAGTTAGAACCTGCCAAAAACATTTTTAATGCGGCAACATCATCGGGTTTTGTGTCGAGTGCCTCAACAAGTTCTTTCAAGTTTTGCGATGTTGCGGCAATATTGAATTTATAATTGATTTTTGCGGCTTTGGCTTTTTCTCTTTTTGCATTTAAGTATTCCAGATTTACGGTAGGCGGTCTTGTGTTGGGCATGTCGAATACGGTGCTTATGCCGCCTCGAAGTGCCGCATTAGAAACACTTGTCCAGTCTTCTTTGTCGGCTTGTTTTAAGTCGCGAACATGCACATGGGGGTCAATGAGACCGGGAATAATATACAAATTGTTTAAATCATATTCAAGGTCGGCATCAACATTATTTTTACCGATGTATGCAATGAAGTCATCTTGTATTAAAAGGTTTTGAATTTCATCGTCTATTCGGCAGTTTTTTAATAATATTTTCATATGTTTTTTTTATAATTTTCAAAGGTCATATAGGAACGCCCAAAGCTACCTTGAGCACTTTATATTCTCCACAGGGTTTAAACCCTGTGGAAATAATCATTCCGCTGTGTGTCTAAAATTTAGTACCGGGTATTTCATGGCAAAATATTTAGGTATTTGATTTTACAATTTGTTTGTTTATTCTTTTTACAAATGCAGGTCCTTCATAAATAAATCCGGTATAGACTTGCACTAATGATGCTCCGGCTTTCAGCTTTTCAAGCGCATCTTCGGGTTTCATAATTCCTCCGGAAGCAATAATCGGTAAATCTCCACTTGTTTTTTCGGCAATGTATTTAATAATTTCCGTAGAACGTTTGTTTAAGGGCTTACCGCTTAATCCGCCGTTCCCGATTTTTTGGATTTCCTCCTCAGACAAAGACAATCCGTATCTTTGCGAAGTTGTATTGGCAACAACTATTCCGTCCAGTTCGGTTTGTTTTATGATTTCCAAGGTGTCGTTTATTTGTGCATTGTTTAAATCGGGTGAGATTTTAAGTAATACGGGCTTGGATTTTTTATATTGTTTATTCTGTTTTTGAATGCCCGAAAGCAATTGTAATAAAGCATCTTTGTCTTGCAACTCATGCAAATTGCATATATTGGGACAACTTACATTTACGGTAAAATAATCAACATAGGGAAATAATTCCGCAAAGCATTTGAGATAATCTTCATCGGCTTTATCATTTGGGGTCAACGTATTTTTGCCGATGTTTCCGCCGATAATTATCTTGCTTTTTCGTTTTTTAAGATTGGCAACTGCCTCGTGAACGCCTTTGTTATTAAAGCCCATTCGGTTGATTAAGGCTTTGTCTTTCACAAGTCGAAACAAACGAGGTTTGGGGTTGCCGTCTTGCGCAAGCGGAGTAAGGGTGCCTATTTCGGCAAATCCAAAACCGAAACTTTCGAGCGTGTCAAAGACTTCGGCATTTTTATCAAATCCGGCAGCCATTCCAACCGGGTTTTGGAACTCTAAACCGAAGACCTTGCGTTTCAGCTGATTGTTTTTTGATATAAAAAAAACCCTTAAAAGGGCTTTAATAAAAGGAATACGATGTGTAACTTTTAAAAAGTTTACAACCAAATGATGCACCGCTTCGGGCTTAAATAAAAATAAAAACGGTCTGATTACGGATTTATACATTAGCGATTTTTTGCAAAAATACATGATATTGCGAAATCTTAATAAAAAAAGATGTTTTTTTTATTAACAAGTTTTGTTTGTATCCGGATTTATAAACGCTGTTTGATTGTTTAAGCTAAATTTCAGATAGGTAATGTTTAAGCCTTCTTTAAGAAATTTCTGCTCGTAAAAGGTTTTGATTTTTGTAACATCGTTTTCTGCATCTTGTGCATATAAATTATCAGACGAAAATAATAAGTTGAGTTTGTTCAATTCAATTATTTCTTTTGTAAACTCGTACAGGAGAATACTGTCGGTTTTCAAATGAATGATGCCCCCCGGTATTAGAATTTTGGAATAGACTTCCAAGAAACGAGCGGATGTCAGGCGTTTTTTCATTTTTTTTATTTGCGGGTCGGGAAAAGTTATCCATATTTCGCTAATCTCATTTTGTGCGAAAAATGAACCGGTAAATTCGATTTTATTCCTGATAAAAGCAACATTCGTAAGATTTTCTTCTTTAACAATTTTAGCTCCTTTCCATAAGCGCGGTCCTTTTATGTCCATCCCAATAAAGTTTTTTTCGGGATATTGTCGGGCAAGTCCTGTTGTATATTCGCCTTTTCCGCAACCAACTTCAAGTATTATCGGATTGTCGTTTTTAAAAAAGTCTTTGTTCCATGAGCCTTTTAGTTTAAAATCATTTTGAAACATTTCTTGTGCCGGCGGTTGAAATAAATGCTCAAATGTTTCATTTTCACGAAATCTTTTTAGTTTATTTTTTCCCATCTGATATATAATTTTATAAAAATTCGGTTTTTAAAAGATCAATAAACTCACTAAGCATCATTGCGGAAGCTCCCCAAAGTTCAAACTCGTCAAAGATGAAAAAGGGAGCGGTAACCGTTCTGTTTCGGACTTTAAAAGTTTTCTTGATGCAAGCGGCATTGAGTAGGCTTTTGATATCCGCAAAATACAACTGTTGTACTTCTCTTTTATTGATTGAAAAGTCAGGTTTGCTCTTGCTTATCCCGACAAAAGGATAAACCATATAATTGCTTACCGGAATGAATAAAGCTGTAAGCGGTTTTATTTGGGCAATGTCTTCTCTTCGGATGCCAATTTCTTCTTCGGCTTCTCTTAATGCCGTTTCTTGGATATTTGCATCTCCCGGTTCTGTTTTCCCTCCGGGAAAAGCAATTTGCCCGGAGTGTTTGCCACCGTCTTCGGAGCGTTTTATAAAAACAAGTTTGTATAAGGCATCTTCGGGAAAGAGCAAAAGCAAAACCGCACTTGTTTTTGTTTCGGCATTTTTCCCGGCAGGAAGATTTCCTTGATGATGCTTCGGCATCATTTTCAATTGTGAAGTTGCTCCGGGCAAATTGTTCCGAAATATGTTTAAGAGTTTTTGTTCCATGAGAATATCCGACATCGTTTTTGCTTATTTGAAGTTTATGGTTTTTGCCGGATGTATTTTCCCCACAACAAATGCGGGCAATATTAAAACAAGCAAACTTATGAGTAAAGTGCCTGCATTCAGCAAGAGTAAATTGAAAAAGTCAAGTTTAACGGGAACATTGTCCACATAATATAAATCGGGATTTAAAGGTATAAATCCGAAATATTTTTGCAAAAGCAAAAGGAACAATCCCACGCCATTTCCTATCAACAAGCCTTTTATTATCAAGAATTAATACTGAAACAATAATCATTAAGGAAAGTATCACGGCAACATTTGTGTCTGAAAGTTTCAGCCATTGAATTATAAAAGTATTATCTCTCATATAGTTGCTTACTTGCAACATCGTGCCGTCATCATTGATTATTGATGCAACTTCATTTTCTACGGTTTTTGTTACGGCTTCCGGATTTGCATAATCATCAACAAAAATTTCAAAACCGCTTATTTGATCTTCCTGCCATTTATTAATGCGTTGTATTTGTCTGATATCGCATATGGCAAGCAGTTTGTCCATTTTTTCCATACCGGTTTTGTATATGCCGCAAATTTTTAAACGGCGGACTTTTGGCGGATTTTGAATAAAATAAATATCAATATTATCGCCGATATGATAATTTAAAAGGTCTGCCGTTTTTTGAGAAATTAAAAGGTCTTTGGTCTTTTTTTCAGCTTGCACATCGGGTATTCTGCCTTCCGTTAAATTATTTTTTAAAAAGTCCCAATTATAGTCGGGAGCTACTCCTTTTAGAATAATGCCCGAAACTTCGTTTTTTGCTTTTACAATACCGGGCTTTGTTGCAAAAATTTGGATATGCTTTATGCCGTTTAAATCCTCAATGCCGGGATAGAAATCTTGATTTTTGCTTATGGGCAGTGTTTCGTATGTTTCGTTGATGTCTCTGTTTTTTATGGATATATGTGCTTGAAAACCGATTATTTTTTGATATACGGCATGCTTGAAACCGGTTACCACCGAGACCGTTATAATCATTACGGCTATTCCGACAGCAACAATACCCGCAGCGATGTTTAGTACCGATGCAGACATTTTTTGTTTGCCCTTGCGAGAAAAGCTAATTCGTTTTGCCGTAAAAAATGAAAAGTTCAAAAGAAAAAATTTAGATATAAAATATCCGCAAAAATAGTTTTATTTTTTGTTTCGGAAAAAAGACAGTTTAAACAACTGCTTTCTTAATTCGGCTTAAACAAAATACTTTTTCAAACTCTCATAGGTTTGGCTGCGATAGCGCTTTAATTTTTCCGAATTGCACCATTCTACACTGCTTATATTTTCTTCAACTTGCGGTTTGGGATGCTCTTTGCCCGAATAAATCATATTGAACCAGCAAGTCTTTTTCAGCACTTTTTTATTGCCGGTATCATAAATGTGGTAGGATGCCTCCGCCTCGTCAAGCAGTTCCATACCGCTTATACCGCACTCCTCGCTGACTTCTCTGTAAGCGGTTTCCCGACATGTTTCCTTTTCTTCTTTCTTGCCCTTAGGCAGGTCGGGAACGCCCAAGCGATGTATTACCAAAAGCTCGTTATTTTTATTCCTGACTAAGCCGCCGGCAGCTTCAATATAGGTGAAATAAGATTTAAAATCATTAAATAATTTATCTAAATCAGTATGTTCAAAATTGATTTCTTTGTTCTTGCCGGTGTCAAAAAAAGTTGACAAAATTTTGAACGTTCTATTGTTGCATTTATGGGTAAACGGTTCATCAATCTTAAGATTTTCAACCATATCTTCAAATTGGGGCGTAAATTCCCACAGTGTTATTTTCCGATTTTCATAGAAAATGTCTATATGCTTCACAGTCTTTTTATTTTTATGGTTCTATACGTCTTTCATACTTAAACCAATACGTTTTCTTGCTCTGTCAATGCTGATGACTTTTACTTTTACGTGCTGATTTAGTTTTAATACATCGGCGGGATTCTTGATAAATTCGTTTTTTATATTTGAAATATGCACCAATCCGTCTTGCTTGATGCCCACATCAACAAAAGCCCCAAAATTTGTTATGTTTGTAATAATTCCGGGCAGTACCATGCCTTCTTTTAAATCGTCAAGTGAAAAGACTTCTTTTGAAAACTCAAAAACTTTGGCTTGTTTCCGCGGGTCTCGTCCGGGTTTTTCGAGTTCTTTCATAATATCCGTAAGCGTAGGAAGTCCAAAAGTGCTGTTTGCATATTCTTTTAAGTTGATTTTTTTTCGAATTTCCGGCGATGCGATAAACTCTTCGAGTGTAACATTGCTGTCTTTTGCCATTTTTTCTACGATATGATAACTTTCCGGATGCACCGAAGTATTGTCCAAAGGATTTTGCGCATTACGGATTCTTAAAAAGCCGGCACATTGTTCAAATGCTTTATCGCCGAGCCTTTTAACTTTTTTCAGTTCATTTCTTGATTTAAAAGCCCCATGTTCTGTTCTGTAATCAATAATATTTTGAGCAATTTGTTCGCCCAATCCGGAAACATAGACCAGCAAATGTTTGCTTGCGGTATTCAAATCAGCACCTACGGTGTTTACGCAACTTTCAACGATATAGTCCAAACTTCGTTGCAATTCTTGCTGATTGACATCGTGCTGATATTGCCCGACACCGATTGATTTAGGGTCAATTTTAACCAGCTCGGCAAGGGGATCAGCCAATCGCCTGCCAATTGAAACTGCTCCGCGCACCGTTACGTCGTATTCCGGAAATTCTTCTCGAGCAATTTTTGATGCGGAATAAACCGAGGCTCCGTCTTCATTTACCATAAAGACCTTTACATCTCTGTCAAAACGGACTTTTTGTCTGACGAACTGCTCCGTTTCTCGACTTGCCGTGCCGTTTCCTACGGCAATGGTATCAATTTGATACATATTTACCAGGGAAGCTATTTTTTTACTTGCCTGAAAGGTCTCTTTTTGGGGCGGGTGCGGATAAATGGTTTCATTATGCAAGAGGTTCCCGTGTTCATCCAAGCAAACCAATTTACATCCGGTTCGGAAACCCGGATCTAAGGCTAAAATTCGTTTTGCACCCAAAGGCGGCGCCATCAATAATTGTCGCAAATTTTCGGCAAAAACCTTAATGGCTTCGCTGTCTGCTTTTTCTTTTGCCGATTTAGAAAATTCATTTTCAATAGAGGGGAAGAGCAATCTTTTGTAAGCATCGTCCGCAGCCTCTTTTACCAAATTGCTTGCTTCATTATAGCCTTTCAAGAAAATTCGATATAGTTTTTCCGATACCTTTTCTTCATCAGGCTGTATTTTTACACGTAAAAAACCCTCTTTGGCTCCGCGAAATACGGCTAACAACCTGTGCGACGGTATTTTTTTTAGTTGTTCTTCAAAGTCAAAATAGTCGCTGTATTTTGCCGCCTCTTCTTTCTTCGATTTTATAAGCGATGCGTAAATTTTAGCGGAATATTCAAATTCTCTGCGAACAGCTTCCCGCGCTCTTAAATCTTCGTTAATTTGTTCTGCGATTATATCTTTGGCTCCTTGCAAGGCATCTTCAACTGTGGATATTTCATTATTTAAAAACTTTTCAGCCTCGCTTTTAATATGCTTACTCTTTTGAGCAAATATTAGTTTTGCCAAAGGTTCCAAACCTTTTTCCTTTGCTTTTACGGCACGCGTTTTTTTCTTTTTCTTATAGGGCAAATATAAATCTTCCAATTCGGAAAGTTCATAAGTGCGTAGAATATCTGCTTTTAATGTGTCTGTTAATTTTCCCTGATTTTCAATTGCTTGAAGAATATACTCCCGTCTTTTTTCAAACTCTTCATATTTTTCTGTCAGCTGCTTAATTTCCGATATTTGGACTTCGTCCAAGGCACCGGTCATTTCTTTTCTGTAACGGCTGATAAACGGGACAGAAGCTCCCTCCGTTAATAAAGTCATTGTATTCTCAACTTGTTTTGGAGTAATATTAAGTTCCTTTGCTATTCTTTTTAGATGTTCCAAGTTCATTTAGCTGTGTTTATAATTTTAATACAAATTTAATAAAAGAGATTGACATGGAAGAATTAAAAATTAAAATAACTCGTATTTCAAGACTTTTGAAGAAATCTCGATTTTGTTTATTTTATAAAAATGTGAGGTTATTTCTTGCCGGCTTTATAGGCGTAAGAATTTTTTTTAAATTCAAAGGGTTTATTATTGTAAAATGTTCTACATTCAATTTGATTTCCGTGTTTATCATATTCGTATTCATAAGTCATTGTACTCTCTAATTTTCCATTTTTATTATAACGTTGAACTATTTTTTTATCTCCCCTCTTATTGTAGCGGTAAATTTCTGTATAAGAAAGTTCTTTTCCGTTGAGATAGACTTTTTGGCTTTTCAAATAAGCTCTGATATTATATTTCGAAAAACTCTTATATTCCAAAACATCTCGACCATATCTGTAGTAAGCTGTACGGTTTCCTTTTCTGTCATATTCATATTTTTCAGTTATTCTTGTCGCAAAACTGCCGTCTTTATCGTACTCATAGATTTTTTTTTGCGTTTGATTTCCGTATTTATCATATTCTATGGTAATTTTGTTTTCTAAAATACTATCGGGCGTATAGTTCAAGGCTTCTGTTTGATTTCCTTTTTCGTCGTATTTCAGAACAATTCTGTTTCTTAAACTGCTGTCCGGATTATATCGGTAAATTTCTGAAAAATTACCGTTTTCGTCATATTTACATGTAGAAGTTTGACCTTTTAAAATACCGTCAATAAGGACGTAAAACTCGCTTTCTTGATGTCCGTTTTTATCGTATTTATAAAGTCTTTTGCCTTTTAACATGCCATTTTCTGTATTGTATTTATTGGCTTTAATAAGACGGCGTTCTTCGTTAAAAAAATATTTGTAATGAGAGAAAAATCGTTTTTCATTTGTAAGTTCATCAAAAGCATAAGTTTGAATTTCAACGGATTCTACATTACCTTTAAAGATGTTAAATGTAGATTTCTGAGTCGCACAACTTAACATTAAAAACAATAGCAGTATTAAACTGATTGTGTTTGATAGTTTTGTCATTTTTATCCTTCAACTTTTTATTTTTTCGTTATTGAGCTTATGTATGGCTCTTTTCCCGCAAAAATTATCGGCAACTTTATTATATTGTCGGACTTAATATTATTTTCAATTAATTCTGTGTAATATCTATTTTTATCTATCTGGTTTAAAGCCTGTTTAATTTCCTCATTCACTCGTTTGATAAAAGTATTTTCCGGTTCCGAATTTCCTCGCTTTTCGATGCTTTTAATCTCAATTACCACACCGTTTTTATTTTTGTCATAAGGAATAACAAAAATTACTACTTTTTGCTTAAAATGCTTTTCCAAATATCGGCTAAGGTCTTTAAGGTTTGACTTTAGTCTTACTTCTGATGCTGTTTCTAAAATTATTTGTTCAATTATTTATTTTTCGTTTTTTTCTAACTTATCTGATTTTGTTAAATATTGGTTTTTTATATATATTGAAAATCGTAAATTAACTTAGTTTTATCTATCAGATAATATCCATTTTTTATGAAAAATCCGAAATCGGAACGTCCTATTTTTAATGTTTTTTTCACTCTTTATGACTTTTGTTATTTTTACAAATTTACAATTTTATTTTTACAATAAAAAACGGTTTTCTCTTTTGTGCTTGCACAAAACATCTGTATATCAACAAAAATATTCATTTTTTCAATATCAAATTAACCCGTACTATTCACCAAGTAGTTCTATTCCGGTCAGCATCTACATCAAAATAAGACACTTTGTTTGATAAGCCTCATTCACCATATCTACGGATATGCCTCAATCGCCTTATCACTTATTTTATTGTACATGCAGCCCTCATTACGAAGACTTGGAGAATAATACGGGTTCAGAAAGATTTTTTTATTTGTGTAATTTTTTACTTTTGCGGCAAATTTTATAAACCATAAAACAATACAATTCTATGAACTCATTTAGAAAATTGGTCGAAAAAATAAGTCCTTATTTTAAAATTACTTTAGGCTTGTTTATATTTACTTTTGGCTGGACGGCTTTTGTTATTCCTTCGGAAATTTTGGGCGGCGGTTTAGCCGGGATAGGAACTTTGGTTTATTTTGCTTCGGGGATCCCCGTAGGATATGTAACTTTGGCTATCAATGCGATATTGGTTTTAGTTGCATTGAAGTTGCTGGGGGCAAAATTCGGAATAAATACAATTTTCGGTATTGTGCTCAGTTCGTTTTTGTTTATTATTTTGCAGAAGCTTATACATGAACCGCTGGTTAATGACCAATTTATGGCCGCACTTATTGGTGGCGGATTAGGCGGTATAGGCTTGGGAATTGCCTTTTACAATGGCGGAAATTCGGGCGGAACCGATATTGTTGCTCTTATCATTAATAAATACCGCAACATAAGTCCGGGCAGAATTTTTGTTTATACAGATATTGTAATCATTGCCAGCAGTTGGTTTGTATTTCACTCGGTTGAAAAAATTGTGTACGGATATGTTGTAATGGCAGCCGGTGCATATACCATTGATTTATGGCTCAACGGCAGCAGACAGTCTTATCAATTTATGATTTATTCAAATTACAGCGAAAAAATATCCGAACGTATAAGCAAAGAGGTTAAACGAGGAGTAACTTGTTTAAAAGGCTACGGCTGGTACAGCAAAAAAGATGTGGAAGTTGTTATGGTCATTGCCCGAAAATTTGATCGACAAAAAATTCTGAAAATTGTTAAAGAAACCGACCCCAATTCATTTGTGTCCATAGCAAAAGTTACCGGTGTGTTCGGAAAAAACTTTGAAGATATTAAAATTTAACCGGAATTATTATCTTTGATGCTGCTTCGTGCTCATCAAATCTTTGTAGTGAGGGAGATTCATTATAAAATAAGCTATAAGGATGGCAATATGGGGGGAACGGGTATTTTCTTGCCGGCATTCATTAGGAAAGACAGTAAATAATAAACTTAATACATATAAAATGAGAACAATTGTTACACTGATATTAACCGCATTTGTTTTGACTTCATGTCAATCTCAAAAGACAGACTTAGCTTTAAAACTTGAAAAAGGTAGAGAATACAAACAAACCACAAATTCTAAGGTAACCGTTATTCAGGAAATTAATGGGCAAAAGATGAATATGGCAATGACAATAAATGGCACAATGACATTTTTGGTCAAAGCTGTTACTGTGGATGGTTATGATATGGAAGCTAAATTTGCAAAACTAAGTATGTCAATGCAAATGCCTCAAGGTTTAATAGAGTTTAGTTCTGAAAAAAATGATGCTAACGATATTTTTTCAACTATTTTGGGAGTAATGAAAGACAAGGCATTTGGGATTTCCATGAATAAAACGGGCAAGGTAACAGATGTTCAAAATATTGAAGCTTTATGGAACCCCGCAATTAACAGCTTTGACCAACTTACGGAAATACAAAAAGAGCAAATTAAAGCACAAATAATGAATGCTTATGGAGAGAAAGCATTAAAAGGTAATATTGAGATGGTAACAGCTATTTATCCGGAATCACCTGTAGATAAAGGGGATAAATGGACTATCAACACAAAACTTGAATCCGGAATGTCTGCAAATATGGTTACAGATTATAAGTTCACAGAATTGACTTCTGACTATGCTTTAATAAAAGGAAAATCTATCATTAAAACCGCTGATAAAGATTCTTATATTGAGACAACTGGAATGCCTGTTAAATATGATTTGACAGGTTCAATGGATTCTGAAATAAAAGTTGATATAAATACCGGTTGGATTATTGAGGCAAAAATTAATCAAAAGATTGAGGGAGATGCATATATTAAAGAGAACCCTCAACTACCAAGTAGAGTGAAAATTCCAATGAAAATGATAAATAAGATGGTGATTACAAATAATTAACCCGCATTTCGAGACTTTTTCAAAAGTAAAACCAATAAACTAACTTTATCGTTACAGAAGTTCCAATATGGGAAATTGGAAATGGGTAGCCGGGAATGCAAATGGTTAAAAAGACTTATAAAACAAGTCAAAAACTCTACTTTTCAAAAAATATATAACAACAATTTATAAATTCAGTTAGATGAAATCAAGTAAATTTTGCATAGCTTTGTAGCAGACTTTGAACGTTTGTGGCTCAAAACTACAGAAGTATATATACTTAACCGTTGTACCACATATAAAAAGGACACTTTGCATATAAAAGAAACAATTAACAAATGAACATTATTTTATCCATTGGATTTTTCTTGCCCTTATTCTATTTTGTGCTATTAATAAGTAAGAAAAATAGTGTTTTATCTGATAAAATATTAGCTTTTCTAATCTTAACAATAGGAATACATCTTTTCAGTTTTTATTTAAAATATAACGGGTGGTGGGAACAATACCCGCATTTGGTTGGTTTAACCGTGCCTTTCATATTTGTTTATGCACCCTTAATGTATTTGTATATCTATTATTCCATTGACAATACACAATCT
>PDWJ01003881.1_pt1 | contig 13794 bp, 10 predicted proteins | sample 1430881 | NCBI WGS metagenome assembly PDWJ01 (sample SAMN01162460, study PRJNA174530) | Oral metagenome, whole genome shotgun sequencing project. | biome: Marine environment; feature: Marine mammal; material: Swab sample of the gingival sulcus; isolation source: swab sample of gingival sulcus... | reverse complement strand
AAGCTGTAAATAATAAAGTTGCTAATATCGAAGTAGCAATACTTATTCTTTTTACTATTTTGTTCATATTTTACTCCTATGTAATAAATTAAGCAGATATTATAGTATAAAAATACTTTAATTATGTAATAAAAATGTAATACAAATAAAATTATTCCAAATTTAATGGAAAAAATATACTTACTTAAGACCTATTGACTTAATTTATCTAAACTATATCGTTGTAAATCTCTTTTCGAAATTATATCTTCAATAAACACTTCTTTCCCCATAATTCAAAAGCCCTATCAGGTATAAAAAAACTATCATCTTTTTTATCAAGTATTTCCCTATCAATTAGACTATTTATAGATGATTGCATAAGGTTTTTAGATAAGTTTTGTGTATCTAGCACTTCTTTACTAAATAAGCCTTTTTTATATTTTAATACTAATTTTAATGCTTTTTTTTGATTTATTGTAAAAGTATCCATCAAAGATCTATACATTGAAGTTTTATAAGAAAGTATTTCATCTAATACTTCATCTACCATATCTTCATTAATAATGCTATCTTTAAATTTTACATTTATTAAGAAAAATATATGTTGCATAAGCTTAGTTTCACCATCACATAAGTCATAAATATATTGTATGATTTTTTTATCTACTTTTAAAAACTTACTCATCTATCTAGTTTAAAAAACAAGGTAAGTTTATAAAAGCTACTTTATTAAAAACAAGCTGACTTGTTAAAACCAAAATGCTAAAACTGATGCTGTCCACCCTGAGATACTTTCAAAAATCATAGGTATTAAAGTAACAATAACAGATAAGACTGCGACTGAAATAACTATAATGCTCATAGGTGAAAATAATGCAGATATTCCGTCTTGATATATCATAAATCCCAAAGTAGCCATAACTAATAAAAGTAAAGCCCACTCCAAAAGTTCCTAATCCAGGAGCAACATAACCAAAACCTAGAAAAGAAGAATTAATATCAGCAAACCAAGGTTGGTGCATAACCATCAATTCATTATTTGTCATATAACCTAATCCTGCGGGATTCCAATAAATTGACGAAATATCATTAGCCATGCTAACATAGCTGTCTCCCATTCCTAATGCAGCACCTCCAAAACCGAGTTCCAAAAAGTTTGCACTTGTAGTACCCTTTCTGTACGGTTCTTGAGCTGTAATATTAGAGTTAATTAAAAAAATTAATCCCATTACCAAAATTATATATATCTTTTTTTTCATTACTAATTCCTTAGTGAATTACAATTATTTATTTCATCAAAAAATAAAACCTAAACCAATTTTAATTTCCCTTGGTGTAGAATACATATATGGATTTTGAATACTATCATATATATCATTATAGTTACTTCTAAATGTTGCAATATCCACCGGATAAACTACTCCTGTATATGCTCTACCGGTTGTTGAATTAACGTATATTTCATTTTTTCTATCTAATAAGTTATAAATAGATAAGAATAATCTTAAATCACCTATATCGCCAATATCAAAGTCATAGTATCCTGTTAAATCTAAAGTATATGTAGTAGGTTTTTGTGAATTATTAGGATATAAAGTTTGTTTAGCTAAAGGACTAATAGCAACAGGTCTGAATGTATAAGGTTTACCTGAGTTGAAATAACCTGTTAGCGTAACACTATAATTCTTTTTCCTATAACTTAGACTTATGTTAGCAGTATGTCTTTGATCCCAACTTAACGGAACTAAATATGGGACAGGATCTAAACTCTGCCCCAATCTATCGTAAGTGGTTGTAGGATTATCTGCATTACCTCTTGTATATTGCAAAGTGTAATTAAAGTATAAAGCAAATGCTCCAAGTGTATAATCAAATTTTAACTCAAATCCCTTTGCATTACCATAATCTTTGTTGCTATATAAACCATATTTAATTTGGTTATAGGTTGTAACAACAATAGCACTTCTTAAATCATAAATATCTTTATAATAAACAGATAATTCTAATCCCATATTAGGAAGTAATTCTTGCCAAATACCCATTTCATAAGTTACTGTTTTTTCTGCCTTTATCAACGGATTACCCATTACAGTACCAAAATCACCTGTTGGAACAATATTTCTGTGATTTGAATAGAGCGTATATAAAGGCGGCATTTGGAAAAAGTGCCCGTAACTAAAATGTAAAACTGCTGCTCTACCAAGTGTATAAGACAAGCCAAAACGTGGACTTAATTGCCATTGAGCAGACGCCTTAGGATAGGTAGACATTCTTTCCTTACTTAAAATAGGATTACCATTGCCGTCTTTAACAATGTTACCATCAGTATCTTTTTCATAAAAAGTTAATTGATTTGATGGATTTCTTAATTGTGATGGATGAGTTGTATTTGGATTAAAATAATCTAAACGAACCCCTAAATTAATCACCATCTCATCAAATTCCATTTTATCTTGTACGTAAGCAGATAATTCAAAGGGTCTCTTTTTATATCTATCCCAAGCAAGAGAACTATCAGGTAAAAACTCAGCTTCATAAGGATAAAACTCAATTTTTTGTTTTTCCTGATCATACCAATACAATTCGGCAAATGGTGTTCCACGCAATTTATTGTGAATTGGAAATGGTAAATTTTCAACAGAATGTTGAGTAAAAAGAACACCTGTCTTTAATGAATGCTTTTTATTAGCCTGCCACACCAAATCGTATTTAACATTTAATGATGATTGTTTTTTCTCGCTATGTCCTCTATCTTGACCACCACTTTTAAATCCTCCTAATCCACCACCATAGGATGGATGAACATAACGAGGATCAAATGGATCTTTATATAAATAAGTATATTGATAATTATCTACATAAGAAACTTTTAAGTCATGAAATGCACTATTAGAAATAAAATGGTTTAATTGGAATAGCCCCATTTTGGAATCATTATGATATGTAGCTCTTCCATCAGGCTTATATTTATAACTGTGCCCTGCAGGAAAGTAATCATTAGGATAATAAGGACTTTCATCATAGTTCCATGTACCCATCAAAGAAAGCTTTAAGTTTTTATGTAAACTGAAAGTTAACTTAGACATTCCTGAAAATGATTTGTTAGTATTCATTGGTACATAACTATTATCTCCTGTATGCTCGGAATAATATTTTTTATCGCCAATCTTAAAATCCCAAGGAGTGTTTTGTCCGAAAGTTTGCTCTACAGTAGCATTGCTATAATTATCTACTTCAAATCGTCTAATACCGTTTATGTGACCAAGAGAGTTATTAAATCTAAAATTAGAAAAGAATGTTATATAATCTTTTATAATCGGTCCTTCAAAAAGGAGTTTATAATCTTGATTACGCGTAACTTCTCCTGGTTTAAGTCCTATAAATACATCTGAGTTAGCAGTATAATAATTTGAAAAGTGAGAAGATAATGAAACTTTAAATTTATTACTTCCCTCTTTGGTAACAACATTTACAATACCACTCATTGCTCTTCCGTACTCTGCATTAAAAGTTCCGGTAATAACTTCTAAATCCTGAGCAGCTTCTTTTTCAATACCAACTGTCTTATCTGTACCGCCAAACGCTTCATTAACTTGCATACCATCAACAAGGTAAGAAACTTCGCTTAATCTTCCTCCACGAAAGTGCCCATCAACAACACCGGCTTGCATTCCAATAACTTGGTCTAAGTTTTCTACCGGAAGCATTTCTATCTGCTCGGAAGAAACGTTCTTAACAGAACTTGTTTGATCTTTCTTTAATGATACCTTTTCTGCAACAACAACAACTTCTTCACCTACAAGAACCGTTTCATTAAGTTTTACGCTAATGTTACTAGTTCTATTTACAGATACTACAACTTGTTCAATTTTCTTAGACTCATATCCCATCATCTTTACAACAAGCGTATATGTACCGGGAGATAAATTAATAATATAATAATCTCCATTCATATCAGTTGCCGTTCCAATTGTTGTACCATCAATCAACACGTTAGCAAATGGAAGTGGATCTCCAGTATTAGCATCTGTGACTGTACCCATTATTTTTCCGGTTGTCTGTGCAAATGTATTGTTTTGCAAAAAGAACAAACTACAAAATAATACTAAAGTAATTATTCTCAACTTAGTATTCACAATTGCAACTCCTATATTATTTTAAAGATTTATTTATTATATATTTATTAAATTCACTTTTTTCAATTGTAAATTTAGAATTACGTCCGTTATCAGTTTGTTTCCAAGTTTATCCTTTATTACGGAATAAAATCATATCTTTCTATTTATCAATTACTTGAAAACTAATTTTACAACTACTATTCTTTTTATTTTTACCAAACACCTCAAATAATCTAATAGTTACGGTAGCCCCATAACTATGAAATAAAGTATTACAAGATTATAAGTAACAACTTCCTAAAGCAACTATTTTACTTTCAAAAGTCTGAATATATTTATTAAAATCAATTATTTTTTTCTTTTGTATATTTTTCTGCAAGTTGTTTAATTAATTCATTATTATAAACAACATTGTATTTTTCTTTGTATTGTTCAATTAAACTTTCTCTTAACTCTTTTATTTTCTTATCTCTTAATTCTGAAATAATACTTCTTTTAACTTTATCAAATTCACCTACCCAAATCTTTCTATTATTATTATAATGATCACGAGCTTCATCTTCAGAAACCTTAACTTTTCTAGTTATTTCATCTCTAATAAATTTTTGAAGAAGTAGCTTATTACTTTTATTTTCAATTTGGTCAACTAATATCTTATTTTCCCCATAATTCATACTATTATGATCTAAGTAAAGTGCATAATGTTTTGTTAAGTCATCTATAAACACTTGAACATCTTCTTTGGTTATCTGATTAAATATTGCAAATTGATTTCCTTTATTAAAAAAGTAAAAGAAATCATCCACAGTAATATTTCCTTTATTAGATGTGATAACTAAATCATTTTTTAAGTTGCCTTTATACTTGTCTTGCTGAAAAAATCCTATACCATTTTTTGTTACAAACGAGTTTAGAATTTTTGAATAATTAATATCAACTTTTTCAATCTTATACTTTTTCAATAAAGAATCTTGGAATTCAATTATTTGTTTTTGTTTCCCAATTATTTCAAATTCTTTAACGAGTGTTCTTTTAAGCTTAGCAAAAGAGGTCAATTTTTTATTATCTTCTTTTGCAATTAAACGAATAATATTCCAAGTTGGAGCAATGTAAATAGGTTTTGTAGATTCACCAACCTTTATTTTTTTTAATTCTTTATAAACTTCAATCGGCACAGATTGCCCATAAGACCTTTTACCCAATGATAATTCACGGGGCATTACTTTTCTTTTTTCTTTCACATTGCTATTGTTGTTTTTCCCCCAATTAGGATTTTTACTTATTGAATCAATAGCCCAAAACGAGTTATGCTGAATTATCTGAAAAGTATATAAAACATCTTTTTCTTCATAAAAATCTTTTAATTCTTTATCCGATATAAAAATCGATTTACTATTTATCGGGTGAGTTGATGCCAAGGCATTAACTTTAAATTCAAAATTATTTTTTTTGATTGAAGGGTCTTTATCAAATCCTAATTCGTAAGCTTTTCTTATAAATAATAGGTCCGGTAAAAAAATGTTATCAATAGAATTTTTTAGAGAATTAGCGGTAAAACTTTTATGAGCACTAAAATCTTTAGTTAATTTAAATCTTCTTTCAAAAACACCTTCTCTAAGACCTATATCATCTATTTGTACAACGTAATCTTCGTTTAATTTAAATTCTTTGTTATTACAACTGTAAAATCCCAAAAGTAATAGAAATAGGACTAATTTTTTAAAAATATGTATTCTGTCTGTCATATAAATCCTAAGTATAATCTTATCTTTCAATTTAGTTTGAAAGTAAAAAGAAACTGCAGGTGCTTTTACGCACCTGCAATTAAATAATGAAATTTATTTCAATAAAATCATTTTCTTTGTGCTAGTAAATTCACCAGCTTCAATTTTATAGAAGTAAACACCTGATGAAACATTAGATGCATTCCAATCTACTCTGTGTTTTCCTTGCTCAACAACACCGTTTACAAGTGTAGTAACTAATTGTCCTATACTGTTATAAACTTTAATTGCTACTTCTGATTTTACAGGAAGTGTATAAGCAATAGAAGTTGTTGGGTTAAATGGATTTGGATAGTTTTGAGAAATTTCATATCCAGTTGGAATAATATTTTCTTTTACATCTGTAATTTTATCTAATGGTAAAGCTTTATACATGATATAACATTGATCTTCAGGAGCAAGTCTTATTGGATAACTGGAATGTTTACCACCACTTGTCCAACTAGCAAATTTATTTTCATAATCATCTGTAAACATTAAAAGTCCATCACGTCCACCGAAATTATCACTTGTCCACATTAAATGAAGTTTACCATCTGCAACAACTGCAGATACATCATTTTCATCAAGATTTGGTGTCATTGATAAGTTTTTAAGTCCTGACCATGTAGCACCATCATTACTGTAAACCGAGAAAATGTCATTTGAATAGGCATAATATGTTTCAGCCAAATAATCCCATGCTGTATCTTTCAAAGCAACAGCAGGAGTTGCCATTTGTTCCATTAATAATATAAATTTAGGTTCTCCTTCTGCAGCATTGTTATTAGCAATTAATTCAATATTACCAATAATACCATCTACAAAAGCATTACCAAATCCACCCATAGAACTATCAATAGTTCCATAGTTAAACCATTCATAAGTTTCACCGGCAAGTGGATACATAGCTTCTGCAACAACATTGTGTGTAGCACCTGTTTCTGTCCAAGCAATTACTTGTGGTTTAGCTTTTTCTGAACCATCAAAAAATAGTCCTGTAGAATCACCTGGCCAACCTGCATGAGTTTTCATCCAACCACTAACTGAACTTGTAGTATCTAACCAGTGACTTCTATATGTAGCAGTATAAGCAACAACCAATTTATCATCAGCATCATAAACAACTTGTGCATCTGAGTAAGGTCTAGCTTTATTTGCATTATATAAATCAGGTAACCATTGTACTGCTTGAGTTGTATCAAATAACGGAATTAAATCACCATTATCTAAAGCAGTAGCAAAATCAGATTCCCACGATAATCCACCATATTTGCCTTTATGTATCCAAATTTGATTAAATGAGTGTAAGGAAACTACTGCTACTTCTAAACCATCTGAACTAATAGCAAGGTCAGAACCTTCAACTGCATTCATTCTATGCTGCCCAGGAATACCTTGATAAGGATTATCATAACCATAATTAAAGGTTAAACTGGCAACATCACTAAAGTTTGTTCCATCAAAGTTCCAATAAAGGACAGGATCACCCATTGGATTTGTAAACAGAACATGTACCATACCATTACTTCCTACTTCCATTGCATAAGGGTTGGAATAATCTGCAGGTCCCCAATAAAATTGGTCAGTTTGAGTTCCTTTAGGAAGTAATTGATCGCCTTCAACAGCAGCTACTGCTTGCATATGTTTTGCTGTAGAATAAGAATAAGCTCTACTACCAACACCATACATAACATAAACAGGATTTCCATTAGTACCACCACCAATAAATGAAACAGCAGGTTGAACTACATCAGCGGTATCCTGAGATGGAACAGGAATTTTAACACCATCAGTTAAATTTGTATACATTACTTGGTAACCTGTATCTGATTCAGTTACCCAAGTTTTTGTATAAGTCATATGAACTTTACCGGCACTATCAACAGCAATTTGTTTTCCTATTGTACCAACATACCAGTAAAAGAAATAGTCTGTTCCTGTTGTATCAACTACAGTAGCATTTTCTAACTCTTGAGCTTGAGCTGTAGAAAATATAAAGAACATTGTTAAAACAATTAAAAGAATTTTTTTCATGTTTTCTCCTTTTGTAAATAATTTTGTTGTTAAATAATATAGATGTTTTTTTTAATCCTCCTTTTTTTAAATATAAAAGTGCAAATATAAACATATTTTTTTTAATAAAACTACATCTTACTACCATAATCTAATTTATTATCTGTTGTTACAATTGGGAACGATGGTACAACTCTCTTATAAGGTTGATTGTTGTAGTTAACACTCATATCTATTCTAGAAAGCTCAATAGTGTTAAATTTATCAACATTAATTTTAATTTTTTCACTATATTTTTCTTGCAAAGTATCAATATATCCATTCAAATATTTTTCAAGAACAGTTAGATAATCTAACTTTTCTGCACTATCCGGCAAAACTGAATATAAATACTTTTCTTTTGCATAACCATAATTTAAGTTATCTTTCCACATATTAGCATTTCTTTTAACTACATTAATTTTATCGTATTCCCTCTCATAAGCAATTTCTGTTAAATATTTATCACGTATTAAATCCATTATGGCAAATTGTAATTGTTTACCAAAATTTTCTCTCTTTATTTTGCTTTCTCTAAAAACCAAAGGATGAATCTTAAGCTCTCTAAAAAAGTCATTAACTGTATAAACCACTTTATCTACTTTGAAAAACGGCTCGTTTTTAATTTCATCTATTCTATCACCAATTGCATTATAATTTACTTCGTTATCCTTAATTTCCCACATTGAGTTATTAAACTGTTCTTTAATTTGTTCGTTTGTGATTAAATATTCAGGTCCAAGAATATTCGCCATCTTGAAAAAGATATCAGGAAAGAACTCAATATTTTTATTTTTCATTACTTTAGATATAAAATTGTCATATAATTCAATGGCTTGTCTTGTTCTAAACTTATCACTAACATCTTTCCATCTATCGGTAAATTGTTTCTCAATTATTATTGGTCTATCAATCCACCCATTAACTTTTACAAATAAGAACTCATTTTTACCGGTTTTTATTGGTCCAATAATTTGATTTTTCTTTAATGGATAACTGTAAAGTGAATCTAGAACTATGTCAAGCTCATTTGTTGACCATTCAATTTCTTTATGCGGAAGTGAATCAATCCCTGTAATTTCATAAAAAATATTTTGTAAAGGTTTCTTATTATTCAATTTGGTTAAAACTTCTTTACTCATATTACTATCAGGTAAAGAAAAATAAGAGACTTTATACTTTCTTCCTGCTACTTTAACTGTATTTAAAATTTTTGCCGTATCAAGAACTACTTTTTCATCAGCCTCTTTTGCGTACAACCATTGCCTCATCGCTTGTTCTTTTAAACCTTGCAGATATAACTCGCCACTTTCACTTTTTAATATTCTACTTGTATCTGTTGCTTCTATCGAAAATAATTTTTCGGCAATTAAAGAATTGAGAATAATTTTTTTTTCTAAATTTCCATTATTACTACAATAGGCAGGCCTCACAGTATATTCTGCCCTTCTTAAAAATTCGTTGACAGAAATTGTAACATCATCACCAATTTTAACAAGGATTGATTCTTTAGGTTGTTCAATTTTATATTCAGAACAAAAATTAAAGAATATTCCCAAAATTGCGATAACAAAAAATTTCAATTTTCTATTTGTAAAAAACAATTGTTACCTTTCTATTACTTGAAAATTAAAATATTTATAACTTCTATAACCATATATACTTATAAATAAAAAACTAATCAAGGGTAAAACAAATGAGACATTTACAGCTTTCATATTTGCAATTGTTTTCATGTCTATAATTGTTCCTTGTAACGGAGGCAATAATGCCCCACCTACAATTGCCATAACTAATCCTGCTGCTCCAAGTGTAGTTTCTTCTTTTAACCCATCTAAAGCAATGCCATATATTGTGGGAAACATTAGAGACATAAATGCAGAAGTAGCGATTAAACAGTATAAGCCCAAAATTCCTTCTATAAAAATTACCCCACTTGTAGTTAAAATTCCACCAATGGCAAAAACCGTAAGCATTACGCGGGAGTTAAAAAATTTCATCAAATATGTACTTACAAATCTACTTGATAGAAATATACCCATTGCAATTATATTATAGTTTTGTGCTTTAGCTTTGGGAATTCCAAGATTATCAGCATATTGAATAATAAAAGTCCAACACATAATTTGTGCTGCTACATAAAAAACTTGAGCAAGAACGCCTTCTCTATAATTTCTATTTTTAAATAACCTTTTAAATGCCTCAAGTGGTTTTATCTCTTCAGACTCAGAAATTGTTTTTGGCATTTTATAAAACAGAATTATAAGCATAACCAAAAGAACAACTAATCCGAGTATAACGTAAGGATCTCTAATTACTGCCAAATCATGTGTTCTTATTGCTGCTTTCTCAGCAGTATCTAAAGTGTTAAAAATAAGCCCACCTGAACTATCGCGAGCATCAGATTGTAGCGAGACGAGAATAAAGTTAGAAGCAACAAACATACCAAGCAATGAGCCAACCGGATTAAATGATTGAGCAAAATTCAACCTTCTGGTAGCTGTTTCTTTATCGCCCATAGATAAAATATAAGGATTTGCTGTTGTTTCTAAAAATGCTAATCCAAAAGTTAATATATATAATGAAATTAAAAAGAATTCAAAAATTTCATATTTTGCGGCAGGATAAAATAAAAGTGCTCCGGTAGCATATAAAAACAGCCCTAAAAGAATACCGGCTTTATAGCTATATTTTTGTATGAATAGTGCAGCAGGTATAGCCATTGTTGCATAACCACCATAAAAAGCAAATTGAATAAGTGCAGCTTTTGCAGTAGTAATTTCCATAACTGTTTGAAAAGCAGCAACCATAGGGTTAGTAATATCGTTAGCAAATCCCCAAAGAGCAAATAAACTTGTAATTAAAACAAAAGGTATCAAAAATTCTTTTGATACAACATTAGCTTTATTTTTTTTTATTATGTCGCTTCTTTTAATTTTCATTTAGTAATAATTGTGTTTTAATAAAGCACAGATTCATTTTCAATTAACGTAGACTCAAGTACAATACTTTCACAATTCTTATTTTCTTCTTCGGATTCTATTTTTCTTATCAATAAGCCCATAGCTTCTTTACCTAATTCATCTGTAGGATAATTTACATGAGTTAGTTTAGGGTAAAGCATATCTGCATATAATTTGTGGTCAATAGCTGTAACTCCAATATCTTCAGGTATTTTTACATTTTTTTCACGAGCTGCTTCATACACACCTCTGGCAATCATACCATTTCCACAAAAAATAACCTCTGGGAAAATTTTACTATCGTATATTTTATTAAATCCTTTATATCCATATTCCGAAAAAAACTTTCCTTGTATAATCCAGTTTTTATTTATTTCCAAATTATATTTTTTCATAGTATCTAAGAAACCATTCAATCTTAATCCACCATCACTATCTATTGCAACCCTTCTGACCTTAGTTTTAGTTGCAACTGAAATGTCGCTGCTATTTTGTAGTGCTTTGGTAACAGTTACTCTTGAAATACCAAGTTTTTTTGCTATGTCAGACTGCTTTACACTCATAAAAATACATATATTTATTTTTACTTACACGTGTAAGATATGTATATTTTCATAATTTAACAAAAAAAATAAGCCCTTATTTTTCTTAATAAAATTGATAATTATTCTTGATAATTTATTATTTTAAATAAGATATAATTAACTTATTTATTTTGAAGAGCTAGAATAAACATAAAATAAGTTTATCGTCAAATTGATAGGCAAATATAGATCTTGATACCCATGATTAAAATAATGTAAGAAATTAATTTCAAATCTGATATAAGAATAGATAAAAGATACTAAGGAGTTCAACGTGAAAGATACTACAATTAAAACAAGTTCTGGAATAACAATGACAGAAAGAGCACTTAAACATTTGAAAAAATTAATGGAAGAAAACAATATTTCAAATGATTATGCTTTAAGAGTATCTCTAAAAAATGCTGGTGGATGTGGAGGTTTTACGTATAACTTAGGCTTTGATAATGAAGAACAAAGTGGAGATACAATCTTTGATAATAGTGAAATCAGAATTATTGTTGATGGAAGAAGTCTTTTTTACTTAATGGGAGCAGAGCTAGACTATGATGGAGAGAGCTTCACTTTTAAGAATCCAAATAATGCACCAACATGTGGTTGTGGATAGTCACTTATACCTTATAGTACAAGATAGTTGAAAATATTTTTAAATGTTAAAAAGCCGTAATTATTATTACGGCTTTTATTTTTTTACTAATCTGTTTTAAAAATAGATAAATCTTCTCTACCTAAAAAATTCACATAATCAAATTGGAGTAAAAGTCCTAATTTTCTCAGAATTCTTCATAATGCCTCTTCCCTCTTCAACAGATTTTATATCCCCAAATGCCATTGCTTGTGTCATAATATTTCCAAGTGAAGTTGCTTCAACCGGACCGGCATTTACTTGCAAACCGGTAATGTTTGACGTAAGTTGGTTTAACAAATAATTTTGTGAACCTCCTCCAACAATATTTATTTTATCTATTTCTTTATCAAGTACCTTATTTAATTTCTTAATTACATCATTATATTTGTAAGCCATACTTTCTAAAACCAATCTTACATAAGCACCATCAGATTTTGGTAATTTTTGGTTTATATTTTTTAGAGATAAATCTATAGCTTCAATCATACTTGTAGGATTTGAAAATTTTACACTATCCACATCAATTACAGAATTTATAGATTTTTCCTTATAAGCTAATTTATTTAATTCAGAATAGTTATAAGACTTTCCAAGATTTTCCCATTCTCTCTTTAATTGCTGAATAATCCAAAATCCCGTCATATTACTCAAAAATCTTATCTTATTTCCAACTCCGCCTTCATTTGTAAAATTATACTTTTGCGATAGTTTATTTACAATCGGTTTACTTATCTCCGCACCAATCAAAGACCATGTTCCGGAACTTATAAAAATTCCCTTTTCATCTAAGTTAGGAATTGCAGCTACCGCACTTGCTGTATCATGAGAACCAACTGCAATTACTTTTATATTATTTTTCCCAATTTGTCTTGAAATTGATTTATGAAGCTTGCCAACTGTAGTACCGGGATAAATAATTTCGTTCATTAGCTTTTGGGGAATATTTAATTTTTTAAATATTTCAGTTTCCCATTTTCGGGTAAATGGATTAAGCAATTGCGAAGTTGACGAAATTGTATATTCATTTCGTTTAATTCCTGTAAGTAAAAAATTAAATAAGTCCGGCATAAATAAAAGCTTATCTGCATTTTTTAACATAGAGTTATTTTCTTCAATCATACTAAATAATTGAAATGCAGTATTAATTGGCATTACTTGGTTGCCGGTTAACTCATAAATTTTTTGTTTCGGAATTTTTTTAAAAACTCTATTCAGAATCTTGTTTGTTCTGGGATCTCTGTAAGAATACGGAGTTCCCAAAAGTTTATTATCTTTAGAAATAAGTCCAAAGTCTACACCCCAAGTATCAACAGCAATACTTTTAATATCGTTGTGGCCTTTTTCAAAACACTTTTTTATCCCTTTAACAGCTTCATCAAAAAGATAATAAATGTCCCAATGCAGATTTCCGTGAATGTTTATAATTTTATTTGGGAATCTATGAATTTCTTCAAGGTGTATTTTTTTATTTTCAAGAACTCCGAGAATTGCTCTACCGCTTTCCGCACCAAAATCTAATGCAAGATATTTCTTTGGTTTCATAATTATTTTTTCCCGTATAACGGTCCAAAATTACTGCAAGCTCTAAAATCAGCACTTTCCAAATTATCAGTTCCGAAGGCATTCCAAGCACTTGGTCTAAAAATTCTTTCTTCTTCCACATTGTGCATATTTACGGGAATCCTTAACATTGATGCAAGC
>PDWJ01009110.1_pt1 | contig 13799 bp, 10 predicted proteins | sample 1430881 | NCBI WGS metagenome assembly PDWJ01 (sample SAMN01162460, study PRJNA174530) | Oral metagenome, whole genome shotgun sequencing project. | biome: Marine environment; feature: Marine mammal; material: Swab sample of the gingival sulcus; isolation source: swab sample of gingival sulcus... | reverse complement strand
GTACCCGGCTGTCCAATGGACTGGGCGGCAATAATGCCGACAGCCTCTCCAATATCGGTGGGCCGGTGAGTGGCCAGGTTGCGCCCGTAGCACTTCATGCACACTCCGTGCTGGGCCTCACATGTCAGAACGGTACGCACACGCACACTGTCAATTCCCAGTTCCTCAATTTCCAGAGCTACGTCGTCGGTAATTTCCTGGTTGACATCCACCAGGATCTCCCCGGTAATGGGATGCTTAACCTGCTCCAGGGTAAAACGGCCCATAATACGGTCGGAAAGAGACTCCACCACTTCCTCACCGTCCTTGAGGGCGGTAACGTCAATACCGTTAATAGTGCCGCAGTCGTCCATGTTCACCACAACGTCCTGGGCTATATCAACCAGACGCCGCGTCAGATAACCGGCATCGGCCGTTTTAAGAGCGGTATCGGCCAGTCCCTTACGGGCACCGTTAGTGGAAATGAAGAACTCAATAACCGAAAGTCCTTCCTTAAAGTTGGAACGGATGGGCAGCTCAATAATATCGCCTGAAGGCTTGGCCATCAGACCGCGCATTCCGGCCAGCTGCCGTATCTGGTTCCGGGAACCGCGCGAACCGGAGTCGGCCATCATGAACACATTGTTAAAACCATCCTGATCTTTCTTCAGGTGGTCCATCATAACACCGGCCAGCTCCTCGTTGGTTTTACCCCACACTTCCACAACTCTGTTGTAGCGTTCTTCGGAAGTAATATGTCCGTCACGGTACTGGGTCTGAATTTTATCCACTTCGCTGTTGGCCGCTTTAATAAGGTCTTTTTTCTCGCCGGGTATGAGTATGTCATCCATACCAATGGTGGTACCCAGTTTGGTGGCGTATTCAAAACCTATATCCTTCAGGCAGTCGAGCAGTTTAACTGTAATAAAGTTGCCGTGCTCCTTGAATGAGTACATAACCAGGGCACGGATGCGTTTATCGCTGAGGGTTTCATTGACAAAACCTATTTCCTCAGGGAGCCTGTCGTTAAAAACAACACGGCCGGGCGTTGTATAAACCCACTCACCGTTAATTTTTACATTCACCCGCGCGTGCCACGATACCGCTTTAGACTCAAGGGCCATCATTACTTCTTCAGTAGAAATATAATAACGGCCTTCACCCTTGTCTCCCGGGCGGTCTTTGGTAAGGGTATAAAGCCCCATAACCATGTCCTGGGAGGGAAAAACAACCGGCTGACCGTTTGCAGGGTTGAGAAGGTTGTTGTCAGCCAGCATAAGAGTCCAGCTTTCAATCTGCGCGGCCTGGGTAAGAGGCACATGAACCGCCATCTGGTCGCCGTCGAAGTCCGCGTTGTAGGCATGGCACACAAGCGGATGCAGCTGTATGGCCTTTCCTTCCACCAGTACAGGCTCAAAGGCCTGTATTCCCAGACGGTGAAGCGTGGGCGCCCGGTTGAGCAGTACAGGATGCTCCCGCACAACTTCGTCCAGCACAGACCACACTTCGGGAGTTTCCTGCTCCACCAGTGTTTTGGCCTTTTTAATGTTGTAGACAACATCCTTTTCCACAAGCTTCTTCATAATAAAGGGCTTGTAGAGCTCCAGAGCCATTTTGGTAGGCAGACCGCACTGGTGCAGTTTGAGCCTGGGGCCGACAACAATAACCGAACGTCCGGAGTAGTCGACCCGTTTACCCAGAAGGTTCTGGCGGAAACGCCCCTGCTTTCCTTTCAGCAGGTCCGAAAGCGACTTCAGCGGACGGTTGGAAGCGCCTTTAACAACTTTTTTCTTTTTAGTGTTGTCAAACAGGGCATCCACAGCCTCCTGAAGCATGCGCTTCTCGTTGCGGATAATAATATCGGGCGCGTTGAGGGACATAAGCCGTTTGAGGCGGTTATTCCTGTTAATAACGCGCCGGTAAAGATCGTTAAGATCGCTGGTGGCAAAGCGGCCGCCGTCCAGCTGTACCATGGGCCGCAGTTCAGGGGGAATAACCGGCACAACATCGAGGATCATCCATTGGGCCAGGTTGCCTGAATCGCGGAAGTTTTCCACTATTTCTATACGCTTGAGCAGACGTTTGTCGGCTCTGGAGCCCTTTTCCACCATGGTGGCCCGCAGTTCAGCGCTCAGGGCGTCCAAATCCAGGTTTTCCAGCAGAGTCCGCACGGCTTCAGCGCCAATACCGGCCGTAAAACTCATTCCAAAGCGCTCCCGGGCTTCAGAATATTCTTCCTCGGTCAGAAGCTGCATAAGCTTGAGCTCCGTATCGCCGGGCTCAATAACAACATATTTTTCGTAGTACAGAATGCTGCGCAGAGCCGCTATGGACAAGTCCAGCAGCAGCCCCATGCGGGAAGGTACAGAACGGTAATACCAGATATGCGAAACCGGAGAGGCCAGTTCAATATGCCCCATCCGCTCACGGCGCACCTTGAAGTGCGTTACTTCCACACCGCAGCGGTCGCATATAACGCCCTTGTAGCGTATGGATTTAAACTTGCCGCAGTAACACTCCCATTCCTTGGTTGTTCCGAAAATCCGTTCGCAGAACAATCCGTCCTTTTCCGGACGCAGGGTGCGGTAATTGATTGTTTCCGGCTTTTTAACTTCCCCGTAAGACCAGGCTCTGATCTGCTCCGGAGAGGCCAGTTTTATCATCAGGCTGTCAAAATCCTGTATTTCTTTCATCCCTCACTCCTCGAAAAGGCTCATTCATCAAAAACTTCAGCTAGAAGCGGCCGCCCTGACGGCTCAGCAGCTCCTCGTCGCGCTCGGTAAAGGGCAGCTGTTTCCCTTTGGAGTCGAAAATACGCACATCCAGGGCCAGGCCGCGCAGCTCCTGAACCAGAACGTTAAACGATTCAGGTATGCCGGCGCTTGTAGCCGGGTCGCCCTTGACAATGCTTTCATATATTTTGGCGCGTCCGGTCATGTCGTCAGACTTAATGGTCATCAGCTCCTGAAGGGTGTTGGCCGCGCCGTAGGCCTCCAGAGCCCATACCTCCATTTCTCCCAGTCTCTGACCGCCGAACTGAGCCTTACCGCCCAGAGGCTGCTGAGTAACCAGCGAATAAGGACCGGTGGAACGCGCGTGCATTTTGTCATCAACCAGATGGTGCAGTTTAAGATAGTACATGTATCCAACAAAAACCGGGTTGGCAAAAGGTTCACCGGTCAAACCGTCATGCAGCACGGTTTTGGAAGCCTTGTGCAGACCGGCTTTCTCCAGCTCCTGGGCAATATCCTCGGTCAAAGCCGCCTGAAATACCGGTGTTTCATACATTTTTCCCAGCGAAGCGCCGGCCATGCCCAGCATGGTTTCCAGAATCTGACCAATATTCATACGGGAAGGCACGCCCAGAGGGTTCAGACAGACATCCAGAGGCTGCCCGTCGGCTGTGTAAGGCATGTCTTCTTCCGGAAGAACCCGGGCCACAACACCCTTGTTCCCATGCCGCCCGGCCATTTTGTCGCCCTCTTTAAGCTTTCTCTTGGTTGCAATAAGAACTTTTACCACTTCGTCCACACCAGGGTTCAGGTCATCGCCCTCGCTGCGTTTAAGCCGCTGAACATCAATAACAGTTCCGCCTACACCGTGGGGGAGCTTCAGGGAAGTATCCCGTACTTCCTTGGCCTTCTCTCCGAAAATGGAGTTGAGAAGCTTAAACTCGGGAGTGGTTTCCGTTTCGCTCTTGGGGGTAACCTTACCCACCAGAATGGAACCCGACTTCACCGAGGCGCCTATGCACACAATACCCTCGCCGTCCAGGTGTTCCAGAGACTTTTCAGACATGTTGGGAATATCCCGGGTCAGCTTTTCAGGGCCCAGCTTTGTCTCCCGCACTTCCGTAACGAATTCCTTAATATGAATGGAGGTATAGTAATCTTCCTTAACCACCCGCTCGGAAATAAGAACAGCATCCTCAAAGTTATACCCGTTCCAGGGAACAAATCCCACCAGAAGGTTGCGCCCCAGAGCCAGCTCGCCGTAACGGGTTGCCGGACCGTCAGCCAGAACCTCTCCGGCCTTAACCTTTTCGCCCAAATTCACAATGGGCCGCTGGTTAAAACAGGTATCCTGGTTGGTTCTCTGGTATTTAACCAGATCGTAGGTATCCACCTCTCCGCCCTTGCGGGTAACGTCAATACGGGTAGAAGACACATAAGTAACCGTTCCGGCCGCCAGGGCTTTCACCAGCACACCGGAATCATAGGCGGCCTTGGCTTCCATTCCCGTACCCACTATGGGAGCTTCAGGGAAAAGCAGCGGAACCGCCTGACGCTGCATGTTGCAGCCCATCAGCGCGCGGTTGGCGTCGTCATGCTCCAGAAAGGGAATAAGGGAAGCGGCGGTTGAAATAATCTGGCGGGGGCTGACATCCATGTAGCGGATATCGGACGGATCCTTAAAGGAATAGTCGCCGCCCCGGTGCACCTCCACCATTTTATCCAGGAAGGCGCCTTTTTCATCCAGACCGGCACTGGCCTGAGCAATAAAATACTTATCTTCATCTATGGCGGAAAGATATTCCACTTCCCGGGTAGCCACTCCGTTAACAACCTTGCGGTAGGGAGTTTCCAGAAATCCGTAATCGTTAATACGGGTGTAGTTGGCCAGCGAAACAATAAGTCCGATATTCGGCCCTTCAGGCGTTTCAATGGGACACATGCGCCCATAGTGGGTGTAGTGCACATCGCGCACCTCAAAACCGGCCCTGTCCCTGGACAGACCGCCCGGCCCCAGCGCGTTCAGGCGCCTCTTGTGAGTCAGCTCCGAAAGGGGATTCACCTGGTCCATAAACTGGGAAAGCTGACTGGAACCGAAAAATTCCTTAATGGCCGCCACCACAGGCTTAATGGATATCAGATCCTGGGGCTTGAGGGTTTCAATTTCCTTCAGGCTCATCCGCTCCTTGGCAATACGCTCCATGCGGCTGAACGCTGTTTTCAGGGAATTGCCCAGAAGCTCGCCCACCGAGCGGATACGCCGGTTCCCCAGATGGTCAATATCGTCGATCTGTTTTTCGCCGCTGTAAACGCTGATGAGATATTTCATGGTCAAAACAATGTCCTGACGGTTAAGGACCAGATCCTGTATGGATTCGTCCTGATCAAATTTCTTGTTCAGTTTGTAGCGCCCGACACGTCCCAGATCGTAGCGGCGGGAAGAAAAGAACATGGATACCAGATCCCGTTCAGCCGCCTCCAGAGTAATGGGCTCTCCCGGCATAAGAACACTGTAAACCACGGCCAGGGCTTCTTCCTTGGTCGGCTCATCCTGTGTCGGATCGTCTTTATTAAACCGGGTTTCCTCCCTGTCAAAACATTCAAGGATCATATCGGAATGCAGGGAATCTTCATGGTCCAGATCAACCAGCTGGAGTTTTTTTACTCCGGCCTGCACAAGCTCATCCAGATCATGCGGATGCAGTTTATCGGCGGCGCGCAGTAGTTTCTTCTTTTCGCCGTTTTCGTCATTCACCCAGACAGACTCAGCCAGAATGGAGCCCACAAGATGTTCGTTTTTCTCCCGCTTGGTTAAAAGTTTTGCCGGCCTGGTCTGATAGAAAAGATTTATAATTTTTTCGCGGGAATCAAACCCCAGAGCCCGCAGAAACATGGTACCCAGAATTTTCTTTTTCCGGTCAATTTTGGCATAGATAAGCTCTTTTTTCGGATCAATTTCAAATTCAAGCCAGGAGCCGCGGTAAGGAATTATCCGGGAACTGTAAACACCTTTTTCCTCAGAAAAAATAACACCGGGACTGCGGTGAATCTGGCTGACAACAACCCGCTCGGCACCGTTAATAATAAAAGTACCCCGGCCGGTCATCAGGGGCAGATCGCCCATGTAAATATCTTTCTGCCGAATTTCTCCGGTAGACTGAAACACCAGGTTTACCCGGGCCTTAATGGGCACACCATAGGTTAAACCCTTGCGCTTACACTCCGCCTCGCTCAGGCGCAAAGCATCAAAATCAAGATTATAAAACTCGTAATCGAGTACAAGTTCGCCATTAGCACTTTCAATGGGGAAAACACTCTGGAAAACTTCTTCCAGTCCCTGTTCTTTCAGCTGTCCGCCGGACACCAGGGCATCCTTCTGCAGAAAAGCCTCATAGGACGAAAGCTGCACGTCAATAAGGTCGGGAAGCTCCAGAACCTCATCGTAGTTCATGCCAATAAAGCTGCGTTCTTCTTTTTTCGCTCTTTCGAACATTTTTATTCCCCCAGGGCCATCCAGGTTCTTTCCCCGGATACGAAACAACCACCGCAGGCACACAGCCCCCGGTGGCGCTTTGAGATTATAGAGATGTTAAAAACAAAACCTCTGTCTTTATACACACACCTCTAATAGCCGGCTGTCAGCCGAATCACTTTACCTCGACAGTCGCACCAGCGGCTTCGAGTTTCTCCTTAATGGAAGCGGCTTCATCCTTGGAAACGCCTTCCTTAATAACACTGTTGTCGGTTTCCACCAGTTCTTTGGCTTCTTTCAGACCCAGACCGGTAATGGCCCGCACTTCCTTGATAACGCCAATTTTCTTGCCGTCGCCGAATCCGGTCAGAACAACATCGAATTCCGACTTCTCTTCAGCAGCCTCTTCACCGCCGCCCGCAGCAGCAGGACCGGCAGCCACAGATTTTTCCTCCATGGCCTTAACCAGTTCGGAAACCTCAAGAACAGTCATGCCGGCAATGGCATCCAGAATTTCTTCGGTAGTCATATTATCTTCTCCTTAAAAATGTTTTTCGGCAGCGACAGCAGACAACCATCTGAAGACTGACGCCGCTCATTATCCAAAAGAAAGAGAAACAAACAACGTTTTATCTCTTCCAGTTATCCCTGCCCGGAGGCTTTTTTCTCCTGTACCGCCGCCAGAGTACGCACCAGCTTGGTAGTAACACCATTGAGAACGTACACAGTGTTCTGCAGCGGAGCCTGCATGGTTCCCATAAGCATCTGGATAAGCTCCAGTCTGGTGGGAAGCTTGCTGAAAGCCTCTACAGCTTTAGCATCGTAAATTTCACCGTCCAGAAGACCGCCCTTCAGCTCAACAGGCATATCCTTACCCAGTTTGAGCATAGCCTTGGCCACCGGACCGGCCTCGTCGCCACAGTAAGCAATGGCGGTAGGACCAACCAGATATTCACCCACATCTTCATGGTCTATCTGCGCGAAAGCTATTTTGGCAAAATTGTTTTTAACAACATGAAATTCGGCACCGGCTTCCCTCAGAGCGTTTCTCAGCTCGGTAATCTGGGTTACCGAAAGTCCGCGGTAATCCGCAAACAGAAAACTGCGGGTGCCTTCAAAATTCTTCTTTAATTCAGCAACCGCATCTTTTTTATACGGCTGTACATTCACTTCAGACATTCCGCCCCCCCTTACGCCTGTACCTGCAGCTTGAGCCCGGGCCCCATAGTAGAGGACAGACTGGCCGACTTGATGAAATCTCCCTTAATATCCGAAGGACGCTTGCGGGAGAGCTCTTCAATAAATGTTTCTATATTTTCCCGTACATGAGCGGAATCCATGGAAACCTTGCCTACAGCCAGATGCACCACTCCGCCCTTGTCGGCGCGGAATTCAATACGCCCCTGCTTCAGTTCCGCAACAGCGCCTTTCACATCCATTGTCACCGTACGGGTTTTAGGGTTGGGCATAAGTCCGCGGCGGCCCAGAACAGGCCCCAGCTTTCCTACTTCCCTCATCATGTCCGGTGTAGCCACACAGATGTCAAAGTCGAGCCAGCCGCCCTTGATCTTTTCCACCAGATCTTCGGCTCCGACATAGGCGGCGCCGGCTTCTTCAGCTTCCTGAGCCTTCTCGCCCTTGGCGAATACCAGAACTTTCTTCTCTCCGGCAAACTGATGCGGCAGAACAAAGGTATCGCGGATGGAATGACTCTTTTTAATATTCAGGTTAACCGACACTTCAACAGTTTCATCAAATTTGGCAAAAGCCAGAGACTTGATCAGCTCCACGCCTTCCTGTACGCCGTACACCTTTTCAATATCCACTTTTTCCAGGGCCTGGCGGTATTTTTTTCCGTGTTTCATCTCAGCCCTCCACCTTGACGCCCATGCTCCGGGCGGTACCGGCAATAATGTTTATTGCGGCATCAATATCGTTCGCGTTCAGGTCGGGCATTTTGGTTTCAGCAATCTGTTTAAGCTGATCGCGGGTAATTGTACCCACTTTAACCTTATGCGGCTCAGCAGAACCCTTGTCCAGACCGACAGCCTTCTTAATAAGTACGGCCGCAGGCGGAGTTTTGGTTTCAAACGTAAAACTCCGGTCAGCGTACACCGAAATAACAACCGGAATAGTCAGACCCGGTTCAAAGTTCTTGGTCCGGTCATTAAACTGCTGAACGAACTGCGGAGCGCTGACACCGTGGGGTCCGAGAGCCGGACCAACCGGAGGTGCCGGAGTAGCCTTACCGGCAGGCACCTGCAGCTTAATCAGCGCCGTAACTTTTTTCTTAGCCATTTCTGGCCTCCTTCGCGGTACAAACGTTGTCCGTTTCCGGCACAACTCCCGTGTTTTAAATGCTGCCGACGGCAGCACCCGGCAATATAATTTTATTAACCGCGGTCCACCTGAGAGAAATTAACCTCAACAGGAGTGGCACGGCCGAATATTCCAACCATAACCCGCAGCTTGCCTTTTTCCTGATGCACCACTTCAATAGTGCCCTTAAACGACTCAAAAGGACCGTCAATAATGCGGACTTCCTCGCCCACATGAAAGTCCTGGCGCGCCTGTGAACGCCGCTCGGTTTTAATAGCGCCCGTTTTCTGCAGAATGGATTTGGCCTCCTCCGCGGAAATAGGCTGAGGCTTGGCGCTTCGGGCCGTGCCCACAAAGCCGGTTACACCCTGTATCTTCCGGATTTCACCGCAGGGAATTTTCCAGCCCCTTTCCGGCAGATCCATTTCAACAAGAATATATCCCGGCAGAAATTTACGGTTTACCGTCCGTTTTTTCCCGTTCTTTACCTCTGTTACTTCCTCCGAAGGAACTTTTACATCAGTAACAGCATCTCCAAGGACACCTTCGTCCATTTTGAGACGGATAAATTTTTCCACCTTGTTTTCATGCCCCGTAAAGGTATGAAGAACGTACCAGCCCTTGGCCATAACAGTCTCCGGACCTATACCAGGGCAAACAGGGACAGAAGCCCGCGGGAAAGAAGGAAGTCAACCAGCCCGAAAAACAGGGCAAACACGATAGTGGACACAATAACAACCCGGGCCGATGAGAATACAGAATCACGGCCGGGCCATACAACCTTCTTAAGTTCTCCGTAACTTTCCTGAATAAATGCTTTGAGCTTTTTCATATTCCACCACCTTTCCTCAAGAGCCTTGCAGGCCAGGCAGGACTCGAACCTGCAACATCCGGTTTTGGAGACCGGCGCTCTACCAATTGGAGCTACTGGCCTATGGTCACCCTCCCGCGCGGTAATAACCGCAGGAGAATGAACTACTTAATTTTTGCTTCCTTATGCAGAGTAACCTTGCGATCCCACTTGCAGTACTTGCGGAATTCCATTTTGCCCTGAATATTCCGCCGGTTCTTGGTTGTGGTATAGTTCTTTCGACTGCACTCAGTACATTGAAGGGCAATTTTTTCAACTGCGCCTTTTTTGGGCTTTGCCATATTATTTACTCCCCTATATAAAAAGCTCCCGCCGAACTGACATGTAGCGGGACGGGAAAGCCTCCGATCGGACTTGAACCGATGACCCCAGCCTTACCATGGCTGTGCTCTACCGACTGAGCTACAGAGGCACGTAAGCGGACTGATAATATCCGCGGCCCCTTATAAGTGTCAACCCGAACCATAGAATAATTCCTCAAAAAACAGCAAGTATCGTGCCGAATCAGGCAACAGAGACGGCCAGTTCCCTGTAGGCCGCGTAAGTTTCCGTATATTTTCTGTTTATTTCACTGCGGGGCTCAATAACATGCCGTATATCAATAAAGCGCTCCGCGGCCTCCAGCAGGCTGCCGGCTTCTCCCAGAACATTCAGCGCGCAGGCTCCGCATCCGGCCAGCTCAGCGTCTTCAATACGGGGCACGTATATGGTCTTCCCGCATATATCCGCCTTCATCTGATTCCAGACCAGACCCCGGGCCTGGCCGCCGCATACCCGCAAACCGCCGACAGGCAGACCGGCCGCCTCCAGAAGCTCCACACTCCGGCGCACAGCGTAACCTATGGCTTCCAGAACAGCGCGGCCCATCTCGGCCCGTCCGTGCCCCGGCTCCAGAGAGTGAAAACTGCCTCCGCCGAACTCCCAGAGTTCATCATTGCGGCCTCCCGGAAAAAACAGCGGCGCCGTCTGGCCGGCCGGAACACTGTCAATTTCGGCCAAAGTATCCTCGTAGGCGCGTCCCTGCTGGCCCGTCAGACGCCGGTACCACTCAAAGACAGCACCCGTTGAAGACAGAATGGCCGCCACATTCCAGAGCCCTTCCACCACATGCGGCAAATTCCGCAGTTTTTTATCTTCAGCCGGAGCTTCCGAGCAGACATTAATACCTTCGCTGGTACCGGCCCTGTCGCAGACCATACCCGGCTTTACGGCACCCGAACCCAGAAGAGCCGCCATAAAATCAGAACCCGCCGCCGCAACCGGCACACCTTCTTCCAGCGAAAACCGGGAGGCCGCCCCGGCAGAAATCCGTCCGGCCTCACTGCCCATAAACACCATTTCGGGAAAAAGGGATCTGTCAAAGCCGCAGCGGTCCAGCTGGGCGTCATTCCATATAAAACGGCGGAAAGAGTTGTGCGGCAGTGTCATAACAGCCCGCCCGGTCAGCTGATAATACAGCCATTCCGGACAGGAAAGCAGCAGACGCGTCCGGCTCCAGACCCTTTTATCTTTTTCCCGGAACCAGGCCGCGCGGGGCAGATAGTAGGAATCCACACCGTCCAGCGGCAGGGCCCGGGGATACAGCCACAAACTGGCCTCTCCAACCGGCCGGCCGGCATTATTGCAGGGAATAAGTGTAGGCCCGTTACCGCTGAAGGCAACAGCCGATACTTTCGCCGGAGGTAACTGCTTTAAAGCCCGGCGGAAAGCCGTTTCCCATTCCAGAACATCGAAGCTGCCTTTTTCCAGTCCCGCGGCATGCCGGTAAGGCACCCGGACACGGGCTTTCAGCCGGCCGTCCCGGGAAAGCAGTGCCGCCTTAAGGGAACTGGTTCCCAAATCGGCAGCAAGGATCATTGTTCACCGCTGAAAAGATCAAACTCTTCCTGACGGCTCTGCTTGGCCAGCATGCGCTGGATCATCTTGCTGTTATCCAGCAGGGGAGAAACCGACCGGTTATGGTGAACCCGGCTTATGGCACGGGCAAAAAGATTGGAAACATTGGCGCTCAGATACCAGGGCCGCTCCAGAATTTCGGGGGGCAGACACACGGCGTTAGTACCAATAAGGTAATCAAACCAGCCTTCCTTATGCGTTTGATCAAAATACTCCACCGCGCTGCCGGAAAAGAGGGGAAGCGAAACAGAGCAGATAATCTTGCGCGCGCCCATTTCCCGGATAAGTTTCATGGCTTTAATAAGGGTGCCTCCGGTACCAAGCATGTCGTCCGCCATAAACACGGTTTTTCCTTCCACATTCCCCAGAAGCCGGGTATTGGTAATATTGGAACGTGAGGCATCCTGCGACGCGCGGGAATAGTCTCTTTCCTTATACAGCATGGCCAGAGGCCTGCGCAGACTGTCCGCGTAAAATTTATTCCGGTCTATCGCCCCGGTATCGGGAGATACAATAACAAGATCCTCATCCGCCAGATTCATAACCGAAGTAACTGTACGCAGAATCTGATAAGACGCATGAAGATTTTCCAGGCTCAAATGGTGAAACGTATGCTCTATTTCACGGCTGTGAATATCCAGAGTAATAATCCGTTCAACATCCAGCCCTTCCAGCATCCGGCCGAGAGTGGACGCTGTTAAACCTTCCCGGCCCTTCTTTTTATGCTGGCGGCTGTAGGGATAAGCCGGCAAAACCAGCGACACCCTGCGGGCTCCCGCATGGCGGGCCGCGTCAATAGCCGTAATAAGGGTAACAAGATGATCATTAACAGAAAGAACCCTCTTCTCTTCCCCCATACGGACCGGCGTTTCATTGGCCGTATCCTGAACAATGAAAAGGTCCATTCCGCGGACCGTGCGTAAAATTTCCGTTTTTATTTCGCCGTTGACAAAACGGGTAAATTTACAGGGAACGCCAAAAGACGGAACACGGTAAGTATCCGCTCCGCCGACAGCGGTTACCCGGTGACTCACCAGATCGTCGGCTTTATTAAGCACCTGATAGGTTTCTTCGGGAGTAAGATTATAAAGTTTACCTATAAACTGAGACTTCTTCTCAAAACGGCGGCGGTAAATAGTTTTCAGATGAGCAACAATCTCCGCGGCAAAAGATTCTCCGCCGGGGCAGGCTATAATTCCCAGGGAAGTGGGCTTGGCGAAACTCATGAGTTAATTACGCTCCAAAGAAAAAAATCTAAAGGTAATAAGACATTCAAACTATACGCCCTCACAAGGAAAGTGATCAACAGCCGCAGCACTGTTATAGACCGGTAACTATCAAGCAATTATTGTTATTCTGCTGTATAATATATATAAAGGGCAATAGTGATGAATACAAGACACGGCGCCAAAGATCTTCTGAACACCATCCGGGAACTGCATCAGATCCACGACTACTCCGTTCTCCTGGAAAGAATACTTCACGAAGCCCGCCTTTTTACACAAGCCGATGCAGGCACACTGTATCTGCGGAACAACAACAGACTCTACTTCAACTACATAGAAAACGACACCCTCTTTCCCGATGGAAAAAGCGAAGACAAATTTGCCTATACCGACCAGAGCATTCCGCTGAATAAAAAAAGTCTGGCCGGCTTTGTCGCCATGACCGGACAGCCCCTGCTGATTGACGACGTCTACAAACTGCCCCCTCACCTGAACTTTTCTTTTAATCCTGAATTTGACAAAAAAACAAACTACCGTACCCAAAGCCAGCTGGTTATGCCTCTTAAAGGCAGCAGCAGCCGCGTTCTGGGAGTTATCCAGCTTATAAACGCGCGCCGCGGCTCCGGCGTTGTACCGTTCAGCGATTCCGACAGACTGCACATTTCCTTTCTGGCCGACCATGCCGTTCTGGCTCTGGAAAAAGCGGAAATGGCCAGGGAAATGGTATGGCGCATGGTAAAAGTTTCCGAACTCAGAGATCCCAATCAGGACGGAAATCATCCGCGCCGGGTTGGAGAATACTCAGTGGTTCTTTACGAACGCTTTGCCGAAGCAAGGGGAATCAGTCTGGCCGAACGGACACAGAAAAAGGAAGCATTCCGGATAGCCGCCATCCTTCACGACATAGGAAAGGCCGGAATATCCAGCTCCATTCTGGCCAAAGACGGACACTACACACCCGAAGAAAAACTCCTGATGTACCGGCACACTGTTTACGGTGCCCGGCTCTTTCCCAATCCTGTTTCACTGTGGGACAGAATGGCCCGGGAAGTAATACTGAATCATCATGAACGCTGGGACGGGTCGGGATACCCCGGACACATAGACGTGGACGCCGAACCCATCCGTTTCACAAAAGGCAAAATGGGCAAGGAAATTCCCCTGTCCGCCCGCATTGTGGCCATTGCCGACGTCTATGACGCGCTTACATCCAAACGTTCATACAAGGAAGCGTGGGACTGCCGGGCCGCGCTTCAATACCTGAAAAGTAAATCCGACAAACTATTCGATCCGGAACTGATAGA
>PDWJ01004314.1_pt1 | contig 13807 bp, 21 predicted proteins | sample 1430881 | NCBI WGS metagenome assembly PDWJ01 (sample SAMN01162460, study PRJNA174530) | Oral metagenome, whole genome shotgun sequencing project. | biome: Marine environment; feature: Marine mammal; material: Swab sample of the gingival sulcus; isolation source: swab sample of gingival sulcus... | reverse complement strand
ACAGCTCCCAGGAAAGAACATAACGACTATACCAATCAATCACAGCTGTGAGATAAACGAACCCTCCTGCTAACCGAATATAGGTAATATCAGAGGAATAGAAGCGGACCCCCCTGTGGACATTTTGCGTGTTCCTTTTTAAGGTGTGCAATAGTGTGGTGTGCTGTGCGCCTACCCCTTTTTTATGCAGTCGAAAACGGTGGAATATTTTTTTCAGGAATCTATGAAATAAAACAGCATTGGCGTAGTAAACTTTTGGCGCGCCGAGTGGTTCACTTAAAAGGGATATTCACAGGGGAGCAAAATCTACTTCCTGGTGCCTTCAGAGCCTCCTTGCTCCTTACCTTCTCTCCCGGTAATAAAAGCCATAACCAGTGCGACAATGGTTGTTGTTCCTACCGCTCCAGCTACTTTTGGATGTCCAGACCAAAGGGCATAAGCAGAAAACGCTGTCATGATAAGAGATGTTAAGAAGGCATACAGCTGGCCTCTCGCTTTTTGTTTATAATCCTGATCGGCAAGTTTCTTCTGTGCTGCTAGAAAATCCTTCTCCATCTGGCAGTAATGATCTGCATGTTTTTCAGCCATTATCAGAATGCGCTCAGCCGCACCGGGAACAATCTGGTTATAATGTTCAAGAGTCCTGGGATCAGGAAGAGGTCCGGAATGTGCTTCATACTTCTCAACTGAAGGCCCGTGAGCCTGTATTCCGTTCTGGTTTAATTGCTGTTTTGGGGCAGGAGTAGATGACCTTTTATCTCTTTTGGTCATTTGCTACGTTCTGTATAGATTTTTCGATATCCCGCCCAACATTAGACCAAGCCCTTGCCATCATCTCAGACGGAGAGAGACGGGGCATTACAAGGCTTCTGGGAGGGGTAAAAGATGAAGGGGCTAGCTGGATCGTACTGCCAGCACCTCTAAAGAAATTCAAAATTCTTCTATTCATAATACCCCCCTTTGTGAAAAAGAGAAAAACTGTAACACACTCCAAACATACCTCTAGTATGAGAAAAAAATACACTCAAATAATAAGCAACCCATAGGGAAATGCCAAGCTCTTTCTTTCTTTTCTGCTTCCCCATGATACTGCATAGTGTATAATGATAGTACAGCAAGCCCTTGTCTGCGCCTAGGGTAGCTCCCGAAAACCGTTCCCCCTGGTGCCGGAGGTCGGAATCGGATGCTGTAATTAACTCATTATTATTCCGTATTTGTTGTTTCGGTTTTTTGCTATTTCGCCAACTCCAAACGTAACGTATCCGCAACACATCTTCCTATATCGCTCTAGACCAGCAAATCAACATCGTGGCAGCTTTCAGACGGCATAAAATGGCAATACTTATCAAGGGTCATGCTTACGGTTGAGTGGCCAAGCAGTTTCGATACATAGACGATATTGGCGCCGCGGGAGAGGAGGGTGGAGGCAGTGGTGTGCCGGATATCGTGCACTGTGCGCTCTTTTATCCCTAAAGCTCTGCAGCATCTTTTGAGATTGTCCCGTAAGCTTTGCGGGGCTATAATTTTCCCCTCTTTGATTTCAAAGACACGCTTATAAACAGCTTTTTCTTTCATTTTTAGGAGGTGGTCAGTAAGTGTCTTATTCATCTCGATTGTTCTGGATGTTTTCGTTTTTGTCTTACTGACCTCTTGCCTTCTTATTGATTTTGTTATACTGATTTTCCTTGCTTTAAAATCAATATCGCTCCACTCCAAAGCAGATAATTCCCCAAGTCTTGCCCCTGTATGATATGCGACCAGGAAGAAGTCTTTATATGGACTTTTGCAGAGCTTTAAAATATTGCTAAACTCTTCCTTTGAAAAAGGATTTATTTCTTTTCTATCTTCATCAAAGTTAAGCTGTTTAAGCAGGAGCCTGGACGGATTCTTGTCTATGATCTCATCGTCATACGCATAGCGGAAAACGCCAGAGATAACGGAGTAGATATTTTCTATTGAGGATTTGGAGGTGCCTTTCTTCCAGAGCTTAAGAAGGAAGTTTCGGAGTTGCCCCCGTGTTATTTTATTGATCGGGGCGTTAATCTCTTGCATATGCAACCGTAAAATCCCCTCATATCTCTCATATGTGCTGGTACTCCTGCTTGCCTTTATAAGCTCCAGCCACTCTTGAGCAAGCTCCAGAAAAGGAGGCGCAGAGGGTTTTATTTCAAGTGCTCCAGCGGCAAGGCTCGCTTCTACTTTTACCCTGGCAGCTTCCGCAGCCCTTTTACTGCCAACGGTAACCGTCTTCCTCTGTCCTGCGTGGTCGATACGCAGGCCCCAGACTGGCGAGCCATCAGCCTTCTTTCTTATTTTTCTGACTTTAACGCCCATGTATCTATCGACAGGGAGAAATGCTCTATAACTGAGTTCAGCATTATCCAGTATTTATAATCTTTCTTGTTACGCAGTATCAGGACAATGCCTGCTCGTTTATTTGTCTGCATGGCATAGTCAAGGCTTTGCCCGATGCTTTCTTTCCATTTACGGGCAAATTCGATCTCTACGGCGTGTTTTTCTGTGATACAGTCCGCCCGGCTGCGATCAGGCAGGGTGACTTCTGTACGTCCGTGGTGAGCACTGCACCACTGATCACGGTACCAGGCTTCTTTTTTGGCGTGGGCGGTTGTGGCGCACAGGATAACCACAAGGGCCGTTGTGGTTGTTATTTTGGGTAATATGAGCCTCAAAGTTTACTTAACAATCCATTTCTTGATATATTGAAAGGCCTCTCTGTCAACGTATGCAACGCCGGAAATATACCCTGTTCTGTTAGGCTTTAACCTCCCTGTAATGTAAGTGTGATATCTCTCAAAATCCCCAGAATCAAGACCGGAAATAGCTATTGATATCTCTTCATCCCTTGAGTTGTTTCTTACTTTCAGCCGAATTGAGACATCAACATAGTGCTCAGAGGCGCCTATTATCTTTGTTGTTATATTCAAAACTTTTACGCCATCGATCTCATCTCCCACATTGGGATCGTCTTTTTCTATCTTTTTGGGAGGCGCTTCATTTATATTTGTATAAGTTACTGTCCCATCTGGGTTTACATTTTTTACGATTTTAGCTTGAGCACAAAACGGGACAATCAATAAAAGGATTAAAGCGAATATTCTTAGCATTGAGTCTCCTTTATTTTTATTGGAATTAGATACGCACTGGCTACCTAGTCTTTATTGAAAGTTGGAGGAGATATTTTAATAATAAGATTCTCGTTTCCTGTTTTTCTCAGGTAGGAGTCCATTCCAACTTTACCCAGTAAAGCACCGTAGACGACTGCTTTGTGATAATCCTTTATCCCTTGAGAGTATTCTTTAGTTGTTTCCTTATATTTTGCCTTAGCCATAAACATTTCTGCAAATGACTTGTATGCAGAAGCCTCCTTTTTTTCTTCTGCTGTTAAGTCCCCTTTATCGCTGAATATATTTTCAATATCATCATAAAAAAGATTGAAAGACTCTATTTCCTGAGTTGAAAGGCTGCCATCATTTATTCCTTTTATTACCTGCTTTATTCTCTTGGTTGCTGCTGTATAAAATTCTTTCTGTTCTTCTGTTAGAAAATTCTTTCTTTTGCTTTTGTGGGTGGTTGTAGTTTTGATGGTAGCTATGTTTTTTAAAAATTCCCACGGGGCAATGGCATTGGAATCCCCCCATAGTCCAAAAGCTTGTTTCTTAGCTTCTTCTTGCAGTGGCATCCATTCATTGCAATACTCTGTCTTGCATGTGAGAGGGACCCAGGCATAGCCCTTCTTTATCAAGAATTCATTTATATTGTGTCCTTTCAGAAAAAAGACCACCTCATCCTCAATGTACTCACACTTAAGAATTTTCCCTTCAATAATTTTTTTAACGACATTGGCAGATTCAGATCCGAAGTTTTGTCCTATCTCAGGAAGGTCAATCCCATGGAGTTTGTAGCGAACAGGGCTGTTAAATATTACAGAATTACTTTTTGTTTTTTTTACTTTTTGGACATAAACAGATTCTCCGCCGAAAACGAAGTGAGAAGCTTTACAGTATTCTTGCGCCGCGAAGGCTATATTGGAGGACATTAAATATAAGAAAAGTAAACACAGGAATATTTTACGCATAAGCTCCTCAATACTTCTTCACTTTTTCCATAACACGCCCGATAATTCGCCATTCTTTCTCTGTCATATCCATAGGCTTGCCCCACGCTTCATTCAGAGGGACAAGCAGATGCTTACTGCCGTCTTTATAGTATTGCTTAAAAGTCGCTTCTTCATCGCCGTTTTTTGCAATAACAAAATCCCCGGATTCAACCTGTGCATCAGGATCAATAGAGATATATTCACCCTCACGGAACTCTGGTTCCATTGATTTTCCGACAACCTTGAGGGCAAAGGCACGTTTCCCTAACTTTGAAGTTGTTGATATCCACTCCTCGGCATCTCCCGGCTGGAAGTTATCTATAGCTTCATGCCATTCTCCAGCTTGAACAAAGGATATTACCGGCAGCTTTTTAAGTATAGGAATTATATATGATTGTTTTTTTTTCCGAAGTCCTTCTGTTACAGATTCTATTTGATCAAGATTATGGTTCAGCTGACTAAAAATCTCTTGTTTTATTTTTTTTAAATAATTTTCCCATTCGTCAGGATTTTTTCCATCAAGTATCCATGCTCCCAAGTCAAGAAACTCTTGGTATGTATAATTGGTCCCCATCAAACGGTTTGTCGCTTCCACGATGGCGCGGCGTTTTTCTTCGTATGTTGTTTTATTACTCTTTTTTATGCTCGCAATATAACTTGGGGCAATAGATATATTCGGGGGGAGCTTCTCAACAACATGAGTATTAAATCCCCTTCCATAGCTTTCGGCAACACTTGCAAGAGCCACCGCAAAAAGTCTATCAACATCTTGTTTTTGCATCTTTTTTTCTCCATAAACGTAAAGGTAAGAAACTTATAATAATAAGCTTTTCGGATAAAAAACAGTAGCTATTAGTAACTTTCTTCTTGCAATAGTTTCTGTTGGGTTGTATTGTGGATTCATGAAGAAGAAAATTTCACAAGCCGAGCTTGCAAAAAAATTGGAAATATCTCGACCATATCTAACATCAATTTTGTCAGGGAAGAAGCGCCCATCGGCTAATAAGGCGAGAGATCTTGCAGAAATAACAGGTGTTGGTGTTATGACGTGGCTTTTTGCAACTCCCCATGCATTAAAAAAAGAAATAGAAGGGGCATTGGGGGTCAAGGTTAATTTTGGGCGCGGACGATTAGTCAAACAGTTGCCGTTAGAAAGTGTTGGCAAAAAAATCACAAAAACGTCATGCGAGTAATGAGTAAGGAAAAGAAATCCAACAAAATGCAAGAGTTCCCAGCCTGCCGCGGCTGGCTCAGCCTTAAAGAAGTGGAGGCATATACCGGCGCCGGAAAGGATGCGGTGAGGTCGTGGCGGGATATGGGGTTGAAATGGGCTCGGATCGGTGGGCTGGTGCGGGTCAAGAAAAGCGAGGTAGACGCCTTCCTTGAGTCTTATTACGACAGGGAAATGGCGGATATAGACGCAATCGTTGAGAAGCTTAAGGTGTGAGGAGTACGAGATGAAAAGAAAGACGTTAGCAGATAGGCGCCGTAGACGGGAGCGTTGGAGAAAAATGAAGCAAGGCACCATATCTTTTGCCGCTGGCTTACTAGTCGGAGGTGCTTTTTACATGGTGATCTCTGGTGTTATTATCGCCGGCCGTATACAGGGTGTGTGGTGATGTATCTACTAAGTTGATCTTGTTTGGCGTTGTATGGGGAGCCTTTCTACTCTTTATTTTTAGCAAGGTGGGGATGGTATGAAAAAAGATGTTGGTCCTAATTCTTATGACGAAGTTTTCCATAAGGGAGTGGCAAAGGGGTTTGAGTTGGGCTGGTATTCCGCTCTTCAGGAGATAACAAAATCCCTGGAAGTTCTAGAGGCAAAACACGCTTCTTTGTTTGATAAATTAGTAATGCAGGTTTCGGAGGGGGGAAATGGGTGTTCATGTGATAGGGAACAAATTTGATATTGGGTCAAAAGTTATAGCTAAATACCAGCTCATTCAAGCCTTGATGGAAGGGCGCAATCCTTTTGTTATTGAAGGATATGTTGTGGAAGCGGTCCGGTGTACTCCGGATGGTCGTTATTTTTATCTCTTTAAAGGTTCTGGTAAGGGAGAATTTGAAGACAAGTTGGTCTCTATGAAACAAAGAAGAGGTTTTCTCCTGGATACCCTGCTCGATCATTTAAAAATAGTAATGAGAGGCCCTTTTGAATAATTGGGAGGGAATAACAATGATTGATATATTAGTGCTGTGCCCTCGTCTTTTTTTTAATGATTGCTCAATTTCGACACTCCCCCTTGCCCTTTTTTTTTATTCTGACGATCAGAATAAAAAACTCTTCCTGCGCTGTTGCGGGTCCTTCTACAACAGCCTTCACCACGGGTACGTTCGACCCCGGCATTCGTGCACGGAAAATTTTTATAAATCCCCGGAAAACCGGAACGTTAGGGGGGAGGTGTGTCATGAGTGATACAAGTCACATGCCCAGCTGCCCGCACTGTAATGGTCAGGATCTATGGCGCCGGGGCAGAAACCGTGCCGGGCTGCAACAGTGGTTCTGTAAGTCCTGTGAGCGGCAGTTTGTTATAGACTCTCGCCAGCAAGACCTTAAAAAGGTTGCTGGAAGGTTAATCGTTGCTGGTGTCCCCGTGCCAAAGATTGCTGAGGCAATGTCCGGATTCATTTCCCGGCGCACGTTATACAGGATCCGGAGAGAGCTTAATGGCTAATTCAGACAAAAAGAAAAAATACGCTGCTGATGTTGCCCGGCGATCTGCAGAGTTGCTGGGTGATCAGCAGAGTTCCTCGGCGATTTCCGTTGAGGATTTAAGTCTTGATTTTATCAAGTATTGCTATGAAAAAAATGAACGTGGAGATGCCCTGCTTCTGGCGACTTTGCTGGAAGGGCGCTATCTCTACGTTGTCTCTCCGGATGGTAAGGGCACCTGGTATCTTTGGGATAAACATGTCTGGCAGGAAGATGTCTACAACAGCATTGTAAATATGTGCGAAGACGCGGCAATGGCTTATGAGCGTTTTGCTGTAAACATGCACGAAGACCACGATGCTATTTTTCAGGATTTGATTAAAGCGGGAAAAAAACCAGGTCAAGCCACCGCCGCAATCGACAAAATTATCTCCAATTATAAAAAACGAGCCTGGAAGCTGCGGGGTGAAGCAGGAATAAATAGAGCTATTTCCCTCGCTCCCCGAATAACGAATAAAGAGGGCGAGGCATGGGCTATCCCCAAAATAGCCACCACCGCCTCAACACTTGATCAAAAAAAATGGCTGCTGCCCTGCCAAAACGGCGTGATTGACCTGCAGCGCGGCATCCTTGTCCCCGGTAACCCTGCCGACCTGATGACCAAATCCCTCAATATCGACTACGACCAGAATGCAGACTATTCGTTCTGGCAAAAAGTGGTTGATGATATCGCCATCGACCCGGGTGATCCCGGCACCACAGAGATACCCGGTTTTCTGCAGCGGCTTTTTGGCTATGCCGCAACAGGGAATGTCAACGAAGAAGCCCTGGTTATCTTTATTGGCCCTGGTCGAAATGGTAAGGGAACCATCCTGGAGAGTATTCAAAATCTGATGGGACCATTTTTCCATAAAGCCAATCGATCGCTTTTTGTCGAACAGAAATATGAGCCGCCACCCTCGGCGACATCAGAGCATATTGCCGCCCTGATGGGTAAGCGTCTGGTGATTGGCGCTGAGACGAATAAAAGCCATAAGCTTGATCTTGGCCGGGTAAAAGAGATAACCGGCGGCGGTTGGCTCAACTATCGAAAAAACTATGGCTCAGAGCAGGTTTGCCAGCAAACGCATACCCTTATTCTTGAGACCAATGAACTTTCTGCTGGTTTAACCTCCTCATTTTCGATGGTCCAGCGACTTGTTCTCCTCGATTTCGTCTTCCGTTTTGTTGATGACATCGACAAGGAAGAGGCGCGCAGCCCTGCATTGAAAGGAAAATTTAAACAGAAGGATAAAGGGTTAAAGGAAAAATTGCTTAGTCTTGAAATGCAGCAGGGTATTCTGCGCTGGATTGTTGAGGGCTGTTTGACCTGGGCTGAGCATGGGCTGCAGATCCCCGATTGCGTTCTTGCGACCAGGGATAAATTGAGCAAGGAGGAAGACAGAATTGGCTCAATGATGGATGAAATGCTTGTCTATCAACCGGAGAGAACCAACCTGCGCATGACCCTTGCTGACTTCCATACCTGCCTCGATTACTGGTGGAACGAAAATATTTTTGATACCGAATCCGGCGGCCGCAAATGTCCACAGAAGATAACCCTGTCAAAATATCTTAAGGAACGAGGTTTCACCGTCAATAAAAAAGGCGGCAAGATCTGGGTGTGGCATTTTGATGTGAAGGAGGAGTACCAGCAAATTGACCGCTTTTCCGGAATAACGAGGGAGTTTTAGCTTATGAAAACGCAAAAGTATCCTGCCATCCTGCGGCGTCCTGCGGTGAATCCTGCGCAAGAGCACCATTTACCGTCCTGTAATGATTTAACAAAATCTTTCTCGCAGGACGGTAGGATACTTTTCCCTTATACGCGCGCAGGTAAAAAACTTATTTACTGTTTTTTTCTCGCGCGCGCGTATAAGGGTTTTTTGTCCTATCATCCTGTTTATTATAAAAAAGAAAGAAATAATAAAGAGATAGAAGTAGGACGGAATTTTTTAAAACAGGATTCGCGCAGGATAGTGGATTTTTTCTATCCTGTTGGGGGAATAATATGAGTGCTGTTGCCATATCCGCTCTGGTCGACGGTGTTGCCGCCGCTCATAACCTGCGGCGCAGCAGTGAAAGCCGCCCCTATGTCGGGCCCTGCCCTTTTTGCGGGGGATCAGCGAAGTCTGATAAATTTCAGATCCGCAGTGACGGCGGCTGGAAATGTTACGCCTGCGGCGAGTCCGGTGATATTATCACCTGGCTGCGTAAGCAGGAGGGTTTGAGTTGCCCGGATGCGCATGTGCGGGCGGAAAAGGATTGCCAGATGGCCGATAGCTGCCCGGCCGCGGATAGATGCCGCTTTGGCAGAAAGGACGGTAAGCCCCGCTTTCGCCGTTATCGCCCTGCGCCCGCTGCTCGCAAAATCAAGGGCTCGCAGGTTAAGGATGTTGCAGAGATTGTCCCGGAATACCCACCGCCGAAATTCATCGCCTGGGCAACGTCTCTGCAGCAAAAGGCGCAGCAGAAGCTGATGGAGAACAGCGAGCAGCTGGCGTACCTTGACGCCCGTGGTATCGACCGGCAGACGGCCAACCACTTTGGGCTGGGCTGGCTGGATCATGCCTATTTTCCCCTGCGTACCGATCTGGGGATGACTCCGGTCAGCTCAGAGGGGAAAACCAAGGTCTGGATCCCGGAAGGGTTGCTGATCCCCATTACCAAGCGGGATGTGATCCATCGCCTGCGGGTGCGCCGCACTCCTGAATCCCGCAAGCGTTTTAATGCTGACCTTAAATATTACTGGGTCAAACCCAGCGGCAACCTTCCCCTTGCCATCCCTGCAGCCAGCGATGCCCCGCGCGGCGCGGTGATCGTCGAAGCCGAGCTCGATGCCATAGCCATAGCTGCCGCCCATCCTGATGTGGTGGTGGTCGGGCTGGGAACAGTTGCCTGTGGTCTGGATGCCACTCTGCGGCGCTATCTCTCCCGCCTGCCCGTTATCCTGGTAGCGCTGGATGCAGAGCAGCAGAGTATTGATGCGGTAAAGCGGTGGCAGCACACTTTTGCCCATGCCCGCTTCTGGCCCACGCCAAAGGAGAAGGATGCCGGCGATTTTTATCGCGCAGGTGAAGATCTCCATGCCTGGATTGAGGCGGGGCTGCCGCCAAAGACAAAACAGCAGGAAAAACCGCCCCAGAAGATACTTTCTGTTCGCGAACAGGAAGAAAAAAAGGCAGATGGGCCCGAATATTTCGGGTCTGAAGCGCATGAAGTTAAACTGAAAAATGGCGTTATTTTTTACGTTACCGAAAGTGAGGATATCTGGCGGCAATATACTGCCGAGGGTAAGGCAGTATTCAGCAGGGGCGAGCTGGAGAGAATGGCCCCGCTGCTGGACGGTAAAACCGAGGATGAGCGTATGGAAATAACGATGAAGCTTATTGATACCAAGCTGGTTTTTGGCGGTTTTATCTCGGCCGGAAGGAAAGAAATTACCCGGCCGGAATATAAAGAGGAATTTTCCGGAGGCTGGTTGAATGCGCGCCTTGAAAGTAAAAAAACAAGAAATGGACAAAATTTATCATGATTAACCTTAAAGATTTTTGTGCGAGCTATGAAGCTGCTCCTGACGTTTATTCCTCTCCTTTCAGTGATAAGCAATACAGTTATGCGACCGACGGGTCTCTACTTATCCGTATTCCCCGGGATGAAGCTATCCCCGAAAGTGCTGAAGGTGTCAACCTTATAAGGAATATTCCCCTCCCCGCGCTCAATCACCTGAAAGATGTAATCCCATTGCCAGAGATAATGGGCGCTAAAGAATCAACATGCTGCTGCTGTGGTGGCAGGGGAAGGGTGTCTGCCTGTCCTGAGTGTGGCGGCGAAGGGGAGTTGTTTCTTAGTTCGAACTATCATACCTATGATGTGGAGTGCCTGTCCTGCTCAGGGGCAGGAGTTGTGCCCGGGATTTCTGAAGAGTGTCCTTCCTGTTTAGGGAAAGGTTTCCATATTGTTAATGGAGGTTCTTGTTGTTATCAATTTTCAGATGATAGGGGGCTGTCTCTCGCTATGGGTTTGAAACTTGCAAAATTGCCAGAAGTAAAACTCTGTAAATCACTGGTTAACGGTAAAATGTTTCAATTTATATTTAGTGGCGGTTGTGGTGTAGGCATGAGTTATAATTTTTAGTTGATGAGATAGTATGAAAAACGATGATATTCTCGCTCTGTTAGTTGTATTTATCTTACTTCTTATGGTGCTGGTTAATGGATTTTCTAAGGAGTCTTTCCTCCCATGGATTATAAGATCTTCTTTTTGGGTCGGAATTTTCTTTTTTTTCTATATCGTGAAAAAGCTTCTGGAGAGTAAAAATGGAACTTGAAATCAAGAGCATAGCAGATTTATATCCTGCATCCCGCTCATTGCGGAAAAATGACCATGCCATCGATGCCCTTGTCTCCGCCATAAACAAATTTGGTTTTAAAGTGCCATTATTGGTTACTGCCAATGGGGAAATTATCGACGGTCATCTACGCTATAAAGCCGCTCAGGCAATGGGGCTTGCCGATGTCCCGGTCATCGTTGCTGACGATCTTTCCGAGCTGGAAATAAAAGCCTTCCGCATCTCAGTTAATAAACTTGCTGAACTCTCTCGCTGGGATATATCCATGCTTAAGGAGGAGCTCGCCGAATTGCAACGAGCATCAGAGAGCATGCTTGATGGCTTGGGTTTTTCCGAAACAGAGTTGGCAGATTTGGCCCCAATTTCGCCATCTGATAAAGAGGACGAAATACCACCTACCCCCCCCCATCCACTGTGCAGTTATGGCGAGGTATGGACTATGGGCAGGCATAAAATGGTTGTTGGGGATTCAACCAGGGCGGAAGATTTTGATCTCTTGCTTGTCAATGAGCAGGTGAACCTCACTGTCACTGATCCGCCATATAATATCGACTATTCCGGAAAGGCTGGGAAAATAAAAAACGACAAGATGGAAAAAAACGTCTTTTTCGATTTTCTCGACAATTATTTCCGGCAGGTTTCCAGGGTATCACTCCCCGGGGCTCCTATCTATGTTGCCTATAGTGAACAATCCGCCATTGAGTTTTTCGGGGCTTTTAAAAAATATTTTAAATATTCGATCAACCTTGTCTGGGTAAAAAATAATGGCACCAATTCCCGCTCCGACTATCGGCCAGCTCATGAAAAAATCCTTTATGGCTGGAAAAAAGGAGCAGCCCATTGTTGGTATGGAGGTCGTAAAAAGAAAACTGTTGTTGAGCTCGGTCCCCAGGTTTGTGTCAAGAAAGACGACGGCATATGGCTTTTAACGGTAAATGGAGAGTTTTTTGAACTCTCCGGTGAAAATTTAGCTGTAAAACACTTGCCGTCGACAGCCCTCTATTTTCCAAAGCCGGTAAAAAATTTTTTACATCCGACCATGAAGCCTGTTGCCCTTTTTGAATCTTTAATCCGTAACTCTTCCCGTAAGGGAGATATCGTTCTCGATGGATTCGGCGGCAGCGGAACTACCCTGATTGCTTGTGAGAAAATTGGTCGAACAGCAAGAATAATGGAACTCGATCCGAAATTCGCCGAGGTTATCATCCGCCGCTGGGAGGAATATAGCGGGGATATTGCTCACCGTGCAGATGGAAAGACTATAGCCGAACTGGAAGAGGCAAATTATGAAGCTTGAACTAGGAATGCTTATAAAAACAAATTTTAGCGGCCCTTACAGGGTCCAAAAGATCGAAAGGGAGTGTACTTGCCCTAGCTATGTCGACTCCATTAACAGCGCAAATGCTAAACCACAGCCACCTCATATCCATCTGGTTTTAACAAATCCAGATGGCACTGGTCGTTTTTATCTCGGTCATTTTTGTGAGGAAACATTAAAAAGCCTTTGGAAAACATATTGTGGCAATAAAAAAAAGCTGGATTACGATTGGATAGATATTCTTGATGCTGATAGACCTATCCAGCTCTCTCTTTTTTAGTCAAAAGTTTTTATTCCGCTCTTAGAAAAATATAATAAAGGAAAGAAAATGCCACTAAGCCCATTAAAATCCTTCGATCTCGAACTCGACGAGTCAAATTTTGATTTTGATCTTGATCTCCCCCAATCCTGGGAAGGGTTTACTGCCGATTCGACTTGTTCGAGGGGACTGCCCATACTTAAACATATGTTCGCCACTACTTACGCTCCCCCGTCCGCAGCAGATAAAATACGAGAGAGCGGAAAACTCGCCGCCATCCTTCTTGCCAATTTCGTTCGCAGAGCAGCTAACAATGTCTTGGTCTCTGGCAACTTTATCTTTGGCGATCTGCTCGATGCTTATCCGGTACATCATAACCTTTTTTGCCCCTGCCTCACCATGGCGACTATCAGCCAGGGCAAGGAAGATATCGACATTTTAAAAATCTTGTCGATGGCGTGTCTCTTGCTGATTTGGAAGAGAGGATAAGTAATGCCGCGTAATATGAGTTTTGCAATGACGACAGACCAGTTTCAAAACAAATCAAAGTTTGTTACCCGCAGGTTTGGCTGGTGGTTCCTTAAACCGGGTGATGTGGTACAGGGGGTAAGGAAGGCAATGGGGCTGAAAAAAGGGGAAAAAATAGATCGGCTGGGGCTTATAGAAATTGTTTCCACCCGCGCTGAACCTCTTAATGCAATCACGCAAGAAGACGTTGTCTTGGAGGGCTTTCCTGAATTTACGCCTGATCGTTTTATACGGATGATGACAAAGCATTATGGGTGTGAGCAAAATTCTATCGTTAACAGGATTGAGTTTAGATACTTATAGAATGAGAAAAGAGATTATAGGAGACTGTACTTTATTCCTTGGCAGCGCTCTTGAAAGAGAGTGGTTGGCCATTTTGCTAAGGATCTCATAGGTCTCTTGGTGTTTGTTTTCCTTTTTAATGTATTTGTTTTCCTATAACATTAATCAAATACCAGAAGTAAAAACATATTACTAAGGTACATTTAATTTATATTAAGATTTAACCGTTCAAAATATAAAATTACTCAATTTCAAAAAGG
>PDWJ01003879.1_pt1 | contig 13809 bp, 11 predicted proteins | sample 1430881 | NCBI WGS metagenome assembly PDWJ01 (sample SAMN01162460, study PRJNA174530) | Oral metagenome, whole genome shotgun sequencing project. | biome: Marine environment; feature: Marine mammal; material: Swab sample of the gingival sulcus; isolation source: swab sample of gingival sulcus... | reverse complement strand
CAGGGTACGCGGAATTCTCAAAGGTTCCAGCAAGGATGATTATACCTTCACTTTGAATTATGTATTGAAGAATGCCAATGTTAAACTGGGTGATAGAATCGTAACCGCCGGAATTGGCGGAATTTTTCCGTCAGGCATCCTTCTTGGTACAGTGGCTGCCATTCGCAGTAAAAATCGGGGGATGTTTCAGGAGCTGGTGATTAAACCCTCTGTCGATTTTCAGCGTCTTGAGATTGTCTTTATCCAGCTCACAGAAAAATTATCATGGCAGGAGGAATTGAACAGCGGGAGGCCGGATGAGTGATGCAATTTTTTGTCTTCTCTCTTATTGGGGTAGCTATCATTGTATTTCAGTCAACCCTGCTGCCTGTTTTTCCAGGGTGGCTGGCCAAGCCTGATCTCCTGTTTGTGTTGGTTGCCTTTGCTGCTTATACATTCAGATGGGTAAACGGGTTGATTTTTGTGTTTGTGCTGGGCTGGATGGTTGATTCAGTTTCCAGTATCTATCTTGGCGTGTTTCCGCTGCAGTATGTTCTTGTGTTTTCCCTTTTGAAACTGTCCTGCGAGAAGAGTCCGTTAAAAGAGGTGACGTATCAGATTCCACTGGTTGCGGTGAGCTATTTTGTTTCGAAGATAGCCTTTTATACCCTGTTTGCTTTTATCCTGCCGGATACCCTGTCTGAAATAAGCTGGATGAAAGTTCTCCAGGAAACGATCATTCTCGTTGTTGCAACTGTGCCCATGTTTCTTTTTCTCAGTCGACTCTATGAATATCTCAGCAATAAGAGAATTGGATATCGGGTTATGGGAAAGCAAAAGAATAGCCGACAGCGTCAATAACTGCAATGAAGAAAAAAGAAATATTCACCAGGACTGTCGAGGAAATCAACGGGCACGATGATCTTGCCCTTGATACACTGCGGCCGCGATTGATGTGGGCCATGGTGCTTATCCTCATTTTTGCAGGTATTATTTTTAGTCGCTTGTGGTACCTGCAGATTTCCAACAGTGAGGAATATATTTCAAAAGCTGATAATAACAGGATTCGGAAGATCAGGGTCACTCCTCCACGTGGTCATATTCTTGACCGTAACGGTCTGGAGCTTGTTACCAATCGTCCCTCTTTCGATGTTGTTCTCGTGCGTGAAAACATAAAAAACGATTCGGAGCTTTTGAAACGACTGGCTAAGGTACTTGATACCGATGTTTTTGAGCTATGGGATCAGATACGCAAAGCAGAAAATACGCCGCCTCATATACCTATCCGATTGAAGACGGATATCAACTGGGAGCAGCTCGCCTATCTGGAAAATCATAATCATGATTTCCCCGGGATCAGTATAGAGGTGACACCCCGCAGGGTATATCACTACGGTGATCTGGCTGCCCACATAATAGGATATCTGGGGGAGATAGATGAACAGGAGTTAAACCAAGCACCTGAAGGTATCTATAAAGCTGGTGATCTTGTTGGTAAACGGGGACTTGAAAAACTGCGTGAAGCTGATCTTCGCGGCGAAAAGGGGACGCGTCTTTCCGAGGTAAATGCTCGTGGTTTCGTGCAGGAACAACTGAAATATGAAGAGCCATTGCCTGGTCGTAAGGTGCAGTTGACACTGGATGCCAGACTGCAGCTTGTTGCAGAGGCTGCCATGAATGAGGATGGTAAGGCTGGAGCTGTGGTGGCTCTGGATGTGAACAGTGGCCGTGTTTTGAGTCTGGTGTCCACACCTCGGATCCACCTTGAGGATTTTGTGGGCAGACTTTCACCTGAAAATTGGAATAAATATCTTAATGATGAAAAAAAGCCGTTGGTGAACAAAGCTGTACAAGGTCAGTATCCTCCCGGATCGACTTATAAGATGATTACAGCTATTGCAGCCTTGCAGGAAGGTGTCGTAGACCAAAATACTGTACATTACTGTCCCGGTTTTTTTAAACTTGGCAGAAAGACATACCGCTGCTGGAAACATAGCGGCCATGGTGCGGTGAATTTACGTAAGGCAATTGAGCAGTCATGCGATGTCTTTTTTTATCAGGTCGGTTACCAGCTTGGGGTGGATAAGCTGGCTAACTATGCAAGAATGTTTGGCCTGGGAGAGCGTACCGGTCTTGAAATAGAATCCGAATTGAAGGGCGTGATTCCTACCAGGAGCTGGAAATTAGATAAGTATAAAGAAAAGTGGCAGGATGGTGAAACAGTGATAGTTGCTATCGGTCAGGGCTTTAATCTTGTAACTCCTCTCCAGATGGCAAATATGACCGCGACTATTGCCAATGGTGGCAGGCTATATAAGCCCCAGCTTGTGGAAAATGTGGTTGGTCCTGATGGAAAAGAGCTGTTTTCACTGAAGCCCGAGCTTGTAGGTGATATTTCAAACCTGAAAGATCACTTGAAACTTGTTCAGCAGGGTATGTTCGATGTTGTGCATGGTAAGAAAGGTACGGCAAGGAGAACCAAAATTAACGGGCTTACCATTGCCGGGAAAACTGGAACAGCTCAGGTTGTGGGACGGGAGAGATACAAGGGTATGAAGGACGAAGATATTCCGTATTCGTTGCGGGATCATGCCTGGTTCACCTGTTATGCGCCCGCTGATAATCCAGAGATTGCTGTGACTGTCCTGGTCGAACATGGTCTCCATGGAAGCTCTGGAGCTTCACCTGTGGCCAAAGCGGTGCTTGAGGCATATTTTGCCGGTAGAACTGGAAGTGATAAACGTGCGGAAATGTGGTAGCCGCAGGAGAGGAAAGACGATGAATTTTCTGAAAAAGCTGAGTAGGAAAGAGACAGGACGATAGACTATGTTTCGCGTTGATCGAAGGCTTTTGCTCAATTTTGACTGGATCTTGTTGCTGCTGTTGCTCTTTCTCTGCGGGATGGCGCTTTTCAATCTCTACAGTGCCTCCTATCCCCCCAAAGGATATGGCTTACCACCCTATATGAAACAGAGTTATTTTTATCTGGCAGGATGCTGTATCGTTCTGTTTATACTGCTGTTTGATTATAAGATTCTTCATATTGTTAATTATCCTGTTTATATAGGCATCCTGTTACTTTTGGCGGCCTTGTTTGTTGTGGGACTCACAGCGGGTGGGGCACAACGTTGGATAGACCTTGGTTTTTTCCGCCTGCAGCCATCTGAACCAGCTAAGCTGATAATTGTTATTACACTGGCCAGCTATTACTCCAAAAAAGAAGTCTATGACGGGTACACCATTCGACAGCTGATTATGCCAGCAATACTCACTGGTATTCCCTTTGCTCTGATTCTGATACAGCCGGATCTGGGTACAGCTTTGATGCTGGCTATAATTTTTGTTTCCATGACCGTTTTTGTTCGATTGCGGATTTCCTCTTATCTTATTCTAGGTGGACTGGGTGTTGGTGGAGCAATTTTTGCCTGGAATAACGTCCTGAAACCCTATCAGAAACAGCGTATTCAAACATTTCTTAATCCTGAGCATGATCCCAGCGGCCATGGCTATCAGATATTACAGTCTAAAATTGCAGTGGGAAGCGGCGGGGAGTTTGGGAAAGGCTATCTCAAGGGTACGCAGGGGCATTTAAGCTTTCTGCCTGAGCGACATACCGATTTTGCATTCTCGGTCTGGTGCGAGGAGTGGGGTTTTGTGGGGTCTGCTTTCTTTTTAACCGTCTATTTCCTGATGCTGCTCTGGGGGCTGCGCGTGGCTATGAATGCCAAGGACAGATTCGGCATGCTTCTTGCCTATGGTGTTGTTATGCTGATATTCTGGCAGGCAATTATCAATATTCTGATGGTACTGGGCTTTCTTCCTGTTGTAGGAATTCCTCTGCCACTGGTTTCCTATGGTGGATCATCGCTTTTTACCACCCTTGCAGCCATTGCGATTTTACTCAATGTGAGCATGCGTAGTTTCCCGCGAAATCAAGGACAGCAGAGCGGGTGATTTCCAACATACCCTGTTCCAACAAAATGTTTATGGAACCTCAGGTGCCGCAGAAGGTCTGCAAAACCCTTTCCTCCGGGCGCGGCGGTTTCATAAAATCCGTATACGCCTCCTGGAATTCATAAGGTTTTGACAAAACGGTGTACAACAGATGGGTTTTTTCAAAATCACCATACTGTTCCGCATCCTGAATTGCTTTTTCAATTTGATGATTGCGAGGGATAAAGGCGGGATTTACCCTATCCATTCTGGTTTTTATTTCTGTAAGAGGAACATCTTCCTGTGTGATTCGTTTTCGCCATTTTATAAGCCAACCTGTGATTTTATCGGTCGATGTGAAGAGTTGTGCAAACTGCGGGGTGTCTGTTGTAAGATTATCAGAGAGATATCTGAAGGTGAGGGTGTAATCAGCCTCCTCTTCCAGCATAATGCCGAGCAGCTCTTTGAGAAGGTGGATGTCGTTCTGGAAGGCTTTAGAAAAACCCATTTTCGTGAACATGCCATTCTGCCATTCCGTCATGAAGAGATGCTGGAATGATTCAATTTCTGCGTTGACAATCTCTTCTGCTTTTTTTGGGTCTTCATCGAGAAACGGTAGCAGGCAAAGACCAAATCTTCCCAGATTCCAAGTGATGATGGGGCCCTGGTTAATAAAGCGATAGCGGCCTTGCACGTCGATGGCGCTGAAAACGGTGTTGGGATCGTAGGTGTCCATAAAGGCGCAGGGGCCATAGTCGATGGTCTCGCCGCAGATGGCGGTATTGTCTGTATTCATAACACCGTGGATAAAGCCAATGAGCATCCATTGTGCTACCAGTCTTGCCTGATTTTCACAGACCATTTTGAAAAGGGCATGGCAGGGTGCATCTGACTGCTCTGCTTGCGGGTAGTGCCTTTTGATCACATAGTTGCTGAGCTGGCTGATGGCTTCCAGATCGTTTCTACTGCTGAAATATTCAAAGGTGCCGATGCGAGTAAAGCCTGAAGACACTCTTGTGAGAATTCCTCCGGGGATGGGGCCCTGTTGACGAAAGACATCTTCACCTGTTGTAACCATGGCAAGTGCCCGTGTTGTCGGCACTCCCAGGTGATGCATGGCCTCACTGACCAGGTATTCTCTGATTACCGGCCCCAGGGCAGAGCGGCCATCTCCGCCTCTGGAGAATTTTGTTCTGCCAGATCCTTTCAACTGAATATCCCATTTCTTGCCTGCTTTATCTGTGGCTTCTCCAACGAGGTGTGCCCTGCCATCACCCAGCTGATTGACGAACGAACCAAACTGGTGACCAGCATAGGCTAAGGCAATTGGGGGTGCGTTTTTAAAGGAGGTATTACCTGAGAAATAGGATGCAAGCCTGTCTTCTGGTATATTTTCGAGATCGAGGGCAAGATCTTTGGCAAGTTGCGTATTCAGTTTTCGCAGTCTGGGTGCCGTAATAGCGGTGGGTGATACTTTCTGGTAGAATCTTTCCGGGAGCTGAAGATAGCTGCTTGTAAGAGGTGATAATGATATGTGCTCTGATGTTGTATTGTACATAAGGCAGACCTTTTGGGTGAGAGGAAGATATATGTATCGCGATAAAACAATATTTTGATAAGAATAGGAATTATTCCTAAATAATCAAGTTGGCAAATGTCTGCGGAAAAGACGAGGGGAATTGGCTGGAGTGGAATGAGAGATCATTCCATAAAAATCAAGGTACGTGCTCGAGTACCAGCTCTTGTAATGCTCGGAGGAAAAGCGGGGATGTATTCAAAGACTTACACGAACGGCAGGTGATGCCCTTTTTCTCTGCTTTGCCGCGATAGAGTATATCAATCTCGTAGAGGGTTTCCAGATGATCAGATACAAAGCTGATGGGTACCATAAGCATGTTTTGATATCCCTTTTCTGCCAGCTCGTCAATCATTTCACCCGTCGACGGGGAGAGCCATTTTACCGGGCCACTTCTGCTCTGAAAGCAGAGATAGCCGGTATGCTTTGTAATAGTTTCTATCTCTTCGATACTTTTTCGAAGATGATCAAGGTATGGGTCGCCCTGTTTGATAAACGATGTGGGCAGGGAGTGGGCACTGTATACAACAGCCAGGTTTTTTTCAGTTGCATTGTCAAACGAGTGTATTCCTTCAAGGATATGTTCGGCGAAACAGCGAACGTAGGACTTCTGGGTGGCCCAACCATGGATTTCCGCAAGTGGAAGACAGGGGGCATGGGCCTTTACAGCTTTTTTAAGATCTTCGAGTGAGGAGCCGGAGGTGGCTCTGCTGTAATGTGGATAAAGGGGCAGCGCAATAATACTGTCCACGTTTTTTTCAACGAGCGAAGCAACAGCCTCAGCAGCGGTGGGCGAGGAGTATCTCATGGCTGTGGTGACATGAAAGCTGGTCTCTTCTCCTGCTTCTTCCTGCAGCAGCTTTTCAAGCCCACTGGCCTGCTGGCTGGTGATTGTCAGAAGAGGAGTACCTCCGCCAATGAGTTTATAGAGCTCTCTGGTGTGCGGCGCCCGTTTTTTGGCTATAAAACGGGCAATTGCTTTTTGCAGGAACCATGGCCCCAGCCGTATTATAGACCGATCGGAGAAAAGTTTGTAGAGAAACGGCTCAACCGCATCCAGCGAATCAGGCCCTCCCAAATTGAGAAGAATAACACCTATGGAGTTTTGCATAACGAAAATGAATTATTTTAGTTTAGACTGCAAATGTTACACCATCAGCGTATATGATGCAAAGGCTTCTTCATGGTATGAACATTTTCTTGTATATTAGCTAGAAAACCAGAATCTCTTACTTGATATTGGGGTCTCTGGCAATATAATAGAAGTATGACAGGGTTTTCTGATTACCTGGAAAAATTTTTCCTGCCAGAGCACGAGGTTTGTATCACCGTCCCGCAGGTAAAAAAAGGTGATGCAAAAAGCTGGTGACAGCCTGTTCACCATGTCACCTAAACATTCATTGGAGGTAGTTTATGGAAATAAAAATCGAAGCCCGGAATGTTGAGCTGCGAAAAGGATGGCAAACGAAAATAGAAGAGGAGAAAGAGAAACTTATTCGACATTATGCGGGTTTTGTTTTGCATTTACGAGTTGCCATTGAAGCCACATCTGCCCATAAGGAGGGAGGTTTCGAGGTTAAACTTGTTGCATCTGTACCAAACGATACACTGGTGGTCAGCAGAAAGGGCGGGTCTGTGCGGTCCCTGTTAGTCGAAGCTTTTGATGTTCTCGCCTTGCAGCTGAAAGAAAAATTGAGAAAGAAAAGGAAGGTGAATAAAACAGTTGAAGCAGATGTGGCGAGTGATAATTACGGATTTATCAGAAAGCTCTCGCCTCATGAATCCTATGGTTTTATCACAAGCAGCGATGAGCGGGATGTCTACTTTCATGAAAACGCACTGAAAAATATTACAATAGATGAACTGAATGAGGGCGATAACGTTTACTATGGTGAATCCCAGGGAGATAAAGGTCCACAGGCTTCATGGGTGAGAGTTGCGAGGTAGACCTGATTATAAAGAGAAATACAGATGAGGTTCACCTCATTTTTTATAGGAAAAAGGCTGTCTGCTTTCAGGCAGCCTTTTTGATTTTGTTTGGAGGTTTGCTTGCCCGAATATTTTATGAACATTTTGTGGAAATTGAGTACGTTGATACAAATATAATCAGCTCTGTCCGAGCTGATAAGAAATCAGGGCTAAACCCTCCGAGTAGGAATAAATATATAAATGGAGTATGTTTCTGTGGAAAAGGAAACGTTGTATCTTATTGACGGCAGTGCCTATATCTATCGGGCATACCACGCTATTGCCCCGTTGACAAACAGTAAGGGGCTGCCCACCAACGCAGTCTTTGGTTTTGTCAATATGCTGCGGAAACTGTTAAAGGATAAAGAACCAGCCTATATGTGCGTTGCCTTTGACAGCAGAGGTTCTGTGTTCAGACACAGAATGTATGATCAATATAAGGCGAACAGACCGCCAATGCCTGAGGACCTGGTGCCTCAGATTCCCTACATTAAGAAAATTGTCGCAGGGTATAACCTGAAGATCGTAGAAGAAGACGATTATGAAGCTGATGATCTCATCGCTTCACTGGGCAGAAAAGCTCAGGAGGCAGGGCATGAGGTTGTGGTGGTCTCAGGAGATAAGGATCTGCTGCAGCTTGTGCATTTGGGGATGCGGGTCTGGGATCCCATGAAAAACAAAGACCTTGGCAAAAAAGAGGTTGAAGAAAAGTATAATGTGCCCGTTTCTGCACTGCTGGACTATTTTGCTCTCATTGGTGACGCTTCAGATAATGTGCCGGGGGTGCCTGGTGTGGGGCCAAAGACCGCTGCAAAACTCATTGGTGCATACGGCTCACTTGATGGCATTTATGATAATATTGATGCCATGAAGAAATCGAAGATGAAGGAAAAAATTATTGATAATCGGGAACTTGCCTATTTATCTCGTGATCTTATTCGTCTGAAAATGGATATTGAAGTCAGTGATAATCTGGAGGAATATCGTGTTGTCGACAGAGATGATGAGGTCTTGGCTACACTGTATCAGGAGCTGGGATTTACCTCTCTGCTCGAAAAGAGTATAAAACACCAGACTATCCCCACAGACAGCTTTACCTTGGTAACCGAAAAAGCGGAGCTATCTGCAATTTCTGAGAAAATCCATGCGAATTCAAGGGTGGTTTTTGACTGTGAAACAACCTCCTTGAATGCTAGAAAAGCGGAGCTGGTGGGAATTTCTCTCTGCGTTGATGATTCCCGGTCATGGTATATCCCTGTGCTTCATAGAAATGAAGAGCAAAGCATTGTGGAAAATCAGATGCCGCTTGCTGAGGTAAAGGATTTTCTTGTTCCCATTATGAACTCCTCTGAAATTCTGAAAATTGCTCATAATCTGAAGTATGATTACTCGGTATTACAGAATGTTTTGGAGTGTGAGATACAGGGGCCGTTTTTTGATACCATGGTAGCTGCATATCTGGTGGAGCCATCCCGGCGCTCATATAAACTTGATGTGCTGAGCCTGGAGATCGGTTTGAAAATGACCTCTTTTACCGAGGTGGTGGCTGGAGATACGCGTGAGGACAGCTTTGCCTATGTGCCGCTGGAAAAGGCGAAAAATTATAGCTGCGAAGATGTCTTTGCCTGTTTCCAACTGTATAAGAAATACAGGGTGGAAATGCAAAAGCTCGATGTAGAAGAGCTTTTTGCTAGCGTTGAAATGCCGGTTGTTCCCATTCTTGCTGACATGGAAAAACGTGGCATCTGTCTTGATGATAGCGTGCTTGCTGAGCTTTCTGATGATTTTAATGCAAAGATAGCTGAGCTGGAGAAAACCATCCATCAGCTTGCAGATGAGGAATTTAATATAAACTCTCCCAAACAGCTTGGTACAATCCTCTTTGAAAAACTTGCACTGCCCTATGGCAGAAAGACAAAAACGGGATATTCAACTGATGTTAAAGTGCTTGAAAAACTGGCAGTGAAACATCCGCTTCCCGCAAAGATACTGGAATATAGAACACTTGCAAAGCTGCAGTCCACCTATATCGAAAAACTGGGGGCATTGAGAGATCCTGAAACGGGAAAGGTCTATACCTCCTTTAACCAGACGGTCACAGCTACCGGCAGGCTTTCAAGTTCCAATCCTAACTTGCAGAATATCCCAGTCCGCAGTGAGGATGGAAACAGGATTCGCCGGGCATTTATCCCACAGCCCGGTATGGTTTTTCTGGCAGCGGATTATTCGCAGATAGATTTGCGGGTTCTGGCCCATTATTCAGAAGACGAGGCCTTAACCAGGGCTTTTCGTCAGGGACTGGATGTCCACGAAAGTACAGCCAGGGAGATCTTTTCAAACCCGTTGTTCGTTTCCCCGGATATGCGCAGGGTGGCGAAATCAATTAACTTTGGCATTGTCTATGGAATGAGCAGCTTTGGTCTTGCAGGTCAGCTGGGAATTTCCAGAAAGGATGCGCAGACATTTATCGACAGGTACTTTCGCCTGTATACCGGCGTGAAGAAGTTTATGCGGGATATTGTCGAACAGGCCAGGGTTGATGAGTTTGTTACCACCCTGTGCAAGAGAAGAAGAAATCTTCCTGAAATAAACGCTAAAAACAAGAACCAGCGTGAGTTTGCAGAACGCATTGCCTTAAATACGCCTATCCAGGGTACTGCCGCTGATATTATTAAACTTGCCATGATCAGGGTTGAGCGGGTGCTCAAGGAAAAATCTTTGCAGGCACGGCTGCTTTTGCAGATCCATGATGAACTTGTCTTTGAGCTTCCTCAATCTGAACTGGAAAAAACACGGATACTGGTGCAGGAGGCGATGGAAAATGCCTTACCTCTCAGGGTGCCTTTGGTGGTTAACTTTGAAACGGGATCTCATCTGGCCCTGAAATAAAAAGAAAAACATTTGAAATCATGGAAAATGAAAATGGTAAGGATATGAATGCTGAGAATCGCCTGATCGAGGAAGTCTACGTGTTTATCGCATATGCAATTCCAGCAGAAGAGCAGGAAAAGGCAAAACGCACAGTTAAAAAGTATCAGAAAAATCCTTTGATTCTCAAAATTTTACATGATTTTTACAGGACACTTCCGGAGCTGTGTGATGAAGCAGTTGTTGGTGTGAATGAATTGGTTTCGCGGCTGGGATGCTGTTTGTTGGAGGTAAAAACAGCACATTACGCATATCTCTACTTTTATGATGGTGAAAATGCGGTGTACGTGGGAGAGAAACAAGATGGTAGTAATGACAGCGAAATACTCTCTTTTTTTGGCTATGCCAACAACGATGAGTTACGGAGGAACCGGGATGGCAGGAAAGAGGACAGGAGGGCGGTTACATCCGGGCATGTATTTTGTCCCGCCTGTTCAGTAAAAGAAGGTGAGGTCCATGAGCTGGGCTGTCCCGTTGAGATCTGTCCCTGGTGTGACAGCCAGTTTACCTACTGTAACTGCAGATTTGAAAAACTGGGTCTTGATGAAATAGAGAGCGAAGAAGATTTAGACAGACTGGAGATTATTCTCAATGAAAAGGGTCGGATTCCCTTTTCAGCTGATCAGGCGCCTTCTTACCCGACCGCAGGTGAAGAGTAAAAGAAAAAACCAGGACATTCTTCATGGTAATGCCCTGGTTTAACAAGTACAATCCAGAATGTATCAATTACCGGAGACAGACTTGAGGTACTGGTAGATTTCAGAGTCAGATGAAATGACCAGTGACGTATTTTGGCCAATTATTTTCTTATAGCTCTCAAGTGACTGCTGGAAAGAGTAGAACTCGGGATCTTCGGCAAATGCGACACCGTAGATTTGGGTTGCCTTCGCATCCGCCTCACCTTTGATACCAAGCGCTTCCTTGTTGGCTCCTGAGCGAATTTCTTTAAGCTCTCTTTCAACTTTACCAAGAATTTCAGCCTTTTTACCTTCGCCAAAGGATCTTTTTTCAGCGGCGATTCTCTTTCTTTCCGAGATCATTCTGTCATATACCTTCAGACGAACAGACTCGATGTAGTTTACCCGTTTAAACATCACATCAATGAGTTCAATACCATATTGCGGGGTAACCTTTGATGCGATTTCAAGGATATGGCTCTGGATCTGGTCACGACCCATATCAGGTTTGCCGCCAATATCCTGGGTGGTGGGAGACATGGTTTCCTCTGACCAGTCAGAGCTTCTGATAATTTCCATCAAGTTGTTTTTATTGACCATATCACGAACGGTACCATCGATGATATCGTCGAGCAGTGATTGAGCCTGCGGTTCTGTACGTACGGCTTTAAGAAACTGCAATGGATCTGTAATTTTCCAGCGTGCTGTAACATCTAAAAAGACATAGGTCTTATCGTTTGTGGGGATCTGGTTTGGATCACCGTCCCAGATCTGTACCTTTTTCTCGAAATAGGTCACCTGATGAAAAAAGGGCTTTTTGAAATGCAGACCAGCCTCTGTTTTTGACGCAACCGGGGCACCAAACTGGGTGATAACCGCCTGCTGCCCTTCTTCTAAGATGAAGAATCCATCATAGACCACCGCAGCGATGGCTATAACAATGGCGATGAGTAAGAATTGTGCGAACTTTTTCATTATTATGTCCTCTGTGAGTCTATGTGTTATTTGTTGACCAGTGGCAGTTTCTCTTTTGAGAGATTCAAAAGAGGCAGTGGGCTCTGTTGATTGCTGTCTAATACATATACTGACTCAACATGGGGCATGACCTCCCGCATTGTTTCGATATACATACGTTTTCTGGTAACATCGGGTGCCAGTTTGTACTCTTTGAGAATATCCAGAAACCGTTTGGTTTCACCTTCTGCATTGTTGACGCGCTGAGCTGCGTACCCGTAGGCTTCTTCGATAATTTTCTTTGCACCACCTCGGGCCTTTGGGATAACCCTGTTGTATGTCTCTTCAGCTTCATTGACAAGCCGTTTCATATCCTGATCAGCTTCGTTTACCTCATTGAAAGCGGGTTTAACCTTGTCTGGTGGGTTGATGTCCTGAAACTGAACGGTACCAATGCCAATACCAGCCTTGAGATTATTCAACTCTGCCTGCAGTTCACTTTTAACGGAGGCTGCCAAAAGATCACGGTTTGACAGAACATAATCAAAATCCATGTTTCCCACGATCCTTCTGGTAACGCTCTCTGAGAGATCACGTACCGCCTGTCTGACATCAAGGACTTTAAAGAGATAATCTCTTGGATTGTTGACCCGGTACTGGACAATCCAGGCCACGTTGATAACGTTTTTGTCAGCTGTGAGCATCAATGATTCCATATCATAATCACGCTTGGCAAATGAGGTATGCTGGCCAGGGGAGAGCAGCCTGAAGCCGAACTCTTCTTTTCGAATACTTTCCACATCCACCTTGTAGAGATGATCAACGTAGGGCAGCTTTAGATGAAGGCCGGGTTCTGTAGTTTTATTATACTTACCAAGGCGTAAGATAACCCCTACTTCACCTGGTGTTATCTTGTAAATAGAAGAGAGTACGCCCTGGATAATGAGAAGAATAACGACGATAGCCAGAATTTTTCCTATTCCAGATACGGGGTTAAAACTCTTTTGCGGGGGAGGGGCTTCTTCGCTATTCCTTCCTTTGGGCTTTTTCGGGTTTGCAAAGTAATCCTGCATCTTCTGGATAATCTGGGCCACCATTTCTTCAGGGGTTTGTGGTTTCTTTTTTTTACCCCAGGGAGGTTGCTGGTCATGATTGGACATTGATCGTGTCTCCTCGATTGATTTTACTCCGGTGGTTGAGACCGTAGCCGGTGTTAGTGTTGGTCACTGAATCCCGGGCAGTTTGAAAGTAGCTTGTATCGCTCGTTCATCTGGCAGTATTCATCTTCCGGGCATTATTAACCTCACAATATAAGCAATTGGTAATGTAAGTATTTTGTTGGAGTTTGCAAATAGAATTTCTCTGGACATACTGTTTGCAGGTCAAGCGACGCGGAAGATACCTACCCTCTTTGCCAACGTGGATTAGAGTAACGAGTCAGCGACTTTTATCCAGAGTTATTCAGGATTAAGCAGGAGAAGGGCCTCCATGTTGACACTTTCAAGCCGCCGGAAGTGGATTACTGTGAATATTTTTGATGCACTTCACTCAGAACAGATTAGCAATCATATTGCTTTCCATTGTTCGGATAATATGTAAGAACTCCCCCCACTCCAGGTAAAACACCTGAAGCATTGTTTCCGAAAGTTGACGTTTTGTCTCAAGTGTGGGACATTATGTTGCATGCCTTTTCACTTGGGAGCTGTCATGGAAAACAAAAGAGTTAAAATTGGTATTTTTGCTTCAAGCCCGTCACTTATAAAAAGCATCGCTTCATTTGTAACTATTGCGACA
>PDWJ01003878.1_pt1 | contig 13810 bp, 8 predicted proteins | sample 1430881 | NCBI WGS metagenome assembly PDWJ01 (sample SAMN01162460, study PRJNA174530) | Oral metagenome, whole genome shotgun sequencing project. | biome: Marine environment; feature: Marine mammal; material: Swab sample of the gingival sulcus; isolation source: swab sample of gingival sulcus... | reverse complement strand
CATCTTTTGATACGCCTATTATTCTGCCCGGGATATTTCTTTTGTATTTGTCTTTTGCAGCAAAATATGCAGCCGATGGTCCGCCGTATCCCATAGGTATACCAAAGCGTTGGGTTGTTCCGAAAACAACATCAGCGTCCCACTCGCCCGGAGGAGTTAAAATAGCCAAACTCATTAGGTCGGCAGCTACTGCCACGGCAACACCTTGCTCATGTGCTGATTTTACAAAATCCTTATAATCAACAATTTCGCCTTTGCAGCCCGGATATTGAACTATTACACCAAATGCTTTATCGCATAATTTGTCGGTAGTTAAATCAGCTTGTTTAACCTCTATTCCAAGCGGATTTGCACGAGTTTCTATAACAGCCAAAGTATTAGGAAATACATTTTTATCAACATACAGTATATTTTTGCCTGCTTTTACATCGGCACGGGCTCTTGTGTTGTAGAACATTATCATAGCTTCGGCAGCTGCGGTTGCCTCGTCAAGTAACGATGCGTTTGCCAATTCCATTCCCGTTAGGTCGCTTACAACAGTCTGGAAATTAAGCAAAGCCTCTAATCTACCCTGCGAAATTTCTGCCTGATACGGAGTATAAGATGTGTACCACGATGGATTTTCCAATATATTGCGCTGTATAACGGCGGGCATCATTATATCGTAAAATCCTAAACCAATATAACTTTTAAATACCTTATTCTTATCTGCAATGCTTTTTATTTTAGCAAAATATTCACGCTCGGTAAGAGGAGCATCTAAGTTCATTTCCTTTTTCAATCTGATTGCTTGCGGAACAGTTTGTTCTATCAATTCGTCAAGTGAGGAAACACCAACCTTCTTTAGCATTTGGGGAAGTTCAAAATCCCTTGGACCATTATGCCTGTAAACAAATTTATCTGTATTCATTTTTTGTTATTATGTTTTTTTAAGTTAATATTGTGTGATTTTTTATTAATATTTAATTAATTTTATCGCTTAAACTTTGTTTAGTTCGTAGATAACGGGCGCAAAGTTAAAAAAGACTTCTTAATAAGGGAATAAAATAAATAAAAATAATTGATTTTAGCTATATAATTTTTGTTATTTTAAGTAACTTTAAAGGCATAGTATAGACCTAATAGCACCAAAACAATGAAAAAAATACTTATCTTACTGGCAATGTTTTTTATGGGTATGCCAATTGATGTTTTATTATCTCAGTCTAACAATGTGTTGGTTGAAGATAATTTTTCGGATAACTACTACAGGTGGTGGATTGGACGTACTCATGTTGCACGAGCTTATATTGCACGCGGAGAATACATATTGTCTTATTCGGGGCAAAAATCGTGGTCGTCTAACATTAATGTTCGACTTAATCGCAAAGATGATTTTATAATAGAAGCAAAACTCAGCCGCATGAGCGGCACCTATGAAAACGGCTACGGTATTACTTGGGGTAAAGGCAGACGAGGATATTACAATTTTATAATTACACACAAAGGCAGATTTTATATAAGAAAGGTAGAACGCGGCAGAAGAGGTAAATATCTTGTGAATTGGAAAAAAACACCATATATCAACAGGACTGTATCTACCAATAAAATAAGAATACAGAAAAAAGGTGATGAGTTGATGTTCTTTATCAATGGTAAGTTGGTTGCAAAAATTAAAAATCAACCGTTTTTTGGTAATCAAATAGGTTTTATGATGTATAAACAACAACAAATAGCAGTTGATTATTTGGTAGTTTACGGCGGTAAATCTAACACTCCTGAACCCGTAGAACAACCTGAGCCTGAAAATGTTATAGCAAAAGTAGTAAAAAAGCCCGATTTAAAAATTATGCAACTTGCCGTAAATGACACCGAAGATATAGAGGGCGGAAGTTCTTCGTATGGAAATGGTAATTCGATAATAGAACCCGGCGAAGCCGTAGAGGTTACTGCATTTGTACAGAATTTTGGCAATATTGAAGCAAATAATGTCAATGTTAAATTAGAATTAGATATTAAGGATAGAAATATATCATGCCCCGATATTTATAAAAATTATAACCTTGGTACAATAAAAAGCGGTTCGTACAAGAAGTTTAAGTTCTTCTTTTTCACAAGCAAACGTTACAAACATAAGGATATTCCTTTTAAAGTTGTGATGCAAGAACGCAACGGCAACTACAACACTGCGCAAAAATTAGGTTTAAAAATGAATGAGCGAACCTCAAATATAGTGGATATTGACATTAACAATCAAAATTTGGAGCAGCCTGTGGAAATGGAGCAAATATCGGAGATAATTGAGATTGCCGATGTTGATAAAAATATTCCCGAAACAAATTATAATGGTTCAAATACCTTAGCCGTAGTAATAGGAGTAGAAAATTACAAATATGCTCCCTTGGTTGATTTTGCAAAGCGAGATGCTCAAGTATTTTACAAATATGCCTTATCGGTTTTCGGAATACCTAAGCAGAATATTTATTTCTTAACAAATAAGGAGGCAACCTTGGGTGAAATGAAAAAAATATTTTCAAAAGACGGTTGGTTGGCAAGGCGTAGCGTAAAAAACAAAAGTAATATTTTAGTGTATTATGCAGGACACGGTGCTCCCGATGTTAAATCAAAAGAGGCTTATCTGATACCTTATGATGTAGACCCGAATTACGCGAAAACAGGATTTAAACTAAATAGCTTGTATTCAGCATTATCGTCATTGAAAGCAAAATCTGTTACCGTGTTTCTTGATGCTTGTTTTTCGGGTAAAAGCAGAAATGATAAAGTGCTTATAACAGGTGCTCGCTCTGTTGTTATACCTACCGAAAGTTCAGCAATATCGGCTAAAAATATGGCAATAATATCAGCATCGAGCGATAAGGAATACAGCTCGGCATATCCTGAAAAACATCATGGTATTTTTACATATTACCTTTTGAAAGAGCTGAAAAATAAAGCCTTTTCATTAAAAACTATAAGTGTACGAAATTTTTATAGTGACATAAAGAAAAATGTTAAAAAAACCGCAGGATTTCTTGATAAAGAACAAACGCCATCGCTAATAGGAAACAATAAAGATAGAGCTGTTATAATTGATAATTGACAATTGATAGTTGATAATTAGCACATTAATAAAAATTTTTAAAAGTATGTTATTTAATGTTAAACCAACAAATATTCCTCCTGAATCAGGTAAAATACTGATTGCTGCACCTTTGTCGAGAGATAGATTCTTTAGGCGTTCGATTGTATTAATAACTACTAATGTGGAAGATGGTACAGTTGGCTTTGTTTTAAACAACTATGTTTCTGTTTCTTTATCTAAACTTTTAGACAGAGATATAAATTTCGATGCCAATGTTTCGCTCGGAGGTCCTGTTGCCCGACATAGATTAGATTATATCCATTGCTTGGGCGATAAAATACCCAATAGTACGCATATAGTAGATAATATTTTTTTAGGAGGCGATTTTGATACTGTTGTCGATTTTATGAATACCGGAATTTTAGAAAAAAATCAGATAAAATTTTTCATTGGTCATTCCGGCTGGGCTAAAGGTCAATTAAATAATGAGTTAGAAAATAAGCTGTGGTTGGTTTATAATGCTCAAGGAAGCACGGTGTTGGAAAAAGATACTAATTATTGGAGAAATACTTTAAGACGTATGGGTAAAAAATACTCTGCTTGGTTAAATTTACCCATTGACCCACAATTGAATTAGTCGTATTTTTTAAGTTTGTTATGAGTTCAATTTAATCTGCCAACAGACGGTTATATATTTTAAAATATTTTTCTACATTTTTTTTATAGGTGTAGCTTTCTGCATATTCCTTTTGTTTTGTTATATGATTACTGTTTTCTATTAACTTCATACCATTTTCGTACACTTTAACCATATGTTCGACATCAAAATCTGTCCAAAAAAACGCAAATTCACTACCTATTTCTCTTAAACTGGTTTTATCGCTGCAAAAAACGGGTTTTGAACAAAGCATTGCTTCAATAACGGGCAAACCAAAACCCTCTGCTATTGAGGGGAACAAAAATGCCGTGCAATTATGAAACAAATATCCTTTTTCTTCTTCTGAGATACCGCCCGGAAATATCACTCTATCTACTATGCCCATTTCTTTTATTTTATTTCTTAGTTTATTACCGTATGCAGTTTGGTTTTCACCTGCAATTACCAAAATATAATCATCTGAAAGTTGCTGTATAAAAGGTAATAACACATGAAAGTTTTTTTTATCCAAAAATTGACCTATTGAGAATAAAACTTTTTTGTCGGGCAACCACTTTGGTCTAATATCTGATTTATCCGGTATTACAACCCCGTTATGAATGACTTCTATTCTTTTCGTTTTGGGTATATCCAAATATCTGTAAGCCATCTCTTTGGTAAAATCAGATATGAATACAATGGCATCTGATTTATAAATATTTTTTTGTACATCTTTTAAATACCTTTCGCTTTTATATACGCTTTTGGTCAATATAAAGTTCAAGTCATGTATTGTTAATATGTTTTTGTCAGACGGACCAAATTTATAAGAAGGTAATTGATGAGGTACATGGCATAGGTCATAATGTCTCATATATCGTGCAAATATACTTTTAAATATATTTAATTTTATGTAGTTGGCTCGTTCTTCAAATTCTTTAAACCCTTTTTTAGGTAACATAAATACAATATCGTAATCTTGTGATTGTTGTTTTAATATTTCTCTGCCAAAATTTAAAGAAACCTGTCCCAACCCGCAGTTTAATAATTTTAATCTGTCAAGACATATTAATACTTTCTTTTTGTTCTCATTATTTGTATACTTAAGAATTGGTTGTTGAATAACCTTCTGTTTTATATTGTTTGTATTTAACACAGAAGTGATTTGCTGTTTTATGTGTAAACCGTTGTTACCGGGTTGTTGTCTTGTAACATAGTCTTCTTTATAAAAAGATATGCTAAATGCCGATTCATGATAGTGAATTTTATTATTAAAAAAGTTATTTCGCCCTAATAAAGAATGCTTTATAACTGATATAAATTTTGAACACTTATATCCTATTGTCTCCTTAGAGTACCATTTATAGTATGATTGACTAGTTTCTACTCCGTCAATAAGAGTATAATGACAAGGTTTTGTATTATTTACATGTCTTGACACAAATTTCTTTCCCAACAACAGATTGTTTCCACAGGTAACAATAACAAATCCCTTATTAATCTTATTAATTGTAAGATTTATACATTCAATTTTGCTTTTATAGTTAGAGGTTTGCATAAACGATATAGGTATAAAACTACTCTTTTGAATGTTTTGAATCTTTTCGTCATTTACGTATTCCGTATTTTTAGTACATATAACTATTTCGTCAGGGGGCAACGATTGATTTAATGCGCTATTTACGGTATTTACAATGGAATCACAGCACCCGTCGCAATATATCAGTAAGCAAGTTTTTTTATCATTGGAAATATTTGCCTCGTAGAGTTTTAAATATTTGTAGAATGTAACTCCGGCATTCGATACGGATATTAATAGACCCTTGTATCCGTCTAAAAAGCCTAATTTAACTATAAAAGTATTAATAAAATCAAAGCAGCCTTTTAAAAAAGCGATAAGAGGTGATGATTTTCTTTTTCCTTTGTTTTCTGTGGCAAACAAAGTGGAATACAAATCTCTTTTAATTACAAAGTGCGATATTGATAAATAACTGTAATGTCTTAAATCTCCCGTAATCTTTTCAATTGTAGCATTGTTGCAGTCGATATGTTCATGCACTAATTTTGCATTAAATCCGGTTTGTTGCCTATTGTATAAACGTGTAACATATTCATTGCCCCAACCTGAATATCTTATAATACTATTTCTGTAATAATTATTTCTTTTTATCTTGTAGACGGTATTATCCTTTAATTCTAAGTTTTGCAGCGTTTTCAACAGCTGAGGACTTACAACTTCATCTGCATCAATAGACAATATCCAGTCATTTTTTGCTAAATGTGCAGCCTTGTTTTTAGATATGCTAAAACCTTCAAAATGAGATAAATGTAAAGTAACATTATCGTAAGACCGGACTATGTCCAATGTATTGTCGGAAGAACCTGTATCGTAAACGATGACATCATCAAATGCTTTTAAACTATCTAAAGTTTTAGCAATAGTTTCTTCACCGTCTTTTACAATCATTACAGCAGAAATATTCATAAGTTGTGATGAGAAATTAGGTAATTATTTTTATGCAAAGTTAAAAAAGAATAAATATTATTAAAACAAATAGTTTCAAACACTTTGAATTATCATAATATTTTTATATAATTGTAGCTAGTTTATACTACTTTATTATCACGTGAGAAATACTATTACGTGAATGGTTATGTTTTTAAAAATAGTACACAATATTATGCAATAATATAGTGTTTTGTAATTGTTGGAGTAGTTTTATTAAATGTAATGGCACATATAAACATAGAAATAAAAGCAAGATGCAGTAATGTAGATAAAATTAGAGAAATATTAAAGCATCACAATGCTGATTTTAAGGGTATTGACAATCAAAAAGATACTTATTTTAAATCTAACTACGGAAGATTAAAATTAAGAGAAGGCAATATTGAAAATTCCTTAATTTTTTATGATAGAGAGAATAAATCATCGTCTAAGGAAAGCAAGGTTATTCTATATAAAAGTGGCGATAGCAATACCCTTAAAGATATATTTATAAGGTCTATAGGCATAAAGGTAGTTGTTGAAAAAAAACGAGAAATTTATTTTATTGATAATGTTAAATTTCATATAGATAGTGTTGAAAATTTAGGCAAATTTGTTGAAATTGAGGTAATAGGAAACGAAAAAAGCAACAAATCGGAGTTAGAAGCTCAATGCAATTATTATGTGCAATTATTAGATATTCAAGAACAAGACTTAATATCAAATTCTTACAGCGACATGTTATCGGAGATGAGTTATAAAAAGGCGAAAGGTGAAAATCAAAATTATTAATTACTAACGGAACAATATGCAATTATTAAAAATAGAAACAATTAACAAAAATGCAAACCACATACTTCTATGCAGTTCAACCGATGATTTAAAATCATACGACTTATCAACCGAAGAGGTAAAATTTGCCAAGCAATGCAAGGAAAATAAGCTTGATTTTATAGAGATAAACCGTTATAAATATTGGCTGTTAATACACTTTGCTGATTTAAGCAAAAAAGGAAATGAGTTTTCGGAATACATGCGCAAGCAAGGTTCTAAATTGAAGGCATTAGCAAATAAATATAGTATTGAAGAAATTCAAATATCCGAAAAGGCTGTTGGTAAAACTGCTTTGTTGTCTTTCATTGAGGGTATAATGTTAAGTCATTACAAGTTTGATAAGTATAAAAAACAAGAAGATAAAAAAGTAGATACACTGAAAAAAATATTGGTTTGTAATGAGCAAATAAAAGACTACGACATACAATATTTAACAGAGCTGACTAAATCGGTGCATATTGCCAGAACATTGGTTAATGAACCATTTTCTTATCTTAACACAAAGCAATTTTCCAAAGAAATAAGAGAGTTGTCGAAAAGTTCAGGTTTTCATTTAGAGATTCTTGAGAAAAAGCAAATAGAAAGTTTGAAAATGGGAGGTTTGCTTGCTGTTAATCAGGCGAGCAATTCGCAACCTAATTTTTCAATATTAAGCTGGAAACCTAAAGAGGTGAAAAATTCCAAGCCTTTAGTTTTGGTCGGTAAGGGAATAGTATACGATACAGGAGGTTTAAGCCTAAAACCAACCAAAAACAGTATGGACTTTATGAAGTGTGATATGGCAGGAGCAGCTGTGGTGGTGGCTGTTATGACTTTTGTGGCACAGATGAAGTTACCATATCATATAATCGGCTTAGTTCCTACAACTGAAAATGCAATTAGCAATAAGGCTTACGCACCCGGTGACATTATAACCATGCACAATAAAAAGACCGTAGAGGTACTCAATACCGATGCTGAGGGCAGGCTGATATTGGCAGATGCTTTAAGTTATGCAGCAAAATATAAGCCCGAATTGGTTATTGATTTAGCTACTTTAACCGGAGCGGCAGTTTATACTCTGGGGCATCACGCGGCAGCTATTTTACGTACTGCAACAGATGAAACCTGTAACAAACTTATGCAGTCGAGTTTTAAAACCTCTGAAAAATTAGTGGAATTCCCATTATGGGCTGAATACGAGGAGGAGGTAAAATCTGAAATAGCCGACATTAAAAACATTGGCGGAGCAACAGCCGGTACAATAACGGCAGCAGCATTTTTAAAGCATTTTATATCTTATGATTGGATACATATTGACATTGCAGGACCTGCATACATTCAAAAGGCAGAAGATTATAAAACTTATGGGGGAACAGGTTTTGGTGTAAGATTACTATGTAACTTTATAAGTGATTTGTCAAAAACGTAAGTCGGAAGACCGAAGTTCTAATACCTAAAACCCAACACCTAAAACCCAACACCTAAAACCTCAAAAATAAACAAATGAAACATTTTAAACTTATTTTGGTATTTGCTGTATTATTTTTCAGCACATACACATTTTCGCAAGATTCTTATGAAAAGCTTAAATTAATTGATGACGACTTTTCATATCTTGCTCAAAACGCTGCTAAAAAAGGGCAAAGTAAATTTTTAGAAAAGTTTTCCTTAGGTATAAAAGGAGGAGTTAATTTTTCTCTAATTATTCCTTTTGAAAGAGCTGCAATTTTTAGTGGTCAAGTTCTTGAATCTTATGAGAAAGATTACGATGTTTTTGCCAAAAATACGGGTATGCAAATGGGATTTATTCTAATGTATGATATTACGCAAGTTGTAAAAATAAGCTTACAGCCCGGATTGAATAATTACGCTTACAAATACAAAACCATGTATGAATGGGCAGGGAGAACCAATATTCAATATGAATCGGCATTTACACATAGAATACGTTTTTTTGAGTTACCTCTGATGGTTGGGTTTTACACAACTTACAATACTTTTCAGCCGTATTTGCAGGCGGGCATTTACTATGGCAGATTATTGGGAGCCGACAGCCAAATTAAAGTTGTTGAAACAAGCAGCAATTTGGGAACCTCTAGTCAGGAGTTAGAATATGAAACCGCAGCATATACAGCAGGGGTATATTCAAAAAATCATTTTGGAGCATTGGCAGGGGCAGGAATATCATACCTCACGGGTAATATGCGCATAGGTTTAGAAGCAAATTACAGATTGTTGGTAAGTGCGCTAAATACAACCGAAACACAATATATGAATAATCAGATTGTTTCAGGAGGTTATGATGTGCCTGATAAATTCAAATTTAGTAATCTTGCAATTACATTGAATTTAATAGTATCGTTGTCATCTAAGAAACAGAATCAAGGAGGTGGCGCAGGCTCGGCATTTTGCCCCAGTTATCAATAATCACCTATAATTTATCATTAAAAACTAAAATATAAAAAAACACTCATGACTCTAATTAATACACACAAGGTCATGATTACTAAGACGGAAGTCGGAAGATGGAAGTCCTCACACCTAAAACCTCAAAAATAAACAAATGAAACACAAACTAATTATATTATTGCTCATTTCAGTTGTTATAGCAACATCATGTAAAAAAAGTGGAATAGAGAAAGAAAATATTTTCACCAAGATATACAGCGACCCCAATTCAGACATATCATATTATCCTTTGGATATAAAGCAAACTGCTGACGGAGGCTATTATGCACTTGGAGCCACATCTATTGACACAACACGCACTTGGTTGAACACTTACATTGCTAAAATAGACACAGAGGGAGAAATGCAATGGTCGTCTAAAATAGAACCTCCTTACGTAAATCCTATTGGTAATATCATAAGTGTACAAGGCGAAGATTATATTTTCTGCATGGATAATATATCGTTGCAAACACATGTTTTAAAAATTGATAATGCAGCTTCAACGGCTTCTCATGTTGCAACTATTGGCGAGGTGGAATATCCTCTTGCAGCTTCTCAAGTAGAAGGAGGAGGGGCTTTACTTTTGGGCTACGACAGAGTTGCGCGAAGTACCGTGTTGGCAAAAATAAGTTCATCATTTCAATTGGTGTGGAAAACAAACTTTTCAGTAATGGAAGATGCTGAACCTATACTTGTAGACCATCTAATAAAAACGGGGAAAACTTTGCCTTTTTTCACGGGTTCTGTAGGAAAAGGCAATGCAAGCCATTATTTTGCTAATGGATTGTATAATTACACATTATCTCTTTTATTTGTAAGGGCTTCCGATGGAGTACGAACAGGCGTAGGGCAAGGGTATAGATTTGACGGAGGTGCAAGTTCATTACTATATTTGCAAGGAAACAGTTTTGCAATGTCTCGTTTTAGTTTTAACAGGCATTTTATATTGCCAAAAGTCGATATAAATGTTAACTCTGTAAGCACTATAAACGATTATGGAGGAGGTCTTTTGGCTGAAATAGCGGCAGATGCACAAACCATAGCAAAACAGATGAAAATAGATGGTAAAGAAGCAGTCGTTTTTGCAACCAATACCAACAATAATCAAGTAATTATTTATGCTTATGATTTATCCGCCGGTGAGTTGATTCTCAGAAAGAATTTAGGCTTTGAAAACCCCGTTAAAGTCGGAGGAATGATTCAGACCAAAGACGGAGGCATTGCAATATTAGTACAAACAATGGTAGCAGGGCGGTTTAAACGTTTGGGCATGTATAAAATCCCGAAAGAACACCTTGCCAATTAGTCATTATCAATTGTTAATTATTATTCCAATGTATCAGTAACCGGACTTCAAAGATTGAAAAAAACGTGCTAATATTTTTTAGTAAGTGTATTTTATATTTACTTTGTAGCTTTTTGTGATTTAGTTGTAAAGAGAGATGTTTTAATGCAGATTAGCTTATCATTAATAATATTAAATACCGCATTAAAGCACAACGAAGTTTAGTATACAAATAGTTTTGATAAGAAATATTTACATAGTAGTTATATTTATTTTCACTTTGTTGTTGGGAGTACAAAACATATACTCACAAGATATACCAAAGTCGGGCAATATTAAACTTACACCTTTACAGGATACTTTAACAGGAGTAAAAGATTCTGTAAGAGTTGATTCCACATCTTTAGTTCAACCTGAGAGTGATATAAAATCTCCCATTACGCATTCGGCTAAAGACTCCATGCTATTTTCATTAAGCAAGAAGAAGGTATATTCTTACGGAGAAGCAAAACTAAATATGGACGACTTGAATTTGAATGCAGGGTATATTAATATAGACATGAATTCAGGTGTTGTTTTTGCAGATGCCATAATCAACGAAAAGGGAGAACGAGAACAAAGCCCTATATTTAAACAAGGAGGTAAAGAGTATAAAATAAAAACTATAAGATACAACACTAAAACTAAGAAAGGTCTTGTTACAGATGTAATGACACAAGAAAGCGGAGGCTATTTACATGGAGGACGAACTAAAATACAACCCAATAAAGAAATACATATATTAGGCGGTAAATATACAACATGCGATGCTGAGCATCCTCACTTTTACATAAATTTAAGTAGAGCAAAAGTAATTCCCGAGAAAAAAACTGTTACAGGTCCGTTTTGGTTTGTTATTTCCGATATTCCACTATTTCCGGTGGGTTTACCTTTCGGATTTTTTCCCAATCAAAGTAATCGCAGGTCGGGTATTATTATTCCCAGCTATGGAGAAGAAAAACGCAGAGGCTTCTTTTTACAAAATCTTGGATACTATTGGGCGGCAGGTAAAAATGTAGACTTCACATTTTACGGGAGTGTTTTTACCAGTGGTAGTTGGACACTTAAAGCTCAATCGCGATATAAAAAACGTTACAAATATAGTGGAAACTTCGATATTAGTTATCAAAAAGTTATAGAGGGTGAAAGTGATATTGCTAAGGATTATACTAATACAACTATGTTTTGGGTTAAATTGAATTATACAAGAGATGCAAAAGCCAACCCTACGTCATCTTTTGTAGTTAATCTCGACTTTGGCTCCTCAAAATCAAGGAGTTACAACTCATATAATCCTAGTAGCTTTGCCAATAATAATGCTAACTCAAGTATTGCGTACACTAAAACTTTTCCGGGTACTCCATTTAATTTATCTGCCAATATCAGAGCTACACAAAACTTAACCAGTAGACGAGTTGATCTTGATTTACCGACTTTAACACTGAATATGAACAGGCAATTTCCGTTTAAACGTAAAAAAGCAGTAGGTTCTAAGCGTTGGTATGAGCAAATTAGTGTAGGTTTCAACTCTCAGCTTTCAAATAAAATTTCTACTGTTGATTCTATGTTGTTTGACCAATCTTCAATTAACAAATTTCAGAATGGGCTGAGGTACAGTATTCCTATTTCTACGAGTCTAAAAGTGCTAAAACACTTTAACCTTTCTCCAAGTTTTAATTATCAAGGGCGTGTATATACCAATAAACTCAGACAAAGACCTGTTTACGGATATGATAAAAACGGTGAATTTGGAATTTTAGAAACATATAACGATACTGTTCCGCGTAACAGTTTAGGCCTGTTCCATATTTATGACTTCTCATTTTCTGCTCCTTTATCTACAAAAGTATATGGTATAAGAGAGTTTAAAAAAGGTAGAATTGCAGCAATCAGACATGTCGCAAGCCCCTCTATATCATTTAATTACAGACCGGATTTTGGCAGACCTAATTGGGGATATTACACTCAAGACATACTGTACCCGGACGACCCTGACAGATTATTCTCAACTTACGGTAACGGTATATACGGAACTGCTCCCAGAGGGAAATCGGGAAGTATTGGGTTTAGTTTAGATAATAATTTGGAAATGAAAGTACACTCAGCCGATACCAGTCAAAAAATGAAAAAAATAGTATTATTGAATAGTTTAAGATTTGGCTCTTCGTATAATCTTGCTGCGGATTCCATGAATCTGTCCCCGATATCTGTTAGTGCAAACACTCGTTTATTTAAAAAAATAAGTGTTACATATAATGGTTTGATTGATGTTTACAAGCCTAATACACAACTTGGAGGGTCGGCTAAAATTAATGAATTATATTGGAAAGACAGAAAATTAGGGCATCTTGCTAATAGTAGCATAACTTTAAGTGGTTCTGTAAATTCGCAAACATTTAAAAAACAAAAGAAAAAAGAGCAGAAGGGCGAGAATAAACAAAATAATAATTCCGATAATATGGGACTGGGCTTGAATAGAAAAGATGGTAAAATTATAGCCGGTAAACAGAACGATAAAAACAGTGTCGCGGGAAACAACGAACCAACTTACAATTTTAAAATTCCTTGGAACTTAAATATTAGCTATTCATTTAGATACAATAATAATAACTATATAAAGGAAGATCATAAATTCAAATCACAGATTGCTCAGATGATTAATGTTAACAGTAATTTTACACTAACTCCCAAATGGACGATAACTGCCGGAGGAACTTATGATTTTACAGCGAAAAAACTAACATATACAAACGTAAATATATCACGTGATTTACATTGTTGGCAAATGAGTTTTAATTTTATCCCTTTCGGAACATATAAAAGTTATCATTTTCGTATAAATATTAAATCATCTATGTTCCAAGGATTAGAATACAAAAAACAAGAATCATTTAGAGATAATTTTGAATTTTAGGTATTAAGTTTTATGTTTGTTATTGAACTCATTTAAACTTTTTCAGTAATAAAATATTGTGTTTTCTTGTATTAAAATTCCGTAGCTATTGGCTATTAGCCTTTGGTTATTGGCTTTTA
>PDWJ01003875.1_pt1 | contig 13818 bp, 15 predicted proteins | sample 1430881 | NCBI WGS metagenome assembly PDWJ01 (sample SAMN01162460, study PRJNA174530) | Oral metagenome, whole genome shotgun sequencing project. | biome: Marine environment; feature: Marine mammal; material: Swab sample of the gingival sulcus; isolation source: swab sample of gingival sulcus... | reverse complement strand
AATTGACATTAAATACCTCGCAACTGAAAACATCCGCCAAAAGCCACTGCGCAGTTTGGGTCTAATTCTATTTGTCGCCCTATTCGCCTTTACGCTATTGGCGGGATCGCTGACCACGCTGAGCCTATCGCGCGGCCTCGCCTCTCTATCTGACCGCTTGGGCGCCGATATTATGGTAATGCCGCAAGGGCAAGAAAGCACCGTCGATAGCATCTTGTTAAAGGGATCGCCCAGCGAGTTTTACTTGCCAAAAAATACACTTGAAAAGCTAAAGGACATCGAGGGCATTGCCAAAATGACACCGCAAACCTATATCGCAACGCTCAGCGCGTCGTGTTGTAGTTATCCGGTTCAAATCATCGGCATCGAGCCGACGAGCGATTTTTTGATTTCGCCTTGGCTCGACAATGTCATCGACCGACCACTTGAAGTTGGCGAATGTATCGTTGGCAGCCGCGTCGTCGGCGAGCCCGGCGAGCGCATTAAATTCTTTGAAAAATCATACAATATCGTCGGCCGACTGGAACAAACCGGCATGGGCTTTGACGCCTCAGTCTTTGTCAACGACAAAACTTCTCAAGCGATGGCAATCGATGCACAGCGCATCAAAAAGCACCCCTTAGTCGACGATGGCGACTTAATTTCGACGATTATGATTAAAGTGGCACCAAACTATCGCCCCGAGGACATTACGCGTCAAATTAATACCCAGTATGCCAAAGACGGCATCGTCAGCATTTACAGTAAAGCATTTGTCAACGACATTTCAAACAACCTTAAAATCGTCATGCAAGTCGTCAAAACCGCGATTGTCGTCATTTGGATTTTGGCCATTATCGTGCTGGCATTGGTGTTTGCGATGATACTGAGAGAGCGCAAAAAAGAATTTGCTACGCTGCGCATTCTGGGCGCTAGAAAAGGGCAACTCAATTACCTAATGCTGCGCGAATCGACCGTAATTAGCTTTTTCGGCGCGCTGATCGGCATTGCGCTAGGTTATTTATTTGTCTTTTTCTACGGCACCCAAATCGCCGATAAAATGAGTATTCCCTTTTTATCGCCCGGCTTATTGACATTGCTCGGCTGGGGTATAGGCTGTTTTGTCGTCAGTTTAGCAGTTGCGCCGCTGGCTTCACTTTACGCCTTGCGCCGCCTCGCCAAGTGGGAAATCGACAAACAATTTAGAGATGATGAATAGGAGCAACTATGCTATTAGAGTTAGAATCACTTACTAAAACATATCCGCGTGCAGGGCGCAATTTCAACGCCGTTGACAATGTAAACTTTAGCCTAAACGAGGGCGACTTTGTCGGCATTATCGGCCGTAGCGGCAGCGGCAAGACGACGCTGCTAAATATGATCACCGGCTTAGTTAAGCCGAGCGCTGGCAAAGTCGTGCTACTGGGCGAAGACCTGTATGCCAAATCAGACGACGACATCTCTAAAATTCGCAATACCACCATTGGTTTCATTCCGCAACAAAGCGCCCTACTCGGCAATTTAAATGTCACCGAAAATATCTGTCTGCCCTATTTTTTGTACCCTAGAGAGGGCGACCCGCTCGGTAGAGCGCATCTGATTTTAGAGCAACTGGGCATTGCCAAATTGGCAAAATCTTATCCCAAAGAACTGTCTGGCGGCGAGCGCAAGCGCGTGTTAATTGCGCGCGCCATGCTCAACGAACCAAAGGTCATCATCGCCGACGAGCCGACGTCAGACCTCGACATCGAAAGCACTAAGGACGTCATGCAAATATTTAAAAAGCTCAACGAAGACGGTACGACTTTGATGTTAGTCACGCACGAACTCGATACGATTGACTACACCAAAAAACTGTATACCATGCGCGAGGGACAATTAATAGCCGGTAAAGCCCTTGCCGAAAACGACTAACAGCGACTTTTGTATTAGATAAACAAGGACTTAGAATGGAGACAGCCGTGCACGCAAAACGCCATCAAAAATACTCAGTTGTGCTAATGCTACTGATAATCGCATTTATGACAGCGGCTTGCAGCGGTCAAGCCAACCAACCGAATATTGAACAAATCGACCAAAGCCAGCTGCAATTCGTCGATGAAGCCGCACCTTATATCAGCTGGGACGACGCCGCATTGCTAAAGGCCTTACGCGATTGGCAGGCCAACCCCTCACTTTACGAACCGGTTGGCATCATGCTGTCAGATCGAGCCTCAGCCAATGGCGTCAGCTTAGAACAGACCATTAACAGACTGCACGAAGATTATGAAAAACTGGGCGTTGACAGCAGTTATATGGCAGTGCTAATTGAAGCCCTGTCCAGCGAAATGAAGATGTTTAACAACGAAACGCTTGAGCTGAACTTGCCACTTAACCCAAACAGTGAACGCGTTGCGCTAAACGCCGTCAACATAAACGCCCACGACGGCTACACATACGACGATTTCACGAGCCATATCGCGCACTATTTAAATGGCGAAATCGACGCCGCTACAATGGATAGCTACGTCGAAAAAATGGATATGGTATTGGTGATTAGCGACGACGTCTACCAAAAAATACACGCCTGTCAAGTCGGATTTTTGCCCAGTGGCCAAAGCGATGACGGCGACGTCGTCAAACTAATTATTAACAGCGGCGTCGACGGCGCCTATTTTCAAATCTTGAGAAAAAAATAATTCCTGACATTTACGGCCATTCTGCGCCGCCTATCAGCATGTTCTAATTATATCACTACTACCCTTTGCCATATCAAATAGCAATTTGATAAAGTTGCGCCGATAGGGGATAAATTGTCCCCTATCGCACAGTTGCAAAACTTCGTCGCGCGATGCCCAGCGCACGGCCTTAACCTCTGCTTCTTGCAAGATAAGCGCACTACAATCAACTGATCGGTTGACGATGTAAAAGTCGTCAAAACCAAAGGAAAAATTAATCGTTAGCGCCGGCCGCTCGATTGCGTCGGCCAAATCTAAACCGATTTCTTCCAACGCTTCGCGCCGAGCCGCCGTTTGACTGCTATCGCCCGCCATCGCCGCACCGGCGACGCTGACATCCCACATATTGGGCCACTTATTCTTATTCGATTGTCGCTGTTGAATGAGCATTTGACCGGCGTCGTTAAAAAGGCAAACGTGTACGACTAAAACGAAATCGTCTGCGCCAAGTGGCGCCCCGCGCAGTGCCGTGCGCCCGGTCTTAATGCGATTGACATCGTAAATATCGCGATATTCCATTATGATTTCCTTATGTCAATTTGCTGCGGCGCCAATGTGCCGAGCGAAATAATCGTGCGCAAAGCCGCTTCGACAGGTATGTCGAGCAACTGATAATCGCCAGCAGCGACGTAAATGATAAAGCCGCTGGTCGGATTCGGCGTCGTCGGTATAAAGACAATCGTCTTGTTTTCACCGTCTATAAAGACGTTTTCGCGCGTAATAAAGCCGACGCTTTGAATGCCTTGTCGCGGGTATTCGACTAACACCGCTTGCTTAAAATTATTCGACTTCTTATCGGTAAAATTGTTCATGATGTCTTTAATCGGCAAATAGACGATTTTTAATACCGGAATGCGCTCGAAAATGCGATCGATCCACTTGGCGACGCGGCGACCGACGACATTGCTGACCACCATGCCCAGCAAAAAAATAAATAGCAAGCTGAGCACCAAGCCGAGTCCCGGTACGCGATATCCAATTAAGCGCAATAGCGGCTCGCCAAAGGTCGAATCCAATAATTTAAAGACGTAACCCAATATCCAAAGCGACAGTGCAATCGGTAAAATCGCCACTAAGCCAGATATAAAATAATTTCTAAACTTTATCATTTCGTCCTCTTTCTACGAGCAAGCGCAGTATCTGAACTGCGCTATAAGCGGCGCCAAAACCATTGTCGATATTGACGACGCTGACACCGGCCGCGCAGCTATTTAACATCGTCAGCAGTGCGCTGAGACCGCCAAACGAGGCGCCATAGCCCACGCTAGTCGGCACGGCAATGATCGGCCTGTCGATCAAACCGGCGACCACGCTGGGCAGTGCCCCCTCCATGCCGGCGACCACGATGACGACATCGGCCCGCTTAATGCGCGCCAGTTTGGCAAATAATCGCTGAATCCCGGCGACGCCGACATCGACAATTTGATCGGCGCGATAGCCAAAGGCTTCAATCGTCTCGGCCGCTTCGGCGACGACGGGCAAATCCGACGTGCCCGCCGCCACAATCGCAATATGCGGCTCGGCGCAAGGCGCTTTATCAGCCGCCGGTAGTCGCATTGTTTTGGCCAACGGATTGTAATGGGCGCCGCTCAAATGCCGGCTTAGCCGCCCCCATACTGCGGGCTCTAGCGCCGTTGCCAAAACATCTATTTGTCGCTCTTGCATGGCCGCACAAATATCGACGATTTGATTGACCGTTTTATTGCGACAGTAAATCACTTCCGGAAAGCCGGTGCGCGCAGCGCGCTGACTGTCAATTAAACTGTGCCCCACATCGATAAATGGCATGTCCTGTAAATCGGCTAGCGCCTGTTCGACCGTCAAATCGCGCGCGGCGACGGCAGCCAATATTTTTTTAACTTTTAGCGGATCCAACGTCAACTCCTTCATGCGCCAAGTATTGTTGCCCACTTGGCCGATAGCCAATCAAATCTAGCGTGACATGCGAAAAGCCCAACTGCATGAGCTGTGCACTAATGCAGTCGCGCTTGGCAATGACTAGCGGCAAATCGGCTGCCTTGACTTCAATGCGCGCCAAACTGGCGTGTTTCCTGACTCTGACGTCGCGAATTTCGAGCGAAAACAAAAAGATTTCGGCGGCTTCAACTAAGTCGAGTGTAGCCCGTTCAACGGTTTGATTGTGTTCTAGGCGCGTCAACAGACAGGCGTATGCCGGCTTGTCCCAAGTCGGCAAGGCAAGCCGCTTAGACCACTGCCTAATTTCACCCTTAGTCACTTCGCAAAGCAACAGCGGGCTGACGACACCACATTCTTTCAACGCCCGCATACCCGGTCGATAATCGCTTAAATCGTCGTAATTGCTGCCGTCGATCAGGCATTTGGCGTCGGCCCGTTCGCGCAATGCGGTCATCAGCGCCCGTTTGCAGAAATAGCAGCGCTGCGCCGGATTATCGCGCACCGAATCGGGCATTTCCAACGCGATGACAGCGTGTTTAAATGACAATGCAGCGGCGTACTGAATGGCTTCAGTCACTTCCCAACGCGCGGTGTAGGGCATTTTTATCGTCAATGCCGAACACTGTCTTTTGCCGCTCAATGTACTGGCCAGCGCCAGCAACAACGCGCTGTCGACGCCGCCGGAAAAGGCCAGCGTAAAAGGCGCCAAATCGCTCAACATTTGATAGAGCTTGGCGAATTTAGCGTCCTCTTGACGCAACTCTGCAATCGCCGCCTGTAACATTAGCAAAGACCAATTTTCGACAAGGCGTTCGAAACGGCCTGATCAATTTCTGCCAAGCTCACGCCATGTTCTAACGCGGCAGTACGACAGGCTTCATAAGCGGCCTTATAGTTGACTAAGTCGTCGCCATCATAGGACAGTTTGACCGGTAGTTCGCCATAATCGGTCTTTAAACGTATCGTCTTTCTGTCCAACTCGACTTTTTCAATGTCGAAAACGCGCGCGCCAATCGCGCTGCTGTGCTTAAAAATTAACGCCAGCGCGGCCTGCTTCTGCGCTGCGTCGATCAAAACCGATAACTTACTGGCCAGTCTGCCCTTTTTCATGGCGATTGGCGTCAAAAATACGTCGCGCGCCCCCAATTCAAATAATTGTTCTTGTACAAAACTCAACTTTTCTGGACTCTGATCGTCGACATTGCTTTCAATCAGTATTTGCGGCGTCACAGCGGCGACATCTAACAGCGTCACCCGCAAAAAATTCGGTATGTCACTGTCGTGCGTTCCCAAACCGTAGCCAATTTTTTTGCCCGTGCGCAAATTGTATTTGACTTGCCGATCCGCGTAGTGCTTAATGATGGCCGCGCCAGTCGGCGTCGTCATCTCATAACCTTTGACATTTTGAACAATTTGGTAGCCCAATAATATTTCCGCCGTAGCCGGTGCCGGAATCGGCAACTTGCCGTGCGCGCAGTCGACAAAACCGCTGCCGACTTCAATATCGGATACGACGATTTTATCGACATCGAGGTAATCCATACAAATCGCCGTCGCCACGATGTCGATGATCGAATCCAAGGCGCCGACTTCGTGAAAGTGGATATCTAAATAGTCAATATTGTGCATTTTGGCTTCAGCCCGCGCAATAATTTCAAAAATGGCAATGCTATCGCGCTTGACGCGCTGCGAGAGCGCACTGCTTTCAATTAGCTCAACAATCTGCTTATAAGTGCGCGCCGCGCCGTGTGCATGGTCGTGGCCGTCGGCCTGATGACTATGCACCACGACGTCGACCTTACAGCCATAAATACTATTTTTTTGGCCTGTCGACACATTGAGATCAAATTGATCCGGCAAATTTAACTTGGCTAGCTGGCGGTGTAAATAAGGCAAATCGACGCCCAAGTCAATCAGGGCCGCCAAATTCATATCGCCACTTATGCCAGCAAAACATTCATAATATAAAACTGCCATAATTCCTAGCGAGGTGCCTGCACCGCGCTACCTCCTCCTAACTAAAGCACTGATTTAACAAATGCGACCGCATTGTCAATGTCTTGCTGATTGGTCGGGCGCGAGCCGGCGCTGGCTTCTTCCATCTGTTTTTTTATGCCGCTGGGCAGCGGTAAAAATTTGATTTTACTGGCCAGTTTAGGATCGACTAAGCCGCGCGCTAAAAAGACGCCGTGGTAATCGTTAGACGCATCGACTAAGCCGCCGACATTTTTAACCACTTTTTGGCCGTGATCGCTATCCGGTGCGGCGCCGATGGTGCCCAACAACACGACGCGCTTGTGCTTAAGCTTAATAATTTGTTTTTTAGCTTCGCGATTGGCCGAACCCTTATCGACCCAAAAGCCAATCATCACGACATTGTAATCGTCAAAGTTATCAATTTCTTTTACCGTCATCAAATCGATGTCGTACTGATCGGCGAGCGCCTGGTGTACGCCCTTGCACAGTCTTTCCGTGTTGCCGGTCCGCGATGAATACGCCAATAATACTTTCATAATGCCTCCTGTCTGTTTATCTATTGCCTCGTCGAGAAGTATTGCGCTGCCAAAAGACGCCGTCGTCATAACCCTGTATGCTGGCGTCGCGCCGTGCGTCAGCTAGCCGCTGTTCAGCCCATACACAATACTGCGGGTCTCTTTCAACGCCCAAATATTGGCGCCCCAATTTACGGGCGACGACGCTAGTCGTGCCCGATCCGAGAAAGGGATCGAATACCAAATCGCCCGGCTTGGAACTGGCCAATATCAACTTGGCAATTAATTTTTCCGGTTTTTGAGTCGGATGTGCCGTATTTTCTGGCATCGACCAAAAGGGAATTGTGATGTCGTCCCAAAAATTCGATGGGCAAGTATCGCGAAAATTTCCCGCCGCCGTCTCTTGCCAATCCTTCGGTTTGCCGTCGACGCGATAGGGCGCAATCACTCGTTTTCTAAGCTTGACTGCATCTAAATTAAAGGTATAGTCGCCGCTGACTGTGGCATACCAAATATCCTCTAAACCATTCTTCCAATTAGACTTAGCACCGCGCCCTTTTTCGCGCTGCCAAGTAATGCGATTGCGCAGCACAAACTGCTCCTCTATAATCGGGCCAATAATCAAACTGGTTTGCCAATCGCAGCAAACGTATAGCGAAGCCGTCTTCTTCAGCAGCGGCTTCACCGCCGCCAGCCACTGGCGCGTGTAGTCGCGATATTCGGCGACTTTTTTCTTGCCAAATACGCGGCCGTTAAAGACTTTGGTCAAATTATATGGTGGGTCGGCAATCAACAAATCGACACTGTTTTCCGGCAACTTCTGAACGACTTGTAAGGCGTCGCCAAGAATCGTCTTATCGACTATCTGTCGATAAGTCCAGGCTTCGTTGCCGATCGTCAAGCAGCGTTCCAAAAAATGTCGCCCCGCTTCTAATGTTGTATCAATCGTCTTGTTGCGCGGCGCCTTGTCCTTTGCCATAAACACTCCTCATCGCCCCTAAGGCGATTAAACTACTCTATTAACTGTTGCACCACAACGCGATAGGCGCGTGCCGCCAACCGTACTTCATAGCGCTTTGGCTCACTATATCTAATCGCTATTTGGCGCGTAATATCCTCTTTTAGCAATGTCAACTCGCGCTGATAATGACGCAGCATTTGCTGGGCCCGCGCGATGTCGACGCACTCAAAAGTCAGTTGATCGCCCGGCTTTAACTGTGCCAAAACAGTGCGCTGGCTACTGACTGCAGTGGCAATTTTAGCATAGCCACCACAGGTCTGTCGATCGGCCATCAACAGCATCGGTTGACCGTCACCTGCCACCTGAATTGAACCAAATACCAACGGGTCAGAAATGATGTCGCTGCCAGCGCGCGTCGCCAACGCCTCGCCTTGTAAGCGCAGCGCCATGCGATTGCTGTCGGCGGCGACGCGATAGGTTTCTTTATAAAAGTGTGCGCGCGCGTCGGCCGTGAAAAAATCAAACTGCGGACCGTCTAATGTACAAATTCGCTTTTCTGTTTGATAGTCCGGTACGGCGGCCAGCGGCAAGTGCGTTTTAAAATAGTAATCCAGCGTCGGCTTGCCGAACGACAGGCGGTCGCCGCTCTGTAAGGCGCGGCCGGCGAGGCCGCCGATTTGTCCCCTTAAGTCCGTTGCGCGACTGTTTAGTATCAAGGGACAATCGAATCCGCCATCGACAGCCAAGTAACTGCGGCATCCACCTTGAGCCGATCCAAAACTGACGACGTCACCCGCTGCTATATCGTGTGACTGCCAATTAGCCAATGGCTGACCATTTAAAAGCGCACCCATATCGGCACCGCCCAACGCAATCCGACAAGCGCTTTCAAAGCGCAGTTTAGCCCCCAATAACGTCATCTCTAAAACGGCTTGACGGGCGTCGTTGCCGACTAACCAGTTGACGATTTTACTGGCAAAATCGTCAACTGCACCGGCTGGCGTCAGGCCAAGTGCCTGATAGCCATAGCGGCCGCTATCTTGCAGCGTCGTCAGCGCACCGGCTTTGAGTATCGTCAAGGTGCGCATACTGCCCCCTGTCGATAGGCCACTTTTGAGACCCGATAATCATCGGCGGCGGCAATTTGCTCAAACTGCTGACCGTCGATTGGATAAAAGCGCAGGTAGTCGCCGGCGCGCAATAAAATCGGCTCCGCGCGCTGCGCGTCATATAGTTTAACGGGCGTACGGCCAATTATTTGCCAACCGGCCGGACTGACTGACGGGTAAACGCCAGTTTGTCGACCGGCGATGCCGACTGAACCGGCCGCCACCGACTGGCGCGGCACAGTCAAACGCGGCGTTGCCAAGCGTTGATCGAGACCGCCTAAGTAGGGAAATCCGGGCATAAAACCAATCATATAAACGCGATAGTCGACCGCACTATGCCGCGCGATTACTTCATCGACCGTCAGTTGATTCACTGCCGCCACGCGACTGATGTCGGGGCCAAATGGCGCCTCGTAACAAACCGGCAATTCGATTAACCAACTGCTGTGAACGGCGTCATCAGCGCGCCAGCCGTCAATTTTTTTTAGTGCTTCGACACATTCGCGATAACTTATTTGCAAGGCGTCATAATGTACGCAAAGCGAGCGATAGGCCGGCACAATTTCCATCACATAAGGAAGCTGAGCGGCGCTAATCGCCACCGCCAATCGCTGAACGGCCGCGTTAATCGGCGCGCTAATGCGCGCTTCAAATTCTATCAGTATGGCGCTGTCGCCATTTGCTTTATAAGTTGGCCAATCGCTTGCTTTCATCACCGTACATCTGCGCCTATCAAAACGTTGTTTTCAGCTAGTTTTTGTCTAATTTTAACGATAAAATCGCGCGCCTCCGCACTGTCGCCGTGCACGCAAAGCGTATCGGCAACGATGTCAATAGTCGCACCGGACAATGTCGTGACGCGGCCGTTTAAAACCATATTGAGCACTTGTGCCACCGCCTGATCGAGCTCTTTAATCAACGCGTCGGGATGGCTGCGCGGCACCAGCTGGCCATTGTCTAAGTAGCGCCGATCGGCAAATACTTCTTGCCTGACGGTTAATCCACGGCGCTGCCCGGCTGCAATCAAGGCGCTACCCGCCAAGCCGACCAATTTCAATTTTGAATCGACGTCGTAAACCGCCTGCGCAATGGCATCGGCGAGTCGGTCGTCGACTGCCGCCATATTGTACATTGCACCGTGTGGTTTGACGTGTACTAAGGGATAATCGACGGCGTTGGCAAAAGCCGCCAGGGCGCCCACTTGATAGACGACATAACTGTATACCTCCGCTGGCGTCGCCGTTAAATTGCGTCGGCCAAAGCCGACTAAATCGGGATAACCGGGGTGCGCGCCCAACGCGACACCCTGAGACTTAACCTGTTGTACGCTGCGCTGCATCGTCAAAGCGTCGCCGGCGTGATAGCCACAGGCGACGTTGGCCGAACTAATATAGGGCAACACCAAACTATCGTCAAACAGCTGATAGCGGCCAAAATTTTCACCCAAATCGCAATTTAAATCTATCCGTTTCATGCTAGCACCTCAATATTTTATACCATTATAACACATAACGGTCAAAAATGGCTAAGAATAAGCCCGCCCGTTGAGGCGCGCGCCGACAAATGACTGTGCCACATAAAAAACGGACAACCAGCACTTTTGTCTGGTTGCCCGCTTCGACAATCGCATTAGCCGAAAAAGAGCATTGAAAAGGCGTAATAGGCCAGCCACAGACCGATGACGACCGGTAATAATGTCGTTACGGCGGCGATGATTAAAGCCAGTAAATCGCCCTTTTCAAATTCAGTTTGTTCTCTTAGTTCTTTTAGCGTTTGATTTTCTTCTAACACTTTCTGCTTGCTCGATTTTAGGCCATCCGTGAAATTGTCAAATAATCTCATATCTTCGTCCCGCTAAAGTGACATGCCACAAAATGGTCTTCGGCAACTTCCTTAAATTCTGGAATTTCGCGCTTGCAAATACCTTTGGCAATCGGACAACGCGTGTGGAACTTACAGCCGGTCGGCACGACGATATTAGACGGAATATCGCCTTCCAAGACGACGCGGCGCTTGTTGCGCGCTTTCTCTAGGTCAGTTTCCGGCACGGCCGACAACAGCGCCTGTGTGTAGGGGTGCTGCGGATCGGCGTACAGATTTTTCTTGTTGGCAAACTCGACCATATCGCCGAGATACATCACGCCAATGCGGTCACTGATGTGCTTGACGACCGATAAATCATGCGAAATAAACAAATAGGCTAAGCCATACTCTTTTTGCAGATCTTTCAACAAGTTGATAACCTGTGATTGAATCGACACGTCGAGCGCTGAAACGGCCTCGTCACAGACGATGAACTTCGGCTTGAGCGCCAAGGCGCGGGCGATGCCGATACGCTGACGTTGACCACCCGAAAATTCGTGTGGATAGCGATAAATCATGTAGTCGGCCAGACCACAAGTGCGCATGATTTCCTTGACGTATTCCTCAAAGGCCGGATCGTTTTTCTTGTAGATACCGTGCTCTAATAGCGCTTCGCCAATAATCGTACCGACGGGCATGCGCGCATTGAGTGAAGAATACGGATCTTGGAAAATAATTTGCATTTCTTGACGCAATTTCACCATGTCCGAAACGGAATAATCGGTAATGTCTTCACCTTGAAAGAAAATCTGACCGGCAGTTGGTTCGTACAACTTTAAAATCGTTCGGCCAAAGGTCGACTTACCACAGCCCGACTCGCCAACCAAACCGACGGTTTCACCTTCGTAGATTTTCAAGTCGATGCCGTCATTGGCGCGCACATACAATTTTTCGCCATGTACTTTGGCGCGACCCTCGTAATCGGCCAAGATGATGTCGAGCTCATCGCTATAATCTTCGCCAGCTTGATAGCCAGCTAAAATTTTGTCGAATAAAGCCTTGCCATCGCCATCCTCTTGCGGATGATTGCGCTTATAAATTTTAACGGCTTCAGCGCTTAATTTGGCGAGATTCTTTTTCTCGTTACGCTTTTTGCCAGTTGGGAAATACTTTTTAATACCCCTTGTTTCCAATAGCACTTTAGACATTTCGACACCCCGCTTCCGGATAAAAACACCTGATTAAATGTCCGCTTTCAACTTCGACCAATTCAGGCTTTTCGTTGATGCACTTTTCGGTGGCGAACTCGCAACGCGGCGAGAAGCGACAACCCTTCGGCAATTTGAGCGGGTGCGGTACGCTGCCTTCAATTTGATCTAAGTATTCGACTTCCTCATCGAGTAGCGGAATTGACTTCAATAGACCCAATTTGTAAGGATGCGCGTATTTACTATTTCTGTCGAAAATCGTATCGACGTCGGCGCGCTCGACGATTTCACCGGTGTACATTACGGCGACGTCATCGGCCAGTTCGGCAATCGCACCGAGGTCGTGTGTGATGAACATAATCGCCGTGTTGTGCTCTTTTTTAAGATCGTTCATCAACTTAAATATCTGGGCCTGGATGGTTACGTCTAGTGCCGTCGTCGGCTCGTCGGCGATGAGTAGCTTCGGTTCGCAGGCCAAAGCCATGGCGATCATCACGCGTTGACGCATGCCGCCAGACAACTGGAACGGATAGTTGTAGACGACGTTTTCCGGGTTGGGAATGCGCACTTCGCGCAACATGTCAATCGACGCCTGCCAAGCTTCATCTTTCGACTTACCCTGGTGCAGAATAATCGATTCGCTGAGCTGACGGCCAATCCGGTGAACCGGATTGAGCGACGTCATCGGCTCTTGGAAAATCATCGAAATATCATTGCCGCGAATATCGCGCATTTCTTGATTGCTGATGCCAACCAAGTTTTTGCCTTCAAATATTATTTCGCCGGCCACGATTTCGCCCGGATAGTCGAGCAAATTGAGAATACTAAACGACGTCACCGACTTGCCAGAACCGGACTCGCCGACGATGCCGAGCGTGCGTCCCGGACTAATCGTAAAGTCGACACCCTGTACGGCTTTGACGACGCCTTTATTGGTAAAAAAGTAAGTGTGGAGGTTTTTGACTTCAAGTAATTTATCAGACATTAGGCGCCTCCTTTACTCTTTGCCGCGCGGGCATCTTTCAATAATTTGGCATCTTGCTTGGCTTTTTTGCGGACGGCACGGGCATTTTTGCGCTGCTCCTTCGTCGTGTATTCCGACTTCGGATCGATTGCGTCGCGCAGACCCTCGCCGATTAAGTTAATGCTCATGATGAACAAGAACAACATCGTGCCCGGAAATACCCAAATCCACCAGTATTTACGCAAACTGGTACTGTTTTTGGCGGCCTTTGAAATCAGCGCGCCCCACGTCGGAATCGGCTCGGTGACCGACAAGTTCAAGTATGACAAAAAGGCCTCACTCAAAATTGAAATGGCAAATGTCAATGTGGCCGAAACGACGACGATGGCCAATACGTTTGGAATTAGGTGCCGCGTAATTTGGTGCCAACGCGATATGCCGAGCGCCTTAGTCGCCAGGATAAAGTCCTGTTCGCGCAGCGACATGACCTGTCCACGCACCAAGCGCGCCAAGCCGGTCCAGCGAATCAACCCCAGCGTAATAACGATGAAGAACAGCCTAAATTCAGCCGGCTCATCGCGGAAAATAGCCGAAATAATATACGCTAACGCCAAAAATGGGAAAGAGTAAATAACTTCGACGACGCGCATGATCACGTTGTCGATAAT
>PDWJ01003874.1_pt1 | contig 13819 bp, 11 predicted proteins | sample 1430881 | NCBI WGS metagenome assembly PDWJ01 (sample SAMN01162460, study PRJNA174530) | Oral metagenome, whole genome shotgun sequencing project. | biome: Marine environment; feature: Marine mammal; material: Swab sample of the gingival sulcus; isolation source: swab sample of gingival sulcus... | reverse complement strand
CTTGATCATGCCGGGAACATCTATGTCGCCGGTTATAACAGTAATGGTCGTAATAAAGATATGGTAATTTGGAAATATAACAGATACGGTAATCTTGATACGAGCTTTGGAGATGGCGCCGGTTTTGTTACTGATGGTGGCATTGCAGGCGGGAATACTAATGATGGTAATTCAATATTGGTGGATGGTGTAGGCAATATATATGTTGCAGGCAGCAGCCATAATGGCACTGATTTTGATATGATAATCTGTAAATATGACAGCTCCGGTAATCTCGATACAAACTTCGGCATCAATGGTTATGTTATCTTTAATAGCAATGCAGGAGATATAGGCCGTTCAATGGTTCTTGATAGTGAAGGCAGGCTATATGTCGCAGGTTCCAGTAATGGAGCTATGGCAATTTGGAGATACAAGTAATTTCCTTCCCGGTCTCGGTGATAAATGCCGAAGAGGGCATCTGTTTCTAACAGGTTCCGGAGTCGTCAGTTTTGCTTTCAGGTTTCAATGCGTTAGCGATGGTAGTGGAATGTTTGCATTGTTTTAACAATGCAAACATTGTACACGCTTGCATGCCGGCATGCAAGCGTACCGAAGCCACGGACAGCGCGGCGGTTCAATGAAATTGAACCGCAACGCCCAAACCCATACCATAAATATTTTCCCCATATAGTAAAGCGGTTTCCGGTGCTCCCGTAGGGGCTTTGGGATAAATCTGGTTATTTTGCATCGAATTAACGGAAAAAGACAAATATTCTGAAATGGGCCTAGGAAAAGTCTTGACTATTTTGCAATAGTGTAAAGAATATTTATAGATAAGGTTGCAATAGGGAATTATTGGGCTGAAAATAACAAAAAACTTTAAGAAAGACAACAAAATGGAACAGAACATAGAAAAAGAAAAAGTAAATATAGCTTTTAATAATATTTTAGCTTTGATATTTATGATTTTGGGCATTATCGGTACCGCATTTAATACAGTGTTAGTACTCTATTCACTATTTGATGGCTCTCCGCTGGAGATTGTAGTTGTATTTATGACATTCGAGCTTTTTACACTTATAATGCTGTTTTGGGGATACAAAACAAGAAGACTTATAAGATTGTTCAGAAAATATGTTTATGTCATATCCTCGGAGCATGAAGGGAAGTTGTCAAAGATTGCAGCAATCCTGGGTAAAGAGGAAAGTATTGTTGTAAAAAATCTTCAAAAGATGATAGATAAAAAGTATTTTGCCAATGCTTACATAGATTTCAGGACTCAAGAACTAATGGTAGCAGGTCAATCTTTAGATAAGTTAAAATTATCCGAAGCAAAAAAGACTAAGTGTCAAAGCTGTGGAGGCTATAGTATAAGTGTTTTGGGCTATGCTAATCATTGTGAATACTGCGGCACCTTATTAAAGTGAAGAGCTTGTAATAAGAATTTTTAATTTTTGCACTGTTTTTCACAATTTTTATTATCTCCCACCACATTTTAAAATCTCTCCAAGGGACATAAAAAAGTTGACAACTGCGGCGTCATGGGGCTAACTATTTTCCATGAATGCACTAAATATGAAAGATTTGTTAGATACCGACTCCCTGTCTTCTGAACAGATTTTTTTGATTTGCAATACTGCAAAGTATTTTAAAGATGTTTTCAGCCGTTCTGTGAAGACTGTTCCGGTTTTGCGGGGAAAGACCGTCTGCTCTCTCTTCTTTGAGCCATCCACTCGAACTCGGTTGAGCTTTGAGCTGGCTGCGAAGATGCTTTCGGCAAATGTCATCACTGTCCCTGTTTCAACTTCCAGCGTCGTTAAGGGGGAGTCGCTCATAGACACCTCCCACACCTTGGAATCCATGGGAGCCGACTATATTGTCATGCGCCACGAGGTGTCCATGGCTCCCAACTTTTTGGCAAAAAATATCAAGGCCTCGGTGATAAACGCCGGAGACGGCAATCACGCCCACCCCACCCAGGCCATGCTCGATACATTTTCCATTTTAGAAAGACGCGGCTCTCTGGAGGGACTTCACATTGGAATTGTGGGCGACATTCTCCATTCCAGGGTCGCCCGCTCGGACATCATGGCATTTAAGAAACTGGGCGCCCGGGTTACGCTATGCGGACCCACAACTCTTGTACCAAAGGAGTTTGAAAACTATGGCGTTGAGATTTCCCATAACATAGATGAGATTTTACCCGAGCTTGATGTGATAAACCTCCTCCGTATTCAGACAGAGCGGCAGAGGAGCGGGCTTTTCCCTTCAATCAGGGAATACAATCACCTCTTTTCTCTCACAGAGGAAAGGTTTTCCAAGTGTAAGCCCGACGCAATTGTCATGCATCCCGGCCCCATTAACAGGGGAGTTGAATTAGATGATTCCGTTGCTGACGGAGAGAATACAATCATAAACGGACAGGTTACCAATGGGGTCGCCGTGCGAATGGCCATTTTTTATCTTCTCGCAGGCGGTGAACCCATGAATGAGGTGGAGAAAATTCGATAAAGGAGATTTGGTATGGCACTGATTGTAAAAAATGGCAGGGTTATTGACCCGCTCACCAAACTCGACGAGGTTTTAGACATAAAATGTGAGGGCGAGCGAATAATTTCCATTGCTCAAAGCATTGAGTCCTCTGACGGAGATGAGGTTATAGATGCGTCGGGCTATCTTGTTCTTCCCGGTCTCATTGATATGCATGTTCACTTCAGAGAGCCCGGTCGGGAAGATGTTGAGACCAATCTTGGCGGGGCAATGGTGGCTGCCAAATCAGGTTTCACTTCGGTCTGTACCATGCCCAACACCACTCCTGTAATTGACAATCAGGCACTTGTAAAATTCATAAAAATGGAATCTGAAAAGGGCCCCATAAATATATTCCCCATTGCAAAGATTACCAAGGGAGGTTTGGGGGAGGAGATTACCGAAATGGGAGAGCTAATCAAGGCCGGAGCAGTGGCATTCTCCGATGACGGAACCACTGTGATGAACCCCCTTGTCATGAGACGAGCCCTTGAGTACTCCAAAATGTTCAATGTTCCCCTGCTCTGTCACTCCGAAGATGAATTTCTCGCAGATGGCGGTTCCATGAACGAAGGAGAAGTCTCAATTCGTCTGGGGATAAAGGGAATCCCCAATGAGAGTGAGGAGGTCATCGTGGGCAGGGATATTATTCTCGCTCGACTTACAGGAGGGAGGTCCCATGTCTGCCACCTCTCCTCCGCCGGCTCAGCCGAACTGGTTGAGTTTGGGAAGGAGCGCGGTATAAACATAACCTGTGAAACAGCCCCTCATTATTTTGCACTCAATGACAGCGCAGTGGAAGAGCATCTCTCCATGGCGAAGATGAATCCTCCTCTTCGCTCCGAGGAAAACAGGCTGAAAATAATTGAATATCTAAGAAAGGGGATAATTGATGCCATTGCAACGGACCACGCTCCCCATTCTCTCCATGAGAAAAACCAGGAGATAAACTATGCCCCATTCGGAATTGTGGGTCTCGAAACGTCGGTTCCCCTCATACTAACCGAACTTGTTCGCAACAATGGTTTTTCATACTTTGATGCCTTTGACAAGGTTACATGCAACCCTGCAAGAATCCTGGGCATTGACCGCGGAAACCTTTCCCAGGGTGGCTATGCAGACATTACCATAATTGACCCTGACGAGGAAGTTGAGATTAATGAGGAGTTTTTCGTTTCAAAATGCAAGAACTCCCCTTTCATTGGCCTAAAACTCTATGGTGCGGTAAAAAATACCATTTGCAATGGCCGTGTTGTCTATGATTCCAAGACGGGGAAAATCGGCTGATGAAAATGAACAGTATTGGAGGAGAGGTGGTCTCAAGCACCGAGACCGCCCGTATATTGGGAATTTCACTTTCCTCTGTGCGGAACTGGGTGAAACACGGTTTCATTGAGCACAATGGAGGTTTTGAAAACAGGGGCTTTGCCCTGAGTGATGTGCTCGCTCTCAAGGGACGCATTGAAAGGGGAGAGCTTGAGCGGCTCAGCAGTCGTGCCAATAAGATAAAGTCCAGTCGTGTATTTTCTCCCGATGAGCTTTTTGGAAGCAATGAGTCAAAAATTTATGCTGAAAAAATAGCAAGCCACATTATTCAGGAAGGCCTGGAAACTTCAGTTTCCATGTTCATGCTTTCTCTGAATCTCTTGAAAAAGTCAGGCCTTTTAATGAGACATAATGTCGAAAGTTTTATCAAGGGACGAGTTCATAATTTTCGGGGTCATGGAGGAGTTTTAAAAGCTGTTCAGGCCTGGAAAAAGATTCTGAGCCATGAGCTTCTCGACGCAAGGTATCACGACCTCTTGCACTTTCATGTGCCCCAAGAGGGAAATATTCTGGGAGCAATATATCAGTCCATTCTACAGGAGGGGGAGAAGTCAAAGCTGGGGTCATACTATACCCCTGAGTTTGTCGTGGAGAGCATAATCGAAAGAACCTGTGAACAATGGGGCCACGGAACTTTTTTAGACCCCTGCTGCGGAACGGGGCAGTTTCTCCTTTCCTTTGCCGGTCGAACAGGTAAACCTGAAAATGTATATGGCATAGACATTGACCATGTGGCAGTTAATATTGCCAGGGTTAATCTCCTCCTTAAATTTCCCAATCGTGATTTTTATCCCAACATATATTGCAATGACTCGCTGCAAAATTATAATGACTCTCAGCTCTTTTGCAATCTTGATTTATTGCCTAAATTTGACTTAATTGCTACGAACCCTCCCTGGGGTTATCACTATGGAGCCCGGGAAAAGAAAAACCTGGAATACTTTTTCCCCGAAATTTCTTCAGGTGAATCCTTTTCATTTTTTTTGGTGAAGAGTCTGAGCATGTTAAAGCGAGGAGGACTCCTCTCCTTCGTACTCCCCGAATCCATTTTAAATGTAAAGCTTCATGGTGATATTCGCAGGTTTATTCTTGAAAATGCCTCTGTGAAGAGAATTGAAACGGGGAAGAAAATTTTTAAAAAGGTTTTTTCCCCTGCCTTGATAATGGATATTGAAAAAACTTTGGAACCCTGCGATGTGGAAATTTTAAATTCGGGAAGAGTTTATAAAATCAGCGGGAAAAGGTTTCAAAAAAATTCTCAAAATATATTCGACATAGACCTCAGTAAAAAGGATGAGTCTCTTGTTCAAAGGGTTTTCGAGAAGAACCATGTCACTCTGACAAATGAAAATGCAATATGGGGGCTTGGCATTGTCACGGGCAATAACAAGAAGTATCTTTCTTCTGAATGTTTTGATAGTTCCCGAGAGCCCGTGGTAAGAGGACGGGATATTTTCCCATTCGGTTTAAAAGATTTGAAAAGCTATATTGAGTTTGCACCGGAGAATTTTCAACAGTGCATTGCAGAGGATATATTCAGGTCTCCGGTGAAGTTAATCTATAAGTATATTTCAAATCGCATGATTTTCACATCGGACAGTGAGGGGCTATTGACTCTGAACAGTGCCAATATTGTCATTCCACAGATTCAGGGAATTCCCATTTATTTCTATGAGGGGCTTTTCAACAGTGAACTCTATAACTTTATATTTTCAAAGAAGTTTTCTTCTGTTAAGGTTCTAAAGGGGCATTTGCAAGCCCTGCCCATTCCGGTCAGTGCGGATTCCTTTTATGGAGAGATTGAGTCCCTTGTTCTTAAAATAAAGTCCAATGGGGAAAGGGAAAGGGTCGAACTCATTGATTCTCTAAACGATTTGGTCTATGACTTCTATGGTTTTCCCCAAAAGGAGAGGGAGTATGTTCGCTCTCTCGTGAAGAATTAGGTTTTATTTTAAGCTGCTATCGAAGAAAGCCATGACATGGGGAATTTGTTTTTTCCAGAAAGTCCAGCCATAGTATCCTCCCTTGCTCTCTTGATATTGTATATGGTATGAGCCGGATTTATTTTGCAGGTGTTTCAATTTTATGGCCATGAGCCGTGACTGTCCCGGATTGAATGCGTCATTCTTTGTCCCATGGGACAGAAAAACCTTCACTCCCGAAAGCCCCTGTGCCATGGAGAGCACATTGTCATCTTTTTCCCATCTCTCCTTGTTTTTGTTATAGGTTCCATAGACAGAGGCAACCATTTTGCTCGTTGTCATGAGCGAGGGATTGTAGTATCCTGAAATTCCTGCGGCAGCTCCAAAGTTCTCAGACTTTGCCGCCACCATTACTGCTCCATGAGCTCCCACGGTTACTCCCATTATGCCTGTCTTGTTTTTTCCATTACCCAGATTAAAATTTTGCCGAAGATAGTTTATGAGAATTTCTCCAACGAATTTTCCGCCGGGAACTGTGTTCCACCTGTACTCCGTATTCTCGTAGAATAGTGATTCATAGAGTGATTTTTTCATATTGGGGCAGACTATGGCAAAGTTGTATTTATCGGCAAATCGCTCCACTGCTGCGTTTTTTTCCCATTCTCTCTCATTGCTATTGTAGGAGGGGAGGGCTATAATTGTTCTAAGCTCCTCTCCCTTTTGGTAGCCTTTGGGAAAGTATATCTGAATTATTGTCGCTGATTTCTTCTCTCCCTTGGTAATGGGAACCATTATCTTTTTTAGCCATCTTCCGGGCACTATTTGAGATGAGTACTTTTTGTTAAAGGAACCGGTAGTAGCACAGGAAACCAAAAAGAGTATTACAGTGCCCGCGGATAATATTTTTTTCATAGAACAGCTCCCATAAATTAAATTATATGTTCACAGTATATTCTCAGAAGAAAGTTCAGTCAAGAAAATTTAGAGTTTATATACTTTTATATATAGCCCTCCTCTTTCATGCTCATGAAGGAGGTATTTGTTATGATTATATGATCAATGAGTGGTATGCCCATTATCAACCCTGCTTTTTGAAGTCTTTCCGTGGTCTTTATATCCTGGTCAGATGGCTCTGTGTTTCCCGAGGGATGATTGTGCGCCACAATGATACCTGCAGCTGCCTCCCTCACGGCATCTTTGAAGACCTCTCTGGGGTGAACAAGGGTCTCATTGATGGTTCCCCTGGACACAGTGGTCTTTGACAAAAGCTTATTCTTGTTGTTGAGGGAGAGCACCCTGAACTCTTCAATTTCGAGGTTTGCCGTTTCAGGGAGCAGCAGTTCCCAGACAACCCTGGGAGAGCTGATGATATTTGAAAGGGGTTTTTCAACAATGGCTCTTTTCCCCAACTCAAATGCTGCCTTTAACTTCATGGTTTTTTTCTTTCCCATGCCCCTTTCCCGTGCAATTTCATTGATTCCCGAATGAAGTATGGACTGAAGGCTTCCATATTTATCGATTAGGTGTCTGGAAAGGGACATGACATCAGATCCCTTGGTGCCCGTGCCAATGAGTATTGCCAGAAGATCGGCATCGGAAAGCTCCTGAATTTTTTTCCCCGATTCCAGTTTTTCAAAAGGGAGCTGGTCCCCATATTTTAATGTTAAGTCATTACTTCCCATAAAGCCTCTTAAACTCCCCTGTATATTTTTTCGCAATACTCCTGTCATTTATTATCAGTATGTTTTCGTCATTTCTCCTTGCTGCATTTTTTGACATATTGTAGGAGCCCGTAATGACTATGCGATCGTCTATTATTAACACCTTATGGTGCATGATATATCTGTTTTTATCCAATCTCACGGGAATGCCTTCGAGATTCATGGTGAGGTACTGAGAGTACCGGCTGCCCGTTCCTCTTTTTTCAAAGAGTCCCTTTACATTCACTCCCCTTTTGTGACATCGGATGAGTGCCTCTGCTACAGCCTTAGATGTGAATGAGAAATACATGAATCGAATTTTATGCTCTGCATTGTTTATTTTTTCCAGGATTATATTTTCAATATCGTTGTCCGGAGAGAAGTATGGATACATGGTTGCTCCTCCTACATGAATATAATTGATTTTGCTTTGAGCGGGATATAAGCCCTTGGGAGGCCTATTGGAGAAAATCCTGTCCTGAAACATCTCATTGAACTCTTCAAGATATATCCTTGCCAGCTTCGGGGATTCAATGACCATTGCATTGTTGTTGTTCTTGAGGGTTCCATTTTTGGTGGCATTGTATGAACCGGTAAAGACCTTCTTTGAATCGGAAATGGCAAATTTATTATGCATGAGGCTGGACCTGTTGTCGCATACCACGGGAATTCCAGCCTTCACTATTAGATTTATTGCCTTCCCTGAAAAGTTACGGTCATCGGTGACTATTCGCACATCCACTCCCCTTGCTTTAGCCCGAATGAGCTCCCTGGATATTTCCACTATATCTAAGTCAAAAAACGCGCCGAAAAAGGTTTTGCGAGACTGCCTTATGAGCTTAAAGAGGGCATATCCCGGATTGCGGGTTGTTATTTTTTTACCGGGACTTGTAAAATAAACCGAAGTGTCCGCAGAAAGGACCGGTGTTGAGGTTATGACCAGTATGGTTAAAAATATGCTTTTAAATTTCATTTTAAACCTTTTTTAAAATAGTTTTTATGAGATTCTTTTTAATAAAAAAGACCCCATATAATATATACGACGCAGGGAGAAAAAATTTGGAATTTTTTTTCAAGATGTGAATTTTTTTGACTTTTCTGCCACTATTTCTTCAAATTCGCTAAATTTTTGTAAATCTGACTCGTCTTCGGTGTCAGTTTTGACCTTTAGCAGCAGTGTTCGGAAGGGAGCGAGGTGCTTATCATCCTCTTGTTCTTCAACCATTTCTGATATTTTTTCACCGTCTTTTTGTATCAGTGCAAGATAAAATTCAAAGGATGTTTTAAGGTCTTTAAGCTTTTTTATATGCATTTTTCTTGGAGACCCCGGGACTTCCTGTCCTGTGGACTCCTGAGAGATCTTTTTTAGTACATTGTCTATTAAATTTATTATTATTTGAGTATCAAATTGATTTATCTCAAAGTCCAGTAGCAATTGGTTTAGATTTGCCAGAGCCATTTTGCGCAGATGCGTCTGTGCGAGAAAAACAGTGTTTTGGGAGAGAATATTTACATTTGTATATGGAGAAGCAAATCCCCTTGAGCTCTTCTTTGATTTTTTAGGGGTAATATTCATGGTGTTTCCCGGCTTATATCGGCTTGAAATTACAGCCAACTCCACTTCGGATACCGTGTGGTCTATGAGGAGGTGGTCTATCCTTTCATCTGCGGGATGAAGTTTCAGCATTTCGGGATATGATTCATATTCAAATGTTAAAACCGGAATGAGGTCTATGCTTGTTTTTTCAGGAATATAGGCAAAAGTTTTCTTGTTGTTCTCATAATAGGGTATGATTAGCTCATCTTCTCTAACCTTAAAGAGTTCATAGTCTTTGTCATATTTCTTTTTGAGACTTATTGTCTTCCCAAGAAAGACCAGGGTGGGAATTTTATGGAGCAGCGATCTGCCTTCATCATCGGCATATACTGACTCGCCCCCCTTTTTAAAGGCGAGAAACTTCCATGTTTTAAATATTATATTAAGGGTTATCCCTGCAGGAGTTTTTTCCTCGGTAAAATCCATGATACTCCATAATCTATTTATGAGGACCTCATAGAGCCCCTTTTTGATTTACTTTAATATTATCGTCCCGGAGTTTCAAACAGAAAATTAAATTTTAGAAAAAGCCTCTGTTTCAAGATTATCAAATTGTCCCCTGAGAAAGTAGTGATAGGCTATGCCTGAAATCATTGCCGCATTGTCTGTACATAGGAGTACTGAAGGAATGATAATCTTTTCATCATCCTTTTTTTGTTCCCGTAACAGCTCACGAAGGCGTCCATTGGCAGCCACTCCTCCGGCAACAACAATGGTTTTGATTTCCCTTTCCCGTGCCGCAGAAAAAACTCTTCGCATGAGAAGCTCCAGGGCACTTTCCTGAAAGCTGTAAACAATCTCCTCGATTTTTTCCCCGGGATTTTGCTTTATATGGTTAATTACCGCTGTTTTAAGCCCTGAATACGAAAATCTCCGGTCTTCCGGTTTTGTGAGTATTTTTGGAAAGAGTTTTTTCTTCTTCTGTGCCGTTTTTGCAATCTTTTCAATGACGGGACCTCCGGGATACCCCAAGCCGAGATATTTCGAGACTTTGTCATAGGCTTCTCCAACTGCGTCGTCCACGGTGCGTCCCAGAAGTTCCATGTTGCCAATTCCCTTAACCAGGTAAAGAGCGGTGTTGCCTCCTGAAACAAGCAGACCCAAAAAGGGGAATTGGAGTTTCTCCCCTTCAAGAAAGGGGGCATGGAGATGAGCCTCCAGGTGATTCACTGCAATGAGGGGAATTTTTTTCACATAGGAGATTGTCTTCGCCGTTTGGAGCCCTATCATGAGAGAGCCCATTAGCCCCGGTCTGTTTGTTGCAGCAACATAGTCCAAATCATCAAAGTCTATTCCTGCCTCCTCAAGGGCACTGTCTATTAAGGTATTTATTTTTTCAAGATGTGCCCTTGAGGCGATTTCAGGAACCACGCCTGAATATTCGCTGTGGAGTTCAATCTGTGAAAAAATTTTATTTGATAAAATTTTTTCTCCGTTTAAAATAACAGCAGCTGCGGTTTCATCGCATGAACTTTCAAGCCCAAGACCATAGATGTTTTTTTTCACTTCCATGCTAACCCAGTTTTTTTATTGCAGCCTTTAATTGATCATCAAATTCCAGGTCATACAGCGCTTTTTTTCTGTATCTGTTTATCTCTCTTTTTAAGAGAAAGAATGCCGTTCTGCTTGAAAGTTCAATCTTTTTGTCTCTCAGCAGCTCAATGAACGACTTTTTAGTCTCTTCGTTGTACCGCGTCTTTGTATTCACAAAGCCGGCGAGTATCTTGTTCATATATATCTTCTGTATTGCCTTCTCTTCACTTTTGGGTATTTCAAAAAACTTTACTTTATAGTCGGGCATTATACCCTTTTTATGAATCATTGCCCCGGAAGGAGTGTAGTACCTCGCTGCTGTTATGGCAACGCTGATGTCCTTGTCAAGGTTGTGTCTAATCTGCACCGAGCCCTTGCCAAAGGTCTTCTCTCCCAAGAGCATGGCTCTGTTGTTATCCCGCAGGGCTCCACTGAGAATTTCAGATGCCGAGGCACTTCCTTTGTTTACCAGAACTATGACTTTCCCGGAAAAGATCATGGGACTGCTTGCCTTGAAAATTCGGGAATTCCCCTTTCTTCCCTTTGTGGATACGATTGTCTTACCCTTGTCTAAAAATATATCCGAAATTTCAATGGCAGCGGGTAAAAGACCACCGGGATTCTCTCGCACATCTATGATGAGCTTCTTAATATTTTCGGAGCGGAAAATTTTCATCGCCTTGCGAACATCGGAAGTTGTCTGGCTCCCGAATGATTTTATTTTCAGGTATCCAATTTTGTCCTTTTCAATTATGGCATGTTCCACACTCTTTATTTTTACGGGAGCCCTCTTAATGTCAAATTCCATCTCTTCGGGATAATTTTCTCTCTTAATTTTGATTTTAACTCTTGTTCCCGAGATTCCCTTTATTTTTTCCAAAATTTCCTGAAATTTACGCCCCCTTACCTCTTCGTCATTGACTTTAGTTATGATATCACCCGTTTCTATTCCTGCCTTCATTGCAGGAGAGTTGTCAATTGGAGCAACCACCACAACTTCCCCATTTCTCACCGCTACTTCCACCCCAATGCCAACGAATTTTCCGGAAATCATGCGGTCAAAGCTTGCATTGCTCTCCTCGTCCATGAATCGGGTGAAAGGGTCATCAAGCGATGCCAACATTCCCCTGATAGCTCCGAAAAACAGCTTCTTATTGTTGGGCTTGTCAACATACTCCGTTGAGACTATTCGATAGACCTTGTGAAAGTATCCCAGATATTTATGGACAGATTCTCCTGCCGAGGCTATGAACGAAAAATTAATTCCAAGGAAAAGACCCGTGGCAAATGCAATGATCAATAGGTGCAGTTTTCTATCCGAATTTTTTCTAAACATATGAGGCTCCGTGTAAATTTATAATATAAGTAAACCTAAAGTTAGATTGTGTTACAAAAGGTGTCAATAATTATAATAGTTTGGCAGGAGGTGCTTGAAAACTTTCCGGGACAAATCGGTAAGGACCTGCGCCGTCATTCCCCATACAAGAGCATCGCCATATTCATAGAAGTAGAGGCTGAACTCTCTTCCTCTGAAGGTACGGCTTTCCCTGCGACTATAACCTTCATTGAGAAAGAGAGACAGGGGCATTTCAAGAATTCTTTTTATTTCACTGCTATTTTTCTTGTATTTCATGGGATAATCTGCAATCCCCAGATAGACTCTAACATGAAATGAAGAAATGGTCAGATATTGGTCAAATTCACCGAGAATTTCAATTTTTGCAGGAGGTACTCCAATCTCCTCCTCGGTTTCTCTGAGAGCTGTTTCAAGAAATGAGCTGTCCCCTTCATCATATCCTCCGCCGGGAAAGGAAATCTGTCCCTTGTGAGTGGATACCGTATCCGACCTCTCGGTGAGAACCACATGAGGCTGAGAGTCTTTATTTGTAAAGAGAACCAGCACGGCTGCTTCTTTATTGTCTTCCCTGTCAAGAGTCCGTATTGTTCGCTTGCCGAGATAGTCTTTCAGTTCCGAGGTAAATTGAGGGAAGTCCCATTTACAGGAGGAGTTGTTCATCCTTACTTTTTTTCCATTATCTTTCATTTATTTTTTCCATTAGAGGTTAGTATTTGGTTCTTGAAACTGTCAAGGAGTAAAAACTTCTTTTTGAAACTTTAATTTTTAATAAAATTCTAAAATTTCTCTTGACAAAATCAGCACCATGATTTCTCTTGAAAAAATATTTATGATTAAGGAGACTAATATGAATTCAAATAAATTTATTTTTTCGCCGCTCATCTTTCTTTCTTCATTGGGCGCAGGGGGTATAGCAGTAGCTCCCTTTGCTTTTTTGCAATATACCTTTCACAGGGGAAAGGGACTTGTGCAGTATAGCCATATCAACTGGTCTAATCTTTCGGGCTTTCAATATGCTCTGTTTAATGTTTTGCTCTCGGTCATGGTAATTTTTGCCCTGATACACCTGATTCTCGTTATTTTTCACACAGTGAAGTTCGTTAAATGGCTGGGGTCGGATAGCCACAGGGAAATGTTGAACAATCCTCTGGCAAATGCAGCTCTCATGACTCCCATAATAAGCTATACCATGACAATGAATGTATTCATTGGCCCCATTCGTTTCTTTGTAAAGCCCCTGGCGGAGAATCTTCAGACTTTCATGTTGCCCGCATTTGGGGTATGGTCCCTCATTTGGGTTGCTGCACTCTACATGGGCATTAAGCTGATTAGAATATCCTTTATTAAAAGTTTTGATGTGAGTAAAATTAATTTCGGCTGGTTGCTCCACCCCTTTGCCCTGGGCATGGTAACAGTTACAGGAATGGGGATTGCAGCCATGTCACATAACTCCTCAATTGCCAACAGTGCGGCTTTCATGTCTTTGGTAACGGGAACCATGGGATTTTTTCTGCTCACCGTAAAGCTCAATGCAATTTTCAAAAGCCACTTCGATTCCCAGGGACTTCCTGAAAGACAGTTTCTTCCAAGCTACTTAATTGTTGTTCCCAATATCACCCTATACGCCATAAGCCTCTTCCGTTTTGGACACTATATTAATCACCAACATGGCATGGACATGGGGGCATTTATCTTTGTCATAATGGGACTTTGCTTTGCCTTTGAGACATGGTACATGCTTTTTGGAGTTGCATTGCTCTCTGACTATTTAAAAAATCACTTTTTTACAGGGGAATTCTATGTGACTCAGTGGGGCTTTGTCTGCCCCGTGGTTGCCTATGCAGTTCTGGCGAGTTTTATGTACAGAGTTTTT
>PDWJ01004236.1_pt1 | contig 13820 bp, 19 predicted proteins | sample 1430881 | NCBI WGS metagenome assembly PDWJ01 (sample SAMN01162460, study PRJNA174530) | Oral metagenome, whole genome shotgun sequencing project. | biome: Marine environment; feature: Marine mammal; material: Swab sample of the gingival sulcus; isolation source: swab sample of gingival sulcus... | reverse complement strand
ATAATGGATTAAAGGACTATGAAAAATGTCAATTTACCGGTATGGCTTCTTTTACTTTTGGCTATTCTTGTTATTGGCCTCTCTCTCGCGACCGCTTTCGGCTGGAGACGCGGTAACAATTTCCGCGGAGATGTGGCGGGATTTGAAGAGCAGCTATCAGACGCTCGAAACAGCCAACGCGAACTTGCAGATAAGCTTGACCGGGTCAGAGACGCTTATCATCGAGTTGAGGGCGAACTTGATTCGGCTACAGCAGAACTTAAAGCAAGCCAGAATCGAGTCGGAGAACTTGAGAACGAGCTTGAGCGGGGCAGAGAATCAGGTGCAGAGATTGGAGCAGCAGTTAGCCGAATCGGCGAATGGATTGAACGAGTTGAGGAAGCGAATGCGCCGGCAGAGGGTTAAGGACTATTTGATCGGAGGAGGGGCCGGGCTTATGGTCGGTTTGGCGATTGGTTTAACGGTTGCTCTGACTCTGAATTGAAAGCAAAAGCGTTTACCGTATTAACCTCTTTTCCTCTTCCCAGGCCTTGGACGATTTAGAAATTTCTGTACATCTTGTTTCGTAAAAATGTAAATTTTCCTGCTGCTTTCTCCTACATATGAGATATCATTTTTAGCCGCCCAACGTGATACTGTCTGAATTTCACATTCTGCTATTTGGGCGACATCTTTTGTTGTTAATAATTTTTCTGCCATGATCAAAAGTGCTCTATAAAAGTTGTAAAGTAATACTTAACATAACTAAGAGTATAATTACAATTAATAAACCATTTAACAGCCGTCGTTGTTTTTCTTTCATTGACAAAACCTCTCTATCATTTTATTTTAAGAGGGAGCCCCGAAGGGCTCCCTACTGACTAACCGTTGCAGCGGTCAATCAGTTTCAGAACTATTTCTAGCAACTTGTCCACGAGCACCAAAATCGCAGTTACAAGTACCAGAACCGCAGTCGTCTTTTTGGGCGACTGTTTTTTGTTACGCTTCATGCTTTGCCTCCTCCGCGTCAACAAGGTGTGCTATATTTGATTTTATATGTTGTTTGAAACAATTGATGAATATGATGACGAAATAGGAATAGTACAAGAAGCTATCCGCCGTCAAATCCTTCTTGGGAAGGATCGTAGTTACTCATCAGGTGGCGCGTCTCGTTCTGAAAGCGAGATAGAACTTAAAGATTTACGTAATTATATGGGGCAATTGCAACGAGAAAGGGCAATGTTGGATTCTGAATTTGGCAAAAACAACTGCGGGGGTGCTTTCCGCATAGGAGCCGGTTGGTGATAATCGTCTGGCGCAATGGCCATCCATCACATTATAGCAGCTCAAATCAATATGACGGGTCAAAAACGGGCGGTGAGCTGGATAGCTGGCTGACTTTTACGCCCGATGCTAATGATTTTATAACTTTAACATATGGCGATCTTTGCGACCGTAATGCGACTTTGTATCATGTGAGCGCAATTGCGCGTGCCTGTGTTAATAAGCCTCTTATCTACTCTATTGGGGACGGTCTTGTTTTTAGATCAATGATTGATGCCGATGCCATTGGTATTAGTCGCAATAAGGCTAAGAAATTTAGCCAGGAATTTACAAGGCTCCTTCATTTCGAAAAACTTCACGCCAATTACTACGAAAAACAGGCTCTTTTGAAGCGTGGCGCTGATATAACCGGTGATGCCCTGTTGTACCTACTCCGAGAAGACGGCGATGATAAGCCTTTTGACTTAATAGTTGAGGGCGGCCACGGTATTGACTGGACGGCCAATAATGACGATTACATTTTAGGCGTCAGGATGGATGCGTTTAACCGGCGCCAGGGAATTAAACGGACAAATAATAGAGATTATATACCATTCCGGGATGAAAATGGGGATCAGAATGTTGTACAGTTTTTGCATAAAGAACTGGCTGGGCAGGCTCGCGGGTATGGAGCTTTCTATTCATCAATTGCTCTCGCGAAAAAAGATGATAGAGTATGGGATGCAACAATAGAGCGCATGGTTCAAGAGGCTATCCTTCTCGGTTATCATAAAGGATCGACAACAGATCTGGCCGGCCAGGCTGCAGCAATGGCCCGTGCTTCTGCCGGTAAATCTGGCAAATCCGGTAATCTTGAGCAAGTTTCAGGGGCCGCAGATCTTAAGCCTGGAACAATGTTTGCATTACAGAATGATGAAGCTATGGAGTTCACTGACTTAAAAACTCCATCAAATAACTTTGCAATTGCAAACGAATGGATTGTACGCCGTTTTTCGATGGCTCGTGGCTATAGCCCAGAATTTATACGCGGAGAATACACGACCAGCTACACAGCTCACAAAGGCGCTTTTAATGATTCAATTAAGAAATTCATGCAGGAACGTGCCACTTTTGCACGAATCGTTGACGATGTTGTCAATTACGAATACCTGAAGCATTTTATCAGAACGGGTCAACTTGCTGTCCGTCCTGCTTTCTGGACCGACTACAGGGTGCGAAGGGCTTATTTGTCTGGCGTCCACCTTGGGCCTGTCCCCGGCCATATCAACCCTGTGCAGGAAGTAAATGCTGATATAAAAGCGGTTGGCGCAGCGTTTACAACTCGCGCAGCTATAGCTGCCAAATATGGTAATGATTTTGAGCCCATGTTGAATAAATGGGAAGCGGATGAGAAAGCGTTTAAAAATGCAAGCCCGGAAGATCGCATTTCTCAAGTTGTCCAAGATATGGAAGCCCGAGACGCAAAAGGGCAATTGCCTGAAACGCTCAAGGCCGCGCCACAGCGGCAGCATTTTATCTTTGGAGGGAATAAATGAAAGTTGTCAATATAGAAGGTGTTATTGGCTGGCATTACACAGCAAGAGACTTAAGACTTGCTCTTGGCGCAGGAACTGATGATGTGTTGATTAATGTTTATTCTCCTGGTGGCAGTGCGTTTGAAGGCTTGGAGATGTATAACATTATCAAGGATTACAGGGGACAGGTCACTGTTCGTCTTGGCGCCTTTGCTGCCAGTGCTGCAACTATTTTAATCTGTGCAGCTGATAAAGTTGTTGTCCGGGACACCACTATTGCAATGCTCCATTGTGCCTGGGTTTTTGCCGCCGGATCGTCAGAAGAGCTGAGAGACTTAGCGGACTGGCTTGGTGATTTTGATACCCTCCTAGCCACAGTTTACGCCAAAAAAACGGGCAAAAAGAAAGCTGAAATATTAAAAGATATGAAATCTGAAAAATGGCTGATGGGCGCTCAGGCTCTTATTAATTACGGCCTGGCTGATGAATCTACTGAAGACACATCGGACCTGAGTAATCTTGAGCCGGAAGACATTAATGAAGAGGTTGCGTCAGAAGTATTTAATCAGGTTAAGAACAAAATGCGCGAAATGGAAATTACTGAAGAAATGAAAGAGCGAGTGGCTGCGTTCACTCCGGGGAAAAGAGGAATCTTCGCATTCCTGTCGCCTAGTCAAGGTCTGCAGCAGACAGAAGAAACGGATAAAGACCCTGTTGATAACAGGGAAGAAAATATGGAGGGAAGAAAAATGGGACTTGAAGAACTTCTGGCGAAAAATCCCGAAGCAAAAGCCGAGCACGATACCCTCGTTGCGTCGGCAAAGGCTGAAGGTGAATCGCTCGTGAAGAAAGACCGTGAGAGAGTCAGCGAACTACTGAACCTTTCTGGTGTTCCGGTTGCTGATGAATTGAAAACGGCAATCGTTGATGGTACGGATGTCGGCGCTTACGCAGTGGCCGCACTCAAAAAAGTGCAGGGGCAGCCTGCTTCTGATAATGCGTCTGTAATAAGTTCTACTTCTACAGCTCTTCAGCCTGCAGATACTGCGCCGCTGGATCGTCACAGCGACATGGAAGCAAGAGCCAAGGCAATAGCCGCTCAAATGGTTAAAGAGGAGCGGAATTGATGGCGAAGTATAACACAACCCGGCCAGATCTGGCTGAATCGCCTGAACCTTTAACCGGGAAAAAAGAAAAGGAAAAGGCGAAAGGGCAGTCTGGAAAGGAAAAAGAAGTGAAAAAAGGAGAAGGTAATGCCAATTAATATGCTGACAACCACTGCGAAAAAGTACTACGAAGATCTGCCCCTTCAGGGTAAGCAGATTGACGAGGTACTCTTTCCTACCCTTGATGAGTCCATGAATGCGACCGTCAAAATCGACACTTACACGGGTGGCCCCTTTGCTGCCCGCGCAATCACCAAAGGCGCTGCATCTAAGGTGCGGGCTTATCAGGCTGGAGACGGTTTTGAATATGAACCACCTCTGACCAAAGAAAAAACTGCGATTGACGAAACTCTCAGAGACTCTGTTATTGCAGGTATTGATGAGAAGTCGCCCGCGGCAAGGCATCTTCAACAGGCTGTGCGCCAGATAATTTCTGGCCCCAAAGGTTTTATTTCCGCTCACCGAATGGCTCGAAATAAAGCCGCTCTGGATGTGTATCTTGAGGGTAAGTTCAGAGTGGTAGATGAAGATACAACCGTCAAAGAAATCGATTACCAGCGCGATTCGGCCTTGTCTATAAACGTGACTGCGGCCACCAAGTTTGATGCTGGTATTGCATCTGCGTATAACCAGCTCTCAAAGAAAGGTTTCCCTGGTGCCGCAATGACCGTAATACTAGGTGCAAACTGGCTGCAGAAATTCAACTCTGACGCAGCTGTTCTGGAAAAAAGGAAAGCCACCAGGGCTATTGCATATAGCAACGAAAACGGCAGGCCTCCTCTTTTCGAAGGAGCAGAAGGCCTGTACGTCATTGACCCGATGTACAACGTGGATGGAATTCCTGTACCGATCCGTATTCTGACCTATGCTCCTCCTTGGCCTTACATGGACCGTCTTGCGGGCACTCCTGCAGACTTTGTTCCCGCGGATAAAGCCATCGTCTTCGATGCCGGAGGCATGGCATTCCGCTGTAATCGTGGTGTGGATGTCATTGGGGCTGACGGAAGAATCGTTCGCGAAGTCGGTGATATGGTGATTGATAGCTTCAAGACGGATGACCCACCTGTCGAATGGATTCGCTCAACAGGTCGGTTCATTTATGTCCGCGGCAACATTAACCACACTGCTGTTCTAACATTGGGAACTTGATATGTCTGAAGCCTCGGAGTTAAGGAAAGCTCAAGTACGCAATTATTACGAATACCACCCTGCACGGGTTAGTGTTCAAGTTGCGGGTGGTGATTCTTTCCCGGGGCTTTTTGATTATTCTTTTGGCAATGGTTTGAAGGACGGAGGTAATATAGAAGGGCAGAAACGCCGGCCAAAAATATCATTTTATTATGAGTTTTCGGAGTTACTGGAACCCAGAAAAACTGAAGTTTTAATAGCTGGGAAATCATTTACAATTTTCCAGCTTGAAATTGATGAGAATAAGTATGAGGGGGAAGCGTGGCTGGTCTGAGCTTAGATGTTTCCACTAATGTAAGAGAGCTGAATTCTCTTATCCGCCAGTTCCCCAGTTTATCAGCTGGAGTTTTCTCCTATATCGGTAAGCAGGGTCGTCTTACATTGAAAGGGCGCCTACTTTCTGGCCAGGAATTAAACTTAAAGAAATTTCCCGTTGATAAGGCCGGGCGACACACCATATCAAGCCATGTCATTCGTGGTGTAAAGGGCGTTGTCTGGACATCTTATCCTCTGAATCTATTTGAGAAAGGGCGAATACTTCGGAGCGGGAGAAAAGAACCGGGGCGAAAAATCCTCACTGGAAAATTAAAGACTCTTGTTGCATCTGAACTACAGAAATGGGGTGATGATGCCAAGCAAAAAATCTTTGATCCGGAGATCAAACGAGTATGACTCAAAGTGAAATGTTAAAAAAGATAAAAAATACTCTTGAGGATAAAATCCCGGCCCTGCTGCAGGCTTTTTCCCTTTCTGAAATTCAAGATTTTTTGGATGAACCGCCTACCGATGAAGGCAGACGGCAGATATCTGTCTATCTGGCCGAAGGTAACAACACTGTAGCCGGAGTGGATGAGGCGTTTATTATCCAGTTCCAGCTCCCGGGGATTATGCGACCAGATAGATATCTGTCAGCTGTATGGCTGCCCCTGCATGAGATATTAAACCCGGCCTTGGTCAAAATGTCAGATAGGGAAATGTCTCACCAGACATGGTACCCAGGGGAAATCGGTGGTGGCGGATCGTCATCATTTATTTACATAGAGGTCAGGTTTTACCGGCCTCTTGATGATGAAGGAGTTTAAAGTGCAAAAGAAAACAGGGATTGTCGGAAAGATACAAGTAACCGTTTATGGGGCTACAGCCAAAGAATGTGAGGACAAGCTCGATGATTTGACAGGAAAAAAGAAGCCCCTTAGCTCAGAATTTCATCCTGGACACAAAAAGGAGAAGGAATAATGCCTGCTATCGTAAAACAAGGCTCAAAAACAATTGCGTATAAGGCGCAGCGGGGCACAGTACTCACATCTGGTGATCTCACTGCTGCAACCTGGTATGAGGTCAAATCTGTTGGTGATACGACTGCACTACCGACAGGCATGTCGGTTGGTTCTGTATTTAAGAGCCCTGCATCAGGTAGTGCAATAACGCTCGCTGCAGGTGATGAGGTATATCCTCTGACTTTGGTCCGTATGTTCAAAACTGACGCAGAAATCAGCGCAGAAGAAGGAACCATCGACGTTACAGATGATTCTGTGAGCGGTTACAGTGCTTCCATTCTTGACGGCTACCGGACAATCTCTGGCAGCCTGAACGGTTTTGCCAAAGTTGATGATGCTACTGGAGAGCTAACGTCTGACACCTCTGAAATTCTTGGTAGATTTTTTGACACAATCACTGATGATTCTGCGGGTGTTTATACATTCAAGGCCACGGAAAATGAGAAGTTCCTGCTGTTCTATTGTCTGAACAAAGATGCTCCATCTGGTGGTGTTCAAAACTGGCTGATTATACCGATTCTGCTTTCCAGCCTGGGGACTGGTGCCGGCTTGAAGGACGCTCAGAAACGTGACCTCTCTTGGACAAAGGCTGAAGGCCCCGCGAGTCTCTACCGCCGAACGGTCGGCGCTGGTGATGAACTATAGGGGGGAGAGCGTGAAAATCAAACTGGTAACACCGGAGCGGTTCTTTGTCCCTGACGTATCTTTTGATACAGAGGCAGACGGTGTAGTTAAAAACCGCAGTCTGCCAGTGAAGGATCAGATCCGCTGTGAAATTAAAATCGCAACTCTGGCTCAGAAGTCTGTGTATCTTAATTCTTATGCGGTAACAGGCAAAAAGGCTTCTGGTGAGATTAAGAGTTATACGAGCCTTGAATACGAAAAATGTGTACAAAAGCACTGCTTAAAGATTGAAGGCTTGGAAGACTTCGGGATTACCAACGGGAAAACCTTGGTGGATCACGAGCCTGTTCCTGTTTTAAACGAAATGATTCGGGAGATTTTTCTGAAGGTCAATGGCATTCATGATGATGATGATCCGGAAAATGAGGATAGCGGGGATGCAGGCGCATTGAGCGAGGGGGAAAGCGTAGCCTCGGAGTAATATTCCTAGCGTTACAGCTGGACCTCTCCGAGGCATATTTGAATGATCCCTTGTGGGATGATGCCGTTGAGTGGCTGCCTGATGGTTCCGGGATTATGGTCCGGGACGTTCGGGCAGCCCTGAGCGGCGAAGATTTCAGGTATTATCCGGATGGTTCCGGGATGCCAGAAAAACTGAAAGGCGTTGGCGCAGGAGTATGGGCCAGTTTCTTCAGTATTTACAGAAACTGGCAGAGATTCGGTCTGCCAAACAATGCCGGGTGGCTGAACGAGTTGCCGTGGGTTCTGGATTTCCTAAGCTATATGGATGACCTGCGCATAATAATTGAAAATTGGCGGGTAAAAGATTCTGCGAGAAACAGTTCTGCCGACTCGATTTAGAGGAATAAATATGGCTTCGATAAGTTTAAGAGTAAAAAGTAATTTTGACGAAGCCGGAAAAGATATCCGCAAAATTGGCGATCTGACGGAGCGAGAAGCTAAGCGAATCGCCAGATTTAATAAGAGCTTCAAATCTGATCAGATTAATAGTTTTATCCAGAAAAACGAACGTGCAGCAGCGGCAGTCAGGGCTACGCGTGGCCCTCTCGATGCACTGCAAACGAAGAATGCCGGACTACGCAGAGAAATTGAGCGCCTCATTCGTAATGGTATGGATCCGCAGGATGATGCTCTGCGTAAATTACAAAAAGAATATGATAAGACCAGTCGAAGAATAGACGCGAATACCAGAGCTCAGAAGGCTATGGGTGACGCAGCACGTGTTGCTACTCGATCACTAATTGCGATGGGCACAGCATCAGCTGCAATAGTTTATAAATCCAGTAAAGCGTGGGCTGATTATTCAAAGAGCCTTGCAAATGTTAACACCATGATTGACATTTCCCAGGACGAGTTCGCGCTGTTGGATAAAAACGTAACGTCCTTGTCAAATAAGTTTGCTATCCAGAAAAAAGAATTGGCCGGTGGCGTCTACCAGGCTCTTTCTGCTGGTGCTTCAAACCTCGGAGAAGCATTAGAAATTGTCGAGGCCTCTGCAAAACTCGGAAAAGGTGCGCTTATTGAAAATTCTGCTGCTGTGGATATTGTCACCACAGCCATGAATGCGTACGGAAAAGAGACTGTCTCTGCGTCTGAGGCTATAGATACATATTTTACGATTATCAAGAAAGGTAAAATCAACGGCGAACAACTCAGCCAGACTATCGGCCAGTCGATTTCCCTTTTTGCGGCAGCTAAGATACCCCTCAAAGAACTCGGCGCAGGTGTTGCTACGCTCACAAAGGTCGGCGTGCAGTCCTCTGAGGCCACCACACAGCTGAATGCTGTAGTAAACGCGTTTTTAAAGCCGTCTAAAAAGATGACAGAATCTCTTAAGTCTATGGGTTACGCCTCCGGAGGCGCATTCCTTGAAGCGGAAGGTCTGGCTGGTGTAATGGATTTCTTGGCAACTGCAGGTGATGGAACTATAGATTCTATGTCTGAGCTTGTCCCTAATATCCGAGGATTAAGAGGTGCCCTTGCTTTAGCATCTGAAAACGGGATGGTTTTCAATGAAGTATTAGAAGCTTTCCAGAACCAGTCCGGCGCGGCAGATGAAGCCTTAAAGCGTCAGACTGATGGTTTTGCAAAAGATGCTTTCACTGTAGAGCAATCAAAGATCGCATTCCAGAATCTAGGCTTGGAGCTCGGTAAAAAATTAATCCCCACATTTGGAGTAATGGCTGCAAAGATGACCGCTTTCATAATGGACGGTCAGCGCTTAAAAAGGACGCTGGATGTAATTCTGCCGGTTCTTGCAGGTATTACTACCGGGCTTGCTTCATTTTTGATAATCGGAAAAGTCGCCTCAATTATCCAGAGCTTTTCAAAGACTATGTCAGTCTTAAATGCGGTTATGGCAGCCAACCCGGCCATTTTTATTGCTGCCGGGATTGCTGTTGCTATAGCAGCAATAGTATTGCTAATCAGAAACTGGGATAAAGTAGTTATTTTTATACAAACCACGGTCACCAAATTGCAACAGCGTATGGGGCAGTTCGCAGGCTGGTTGGATATGTTTTGGACGCGCGCGTTCCAGAATATAAAAATTATTGTAATTTCACTGGCTCAGACAATCATTGATCGCCTTCTCGGCGCAGTTCAGAAGTTCTTGGAATTGGCCGGACGCCTGCCGTTTGTAGGTGATAAATTTAAGGGCCTGGCTGCTGATGTCGCCGGAATGCGGGCATCTTTGGAATCTGCGAAACATGAAGCTGTTAATGGAATGCGAGCGAAGATTGCTGCTGTAGAAGCTGAAAAGGCGGCATTACGCGCAACAACAGAAAGTAATATAGCCGGGATAAATCGGGAAGCCGCTGCACGCAGGGCCGCATTAAAAGAGCAAGAGCAGGCGTCTTCTGCGTTTACTGCCGGGATTAAAAGCGGCTCAATACTTCCTGACGTTGCTGCCAGCACTGCGGGCAGTTCGGAATCCATCTCCAGTAACACCGGCTCCGCGGAAGTTGCGCCATTAAAGGATAGACTGGCGGTTTTAGATAATATTGAAGCAGTCAGTCAACAGGAAAGGCTTGTAACTTTTGGTAAATTCCTAAGTTCCCGGATGGAGCAGGAAGGCACGGCTAGTGAAGCACGAATTGAGTTTTTACAAAACGAACTGGCCAGAATTCAAGAACTCGAAACACTCAGTAACCAAGAAAAGCTTGACGCAGAAAAAGCAGTTCAGGCAGAACTTACGCGCATACAACAGGAACAGATGGCTATTAGGTGGCAGGCTGCAGAAGCAACGTTAGGCCATACGCAGAATATGTTTGAGAGCTTGATACAAGTATCTAAAAACGCCGGAAAAGAATCCCGAGCTCTTGTTATTATGCAGCGCACACTTGCTGTTGCTCAGATTGGAATAGATACTGCCCGTGGTGTTATGAAAACATTGGCTGAATTTGGTATGCCATGGGGACTTATCCCTGCGGCTGCCATGTCTGCAGCTGGAGCAGCGCAGATAGCAGCAGTTGTAAGTACGCCGATACCTGCAGAAACAGGTGGCCATTTTATTATACCGGAAAATCCCTCTTCCTCGCGCGGCGATAGCCAGCTGATGCGTCTGAATCCCGGGGAAGAGGTAAGCGTCAATCCACGGGGTGAATCATCTGGGAGTACAACCGTCTATAACTTCAAAGTTAATCAGGAAACAATTTGGTCTGTAGTTCAAAAAGGTATAGATTCTGGGGAAATTACAATCTCCGACGACAATTTGAGGGCCGGATAATGAAGATTCTTATTCATGATATCTTGCAATATTCGGATGCTCCCTCGGACCTGCTCTCCCCAGCACTGTCAGATATTTGCTATTTCACAACGATTGAAATACAGCTTGATAAATCCAGATATATAGATTCTTTGGGAATCGGGAACACTGATGCAACAGAGGTGACTATCAACAACCAGACATTTCCTCTTCAGAGCCTTGGTGTATCCCCAGGGAATTACAAGAATGGACTGTATAAAATCACAGGTCAGACCACGGACACATTAACAATAAGCCATAACGGAACCTATATGGGCAGACTGGCAGCGGGTGCGGCTCGTTCTCTGGGTTGTTCTCCATCCAGGGAGCCGGGGTTTTGGACAACAGCAAATCCTCGAACCACGTTATCAGGTCAAATTGTTCCCGGTGCTGGCGGAATTTCCGGCCGGCAAATACAAGTAAAATTCACATATAAAATTACTGAGGAAATATTTCGGGATTTTGAGCGAGCCTACCCTCTTTTTATCTCCCGGGGGTATCCCTATTTTGTGCTTTTTGACGAAGAGATACACCGGATGCCCTGGGAGCGCCTTTACGCGAATATGGAGAATGAAAAAGGTTCGCCGTTTATATTGCAATCATCAGTGAATTATTTCCGCTACTCGAAATCCTGTAATTTTGTGGAGCGGTTTTAAATGGCTGGCGATATAAAATTTATAGTTGATCTAGTCCAGAGACATGAATGGCCTCCAGAACTTTCTACAGCTGTTACAATGCCGGAAAACCAAAAAGGTCAGATAATCAGCTTGTTTGAAACTCACATACCTGAAAACACTTACTGGACTGCTTGGGGTGGAAGCTACGATATACCTACTGCAAACTTGCTGAAGGTCTTGTTTAAAGATTTCTTGTCTCAAGTTATGAGCCGGGAAGCCCTTGTAGGCACTCAACGCTCTTTTTATGTGGAAGGCTCAAAGGTTTATATTCATACCGATTATTGGCCATGGCAATATAAGAGAAACGAAACCGAGGTTGTAACTTTGCAAGGTTTTTCTTCTCAAGTGCCTAATCCAGATAACCCCTCCGACGACAGGCTGCAGAATGGCGCTTCAAAAGTCCGTTTTCCGGTTCGACTCACTATCCCCTCTGTCATGAATAATAAAATTTCCGACATAATTTCTGGTATAGTGCTCTACAATACCTTTGGATTTGAGCTTTGTAACGAGGACGGGTTCTTTGATAAAAAAGAGAATACTAATTTCTTTAATACTCCGGTCACAATAAAAAAAACGAATAAAAAGAATCCGGTACTTTCGGATTACAAAACCATCCGTTCCGGGCTTGTAGGCAACTTTACGGTATCTCCCAACTCAATAATTATTGAAGCTGAAGAAAGAAACCGAACCTTTGACGATCCGGTTTGTAAAACATTTTCACGGGAGTATTATCCGGATATTCAGGATTCTGACGAAGGAAAAGATATACCAGTAGCATGGGGAAATATTTATGGAGCAGAATTAACTAAAGTTGGAGCGAATCAATATATCGTTTGTGATCCAGCTTATCTTACTACAGTTGATGCCGCTTATGACAGTGACGGTAACAGCGTAGCTTTTACGGTTTCGGAGGGGATTTTATCGGCTGATGATCAAACCAAAACATTAAAACGATGTGACTTTAGAGGCTCTACAGACAACCAAATTGGCCAGATTATAACTTCAGAGATACAAAATAAAAGTAATTACGGTTACTTTGAAGGAAATTGGGATATTTCGGAAACTGATAAATATATCTCCCGATCAGCAAAAATCAACTTATTCTTTAATAGTGGGAATGTCAAAAAACTTGTTAAAGAATGCTTAAAAAATGACAATGCTTTTTTGCTTAATAAGAATGATGGCCGCTTAACTTTACGCCAGTGGGGTGGAAGTTATGGAGTACACAATATACCTGACTGGATGCTGACAAAGATTAGAAAAAAAACCTATATGGAGCAGAAGCATTATGCTTCGTCTGTCAGGGTTAATTATCTATACCATGAAGATACCGAGAAATATGAAGGTGTTTGGCTGAATAAAACTAATGAAGAAGAAATAGTTGAAAAATGGCGAAAACAAAAGCGTCAGGACTACAACACTTTATTGTCTCAAGAATCGGAAGCGGTAAGTCTGTCTCAACGGTTGCTCGATCGGTTTAGCGACAAGAGAGAAATAGTATCTGTGGACGTCGGCTATGATACGTCATTAGTGAATCCTCTAGACACTGTGATTTTGGGCCTCGGAATTAATAACCGAGCTTTCTCCGAAACTACAACCTGGATTGTGCGAGAGGTAAATCCTGCGCAGGACTCCCTGGTTCTTGAAGCGATGGATTCCAACACAGATATTTTTGGTGAATCACTATTATCTCATGTTACCTCAGAATCTGCGGATGGGCTGTTATCTATGTCCTTTGGTAATAATAATGACGCGCTCTTGTCTGCGCCATTTGCAAATAAATAAAAGGAGAGCAGATTAATGATTGATAAAAGAAATTATATAACTGGAGAATTCGAAGAATTCATAAACGAATCCTTGGGTGCTGTCAATAACGATTCCTGGAATTATTTCTTACTTGATGGAAACTGGAAGTTTGAAGTGTCAGATCCGGTTTTTTCGACTGCCGGAGGAGTAATTCCTGCTGCCGCTTATGAATTAAAAATTGATACAACCTGGACCGCAAAGGAATCTGCTTATACTGGGAAAACGCTTTATGCAATGTGGAGAATTACTGATTCTTCATATTTTGCCCAAGAGCTTTTTCTTTCTGGCAAGAACTTTGGAACGATGGTTGATAATGAAGTTATTCAGAGGTTAATAGACTCCTCCGGAGGCGGGGCTTCGGCAAACATGCAGGTGCCTGTCCCTAAGACCTTTGTAGAGAAATGGAACGATGGTGGAGCCGGAAACGTTACAAGCAAGATGCACGAATGGGGGACGGGTGTGTTTCAGATTGTCTACGGGGATACATATTTTGCAAACTCTCCTGCGTCCGTGCTGGTGAAAATATCAGATTTAAATGA
>PDWJ01003873.1_pt1 | contig 13820 bp, 9 predicted proteins | sample 1430881 | NCBI WGS metagenome assembly PDWJ01 (sample SAMN01162460, study PRJNA174530) | Oral metagenome, whole genome shotgun sequencing project. | biome: Marine environment; feature: Marine mammal; material: Swab sample of the gingival sulcus; isolation source: swab sample of gingival sulcus... | reverse complement strand
TGAATTTAAAAAATTAAAATTAATGCACTCGGCATCATCGGAATCTGCGGTGGTGCGTAATTATATTGAGTGGATTTTAGACACCCCTTGGAATACCACAAGCAAAGTTAATATTCAATTAGACAGAGCGGAAAAAGTGCTTAACCAAGACCATTACGGCTTAAAAGATGTTAAAGACCGTATTTTGGAATATTTAGCGGTGCAAGCTCGTGTTAAAGAAATGAAAGGCTCAATCCTTTGTCTAGTGGGCCCCCCAGGTGTGGGTAAAACCTCTTTGGGTGAATCCATTGCACGAGCGACAGGCAGAAAATATGTGCGTATGGCACTTGGTGGCGTGCGAGATGAGGCAGAAATTCGTGGACATCGCCGAACTTATATTGGAGCTATGCCGGGTAAAATTGTCCAATCACTAAAAAAAGTGGAAGTCAAAAATCCATTGTTTTTATTAGATGAAGTTGATAAGATGTCAGGTGACTTTCGTGGTGACCCTGCGGCCGCCTTGCTTGAGGTGTTAGACCCATCGCAAAATAAAGCGTTTAACGACCATTATCTTGATATGGACTTAGATTTATCGCAAGTAATGTTTATTTGTACTGCCAACAGTATGGATATTCCGCCTGCCCTACTCGACCGCATGGAAGTTATTCGCCTGTCAGGTTATACTGAAGATGAAAAAGTCAATATTGCGAAAAATTATCTTGTGCCACGAGCGAAAAAAGAAAACGGCTTAAAAGAGGGCGAATTAGAAATTACCGAAGATGCCTTGCATAGTATTGTTCGTAGTTATACACGTGAGGCAGGCGTGCGTAACTTGGAGCGAGAAATCCATAAAATTAGCCGAAAAGTGGTACGAACAATGGTGGAAAAATTTGGTAAACGTCCACCAAAAAAAGAAAAACGTCAATTAATTTCGGTGACTGAAAAAAATATTAATGATTATTTAGGTGTCCATAAATATGATTTTGGCTTAGCAGAAGAAGAGGCAGAAATTGGACGAGTCACAGGGTTAGCATGGACTTCAGTTGGTGGTGAATTATTAGACATCGAAGTCATTGCGATGCAAGGCAAAGGCGACTTTGTTTATACAGGTATGCTTGGCGATGTGATGAAAGAGTCTATCAAAGCAAGTCTAAGCGTGGTACGTTCTCGCAGTGATTTATTGGGTATTGATTATGAAACTTTTAAAAATACTGATATTCATGTGCATATTCCTGAGGGAGCAACACCAAAAGATGGTCCTTCGGCTGGTATTGCTTTAACAACTGCCCTAGTTTCTGCATTAACAGGGATTGCGATTCGCCCCGATATTGCGATGACAGGTGAAATTACCTTGCGTGGCAAAGTGTTACGCATTGGTGGCTTAAAGGAAAAATTACTCGCAGGTCATCGTGGTGGCATTAAACATGTGCTAATCCCTGAAAGTAACGAGCGTGATTTAGTGGATATTCCTGATAATGTCAAAGAGGGCTTGACCATTCAGCCTGTAAAAACCATTGATGAAGTATTGCAAGTTGCTTTGGTAAAAATGCCAAAAGCGATTAAACCAAAAATGACCCTTGATACTACTTTAAACTCAAAAACACTGAAAAATTAATTGATGATATTTTTATGAATGTTGCTGAACTTGAACAACCAAATCATATTATTTTACATACATTAATGGTTTTAGTAAGCTGTCTTTGTGCGGTCTTTGTTGTTATTAACCTTATTGAAGAAGAATATTTTTTATCTGCTTTAGAAACGCTTGTCTGTCTTTTTAATTTAATATCACTCTTTAAATTTAAAAAAATCATGCAATCAACTTTTGCAAATAAATTTGTTATTGGTTATAGTTGTTTTATCTTGATTACCCTTGTCGTTGTTTTTTTACAAGGAAGTAAAGAAAATTTAACTTATATTTGGCTGTTTCTTATTCCCTGTATCAGTTATGTGGTGAATGGTATCCGTCTTGGCTTTTGGCTCACTGCGATTTTTAGCCTATTAACCTTGATGATTTATCTATCAAGTGGTTATGCGAGCGATGAACTATTTAATTTAACTCAATTTTTTAATATTTTATGTAGCTTAATCGTAATATGGATTATCATTCATAAAAATGAAACCATTAAAAATAATATGAATGATAAATTGGTCAAACTTGCGACGATTGACCCACTAACCGAATTAAAAAATCGTGAACAACTGTACAAAATCTATCGGCAATATAAAGATACCATGATGTCTTTGGCAATTATTGATATTGATTGCATTCGTCATATTAATGATAATCATGGTTATCTTGCAGGCGATGTCGTGCTGATTAATATCGCCAAAGTTATTATGGAAAATAAACAATCTGATGCCCATGCTTTTCGCATTGGTGATGATGAATTTGCTATTTTAATCGCTAATGTAGATGCGGAGGTCTGTTTGCCCTCTATTCGAGAATTATTTGCAAAAATGGTTCATCACAAGATTGTTTTTAAAAATATTCTGATTGATACAAAAATCAGTATTGCCCTAAGCAGTATTAAATCTGACGGTAATAATCTTGATGCTTTATTGCAAAAAGCCAATGAATTATTACAACAAGCGAAATATTCCCAAACTGATAAAATTGCAGTTTCTCTCTAACTTACAATTTATTTTAGAAATTTATTTATGATGACTACTAAAAACTCCCATGCCTACCCTTTTTTAAAATGGTATCTTGTTGCTATTTGCCTACTGTTACTTGACCAAATTAGCAAAGTTTATTTTGTAAAAACTTTGGTTGAAGTAAACAATACCATTTCTGTGATTGAGCCTGTGCTAAATTGGACACTTGCCCATAATTATGGGGCGGCCTTTAGCTTTTTAGCAACGCAAGGCGGTTGGCAAAAATTCTTTTTTGCAGGCTTGGCTTTAGTTGTATCTTTATTTTTAATTTGGTATATTCGTGTTGTTCCTAAGCAAGCTAAAGTGTTATCCTTGGCTTTATCATTAATTCTTGGTGGTGCATTGGGCAATTTAATCGACCGTGTGAATTATGGCTATGTCATTGATTTTATTCATGTTCATTATGCGAATGTCTGGCATTATCCTGTATTTAATATTGCCGATATTGGCATTGTTTCAGGGGTGTTTTTTATGGTTGTCGATATGCTATTTTTAGAAAAAAAACGTGATAAACAAAATAAAACCAATTAGAGAAAAAATTATGAGCAGAAATATCCTTCGCCCTTTATCAATAGTTGCTCTAGGTGTCTGCATTGGACAATCTGCTCTTGCCTCAACGCCACAACAAATTATCCAACAAGCGGAACAATTACAACTTGCTAATAATGCTACTTGGCATAGATTATTACTATATCCAAAAGGCAAGTTAACAAGCACGGCAAAAGATAAAAATTTTTTTCTAAGCAAGCAAGGAAAAAGCAATCCACAAAAAGAATTAACCGCTACTTTATTGGCGTTATTAACCGAAAAAAATCAGCAAAAAGCCAATCAATCAGTACAATGTCAATTTCCTGCTCGTAGTTATTGGCTACAACAGCAACTTAATTTATCACTTCCGCAAGCAAATTGCCCAAAATATCAAAAGTGGTACAAAAAATATAATCCCAAGCAATTTGCGATGATTTATGCTCAAGAATATCCTGACCATGCCCCTTCTGCCTTTGCTCATACCTTATTAAAAATAGATACGGTGGATAATCAACAGTATGCGTTAAATTATACGGTGGGCGGTAACAAAAATGATGCCAAACTAAATTATGCTCGCAAAGCCTTTACTGGTGGTTATGGCGGAGATATGAGCATTAAGCCATATAACAAGGTAAAAAAGAAATATTTAGCAAAACATCAGCGTGATTTATGGTTATATCCGCTAAAATTATCCGAAGCTGAAAATCAGCAATTATTACGCCATGTGTGGGAAGTACAAAACATTCATCGCCCCTATTATTTTTTAACCGATAATTGTGCCTCGGAAACCATGCGTTTAATTGACGTGGTAAAACCTAAGCAAAATTTAATTGAGCAAAGCCGTAAGCCAATTATGCCAAGTGAAGTGATGCGTTTGCTTAATAAACAAAAGTTATTACAATCGGCAAAATTTATTCCTGCGGAAAAAGATAGCAAGCAAGCCAAAATAAATAGCAAAAATTATCAACAATTTAAGCATAAATACGCTGATAACAATCCAATTTCAGGCAATAAAACATCACGGCTAACGCTTGGCGTAGGCAAAACAGGCGACCAACAATATCAAGATATAGGCATACATCTTGGTTATCATGATATGTTAGATAATCCAAGTGGCTATCGGCAAAATCTTGATATGGAAGTATTAAATCTTAAATTAAGACATTATCCGCATAAAAAACAAGGTGATAAGCTAGAAATAGAAAATATTACCCTAGGACAAAGACGCTCTTATAACCCAATTAATACCGCTCGCAAAGGCAAAAGTTGGGGGATAGAATTAAGTGGCAAGCAAGTTAATGACCCTAATCAGCAGAATAAAGGGCTAGAACAACGCCATTTAGTCGGCAATGCTCGCTATGAACGAGGGCTATCCTATGCCTTTGGTAAACCCAAAGGGCGTTATGAATTACCGCCTCATCTATGTTATGCTTTGGCAAATGGAAACGTGCAAGCGGGAAAAGGGCTAACTAAAGGCTTTCGCATTGGAGCAGGGGCAAATGTCGGCTGTCGAGTTTTGCTTAATGATAAATTACGCTTAACTGCTGAGGTTGATACCCCTTATTGGTATCATGGCAAAAATGGCTATTGGCAACCTGTCGCCAATCTTGGTATGCAATATGATGTTGCTAAAAATCATGGATTGCGTGTCACTGCTAATCATGAATTTAACGACAATATCGCTGAAAATACTGATGTGCAAGTGGCGTGGTTATGGCATTTTTAAACAATCCGCCTTTTTAACCCTGTCATTTGTAAAATACGAGTAGCGATTTCTTCAATAGAAATTTCGGAAACATCTAAATAAGGAATGTTATTGGTTGTATAAATGCCATGAATACTTCTTAACTCTTGCTGACACTGATTATAACTTGCATAACGACTGCCTGCCATGCGTTCTTGCCGAATTTTTGCTAATCTATCGGTATCAATGCTTAAACCAAAAATTTTATCTTTATATGGTTTTAATGCAGGCGGTAATTTATAAAAATCATTCTGTAAATCTTCTTCGGTAAGCGGATAATTTGCCGCTCGAATACCGAACTGCATCGCAAGATATAAAGATGTAGGCGTTTTTCCTGAACGAGATGCCCCAATTAAAATAATATCTGCTTTATCATAATGACGAGTGCGTCCGCCATCATCGTTATCTAAGGCAAAATGTACCGCCTCAATGCGAGATTTATAATTATCAGAATCAATATTATCATGGGCATGACCTGAATGGGTATCAGGACGAATGCCTGTTACTTCCGAAATTCTGCCGATAAGCCCCTCATACATATCAAGATTACAGGCTTGAGCAGAATTGATTTTCTCTCGAATTTCATCATCAACAATGGTATCAAATACTAAAGGTAATAACTGGCTTTTTTCATAAGCAAAGTTAATTTGTTCAACGGCAATGGTCGCTCGTTCAACGCTATCGACATAAGGGATAACATAAGTTTCAAAAGCAACACTATCAAATTGACTTAAAATCGCTCGTCCAAGGCGTTCAGCGGTAATAGCCGTACCGTCAGAAATAAAAAAGGCGGTGTGTAACGGCTCATCATTATTAGGGGGTAATGCGTTAATATTTTGAATAGTAGATTCATCAAAGTTAAATGAGTTATACATATATGATGCTCGTTTTTGTTAGCTGATAATAAGACTATTATATACCAAAACGAGGGGGGAGTTATCAATTTTTATTTTTAAAAATTAAATCTACAATTTAGTAGAGACGTAGCATGCTACGTCTCTACTAAAAGAAATTATATTAAATTGTTATAATTTCCGTAAACCGAACTCACGTTATTTGTCGTTTGTGCGAAAAAATTAACGAGTGCGTGGGCAGATTTCTTCTTTGGTAAAAAAATAGTTAATTTCACGCTCGGCAGAAGTTAAAGAATCTGAACCATGAACCGCATTTTCATCAAGGCTAGTAGCAAAGTCTTTGCGAATTGTACCTTCTTTGGCTTCGGCAGGGTTAGTTGCACCCATAACTTCACGGTGATTAGCAACCGCATTTTCGCCTTCAAGCACAGAAACAACTACAGGACCTGAAGTCATAAAGGCTTTTAAATCATTGTAAAATGGGCGTTCTTTATGTTCTGCATAAAAACCACCTGCTTTTTCATCATCTAAATGCAACATTTTGCAAGCAACAATTTTTAAGCCAGCTTGTTCAAAACGTGCATAAATTGCACCAATATTATTGTCAGCAACTGCGTTTGGTTTGATGATAGATAGAGTTTGTTCGATAGCCATGTAGGACTCCTAGAATGTAAAAAACTGATAAAGAAACAGATTTTTTTGATAAATAACCACTAATATTAGCAATCTTTGCAAGATAAGGGTTTACCAAAAAAGTTTCGCCTATTATAATGCTTATATCTATATATGCAAGTTCTATTCTTCCTAATGCTTATTAAGTCTTCCGCAGAGGAAGTGATTTTAATTATTTAAGAGATTTAAATGAATGCACATTATCAAAATCAGTATCGCTATTATTAGTATCTTAAGCCTATTAACCGCTTGTGAGCAAACAAAATCAACGGATAATCATCAGCCTTTTATCAAGGAAAAAAAACAAGCTAAATATTGTCAAATCCATAATACGCCTTTTATTTATACAATTTGTCAAATTAAACAAAGAAAGCTACTTGAAAATACAGATAAATTGCAATTAAAATTATTTTGGCGTGTCAATAATGACAATACCAATAAATCGGTAAAACCGCTTTATACGTTTAATAAGCTAAAAAATACGCTAACAGAGCAACAAAATCTTGCTTTTGCGGTGAATGCAGGCATGTATAATAAAGCGTTTGCTCCGATTGGTTATACCGTCATTAATAATCAACAAATTTTATCGCTCAATCTAAAGCAAGGCATAGGTAATTTTCATCTGATGCCCAATGGGGTATTTTGGTGGAATGATAACGGCTTTTATATTACTGAAAGTCAAGTGATGGACGAAATGCTAAAATCAGGTTCAACGCCAAAATACGCCACTCAATCGGGTCCTATGCTGGTAATTAATGGTAAAATTCATGATAAATTTAGAGAAAATAGTACATCAAAAAAAATTCGCAATGGCGTTGGTATCTGTGATAATGGCATGATTAAATTTGTGACAAGTAATATTCCTGTTAATTTTTATAATTTTGCCAAACTTTTTCAAGAAAAGTTACAATGTGACAATGCGTTATTTCTTGATGGTGGCATTGCGACCGCCCTTTATGCCCCTGAAGTTCAGCGTACAGATAATAAAAATATGGGAGTAATGATTGGATTGGTGGAAAATCAGTAATTTGTGGTAGAATATGCGATTATTATTTTAACTACTTAAGAGAGCAAATTATGGGCTTTAATTGTGGCATTGTTGGTTTACCCAACGTCGGAAAATCTACCCTTTTTAACGCACTAACCAAAGCAGGTATCGCAGCGGAAAACTTTCCGTTTTGTACCAAAGACCCCAATACAGGGATTGTGCCTGTCCCTGACCCACGTCTTGATGCCTTGGCAAAAATCGTCAAACCTGAGCGAGTATTACCAACAACTATGGAATTTGTTGATATTGCGGGCTTAGTCGCAGGAGCATCACAAGGCGAGGGCATGGGTAACCAATTTTTAGCAAATATCCGTGAAACTGATGCAATTGCTCACGTTGTCCGCTGTTTTGATGATGATAATGTGGTACATGTTGATGGTCGAGTTAGTCCGCTTGATGATATTGAAGTGATTAATACCGAATTGGCATTAGCCGATTTAGAGGCAGTCAGCAAAGCAATTACCAACCTTAACAAAAAGGCAAAAGGCGGTGATAAAGATGCGAAAGCCATGCTTGCGGTCTTTGAAAAATTAGAGCCATTATTAGCAGACGGCAAGCCTGCACGCTTAGCGGAGCTTGACGAAGATGAAAAACATCTAATTAAAAGTTACGGCTTAATTACGTTAAAACCAACTATGTATATTGCTAATGTTAGTGAAGACGGCTTTGAAAATAACCCTTATCTTGAGCAAGTGATAGAATTTGCCAAAAATGAGGGGTCAGTGGTTATTCCTTTATGTAATCAAATTGAGGCGGAAATTGCTCAACTTGATGAAGAAGATAAAGCGGAATTTTTAGAAACTTTAGGCATGGAAGAAGCAGGGTTAGACCGTGTTATTCGTGGCGGTTATCAGTTGCTGAATATGCAAACCTACTTTACCGCAGGGGTAAAAGAAGTGCGTGCATGGACGGTAAAAGTCGGAGCAACAGCCCCGCAAGCAGCAGGGGTTATTCATACCGACTTTGAAAAAGGCTTTATCCGTGCCGAAGTTATTAGCTATGATGATTTTATCGAATATCAAGGGGAAAAAGGAGCATCATCAGCAGGCAAATCTCGCCTAGAGGGCAAGACTTATATCGTGCAAGATGGCGATGTGATGCACTTTAGATTTAATGTGTAACTTTTTGTTAATTATATAAATAATTTATGATTACAATAAATCTTAACCATTCTCCACAAATTACAAACGACCTTATTCGGCATTATTATAATGAGGTGGGTTTGTCATTTGTGGCAGAAACTAGCCTAACTGTTATGTTAGAAAAATTAGTACAAAATAGTAAATTACAACTCCCCTATTTTGCCGATTTAACCGAAAAAGATTGGCAAAAACCGCTTGAACTTGATATTTATATCACTGACCCAAGCGAGGGGCGACAACTAAATTTTGAGGCTAGACAAAAAGATTATGCCACCAATATTCTATCTTATCCAAGTGATTTGCCACTTGAAATGATAAAAATTTTACCAAGTATCATGCTTGGCGAGTTAGTTATTTGTCATGAGGTGGTGGAAAAACAAGCCCATGAACAAGCTAAATCCGTTCAGCAACATTTAACTCATTTACTTGTGCATGGCATTTTGCATTTACTTGGTTTTGACCATGAATTAGGTGAAAACGAACGCTTAGAAATGGAAAGTTTTGAAATTGAAATTTTATCCAAATTAGGCATTAATAATCCGTATGAGTGATAATTAATTTAAGATATACATTTGACAACCGCTAAATCTCGCACCATTAATTGCAGATTTTGCGTGCCGTTCCATTCATTAATATCCAATTCAAATAAAATATGTACTTCACTTGCTCGATAATCCCAATTTTCTGCATTATAATTAAAATAAATTGCATCAATCGGATAAGTAACATTCGGATATTTTAGGCTTAATTTCAGATGCTTATCTTTTAAAATACGAAAATTTACTACCTCAAAAATACCGTCAAAAATCGGAGCAACAAAACCATGCCCCCAAATATTGGCTTGTTTTAATGTATCAGCAAATAATAAGCTAAAATCTTCTGCTACTAATTGACCGTCAGTAAATTTTTCTTCTTGAAAAACTTGTTCGTCAATTTTATTCATTTGTTGTTCAAAAGCGATTTTAAAATTGGCAAAATTTTTCCGTTTTATGGTTAATCCGCCTGCCATCGCATGACCACCAAAATGACTGATTAAGCCTTCATTTGCATCAGCAATTTGCTCTATCACGTCACGAATATGAATGCCACTAATTGAACGAGCTGAGCCTTTTATTAAATCATCATCAGCCACTTTTGCGGTATCACTTGGAGCAAAAACCACCGCAGGACAGTGATATTGCTCTTTAATCCGCCCTGCAACAATGCCAATTACCCCTTGATGCCAATCATCTTGGTATAACACCACACTTCGTCTATTATCTGTATTATCTTGTTTATTATCAAGTGTTTGCAAAATACTATCAGCTTGCTCTCGCATTTTTCCTTCAACAGAACGTCTTTCTTTATTAAGCGTGTTTAATTGTTGAGCAAGGGCTTGGGCGGTTTGCCAATCATCAGCAAGCAAACAGTCAATGCCAATCGCCATATTATCCATACGTCCTGCCGAATTAACACGAGGAGCAACTACAAAGCCTAAATCTTGACTTGTTAATTGCTGATAATCACGTCCTGCCTGCTCCAATAATGCCAAAATTCCCATACAGCATTGCTTTGAGCGTATCATTTGCAAGCCATGATAAACTAAAATTCGGTTATTTTTATCTAAAATACCAACGTCAGCAATCGTCCCCAAAGCGACTAAATCCAAATGTTTACTCACTTGATAAGTCGATTTATTAGCAAGTCGGCGAACTTTTGCCAAACGCCCCAACACATAAAACGCCACCCCTACCCCAACCAAAGATTTACTCGCAAAATCACAGCCTAACTGATTAGGGTTAACCACAGCTTCCGCAGGTGGCGTGGCTTTGGTGGTTAAATGATGGTCAGTAATTATCACTTCAACGCCATGCTGATGAGCGGTCGCCACGCCCTCATGACTAGAAATGCCGTTATCGACAGTAACAATGACATTCGGCTGAAATTGGCGAATGCCAAGCTCGACAATTTCAGGGGTTAGCCCATAGCCATATTTAAAACGGTCAGGCACGATAAAATTGATGGTCGCCCCTGTATCCTTGCCCATTGCTGATAGCACTCGGAGCATTAAAGCGGTACTTGTCGCCCCATCGCAATCAAAATCACCGACGATTAAAATACGTTTGCCCTCGTCCAACGCTTTATCAAGAAAATTGACCGCTTTATCGATACCAAGCAAATCTTCGGCAGGTAATAAATTACTTAGCTGAAAATCTAAATCAGCAAGCGAAGATATGCCACGACTTGCATAAATACGAGCAAGGGTTGGATTGGTTTGTGCAAGCGTTTGTAACTCATTGGGTAATTTAGCAGTCGAAGCAAATTTTGCAGTTAAATTTAGCATATTATAATAGTCCAAGTGTATTTATGATTGTAAAACTCTTTGTAAAAACTGCCCTGTATAAGACCCTTCAACTTTAGCGACTTTTTCAGGTGTACCCTCAGCGATAATAATTCCACCTCCCCTACCCCCTTCGGGTCCTAAATCGACAATCCAATCGGCAGTTTTTATCACATCAAGATTATGCTCAATCACCACAATGGTATTGCCCTTGTTTCGCAAAGTGTGCAAAATATGCAATAATTTGGCAATATCGTGAAAATGCAAGCCTGTGGTTGGCTCATCAAGAATATAAAGGGTTTTGCCTGTATCACGTTTGGATAATTCTTTGGCAAGTTTTACTCGTTGAGCCTCGCCACCTGATAAAGTTGGGGCAGATTGCCCAAGGCGAATATAACCCAAACCCACATCGAGTAAGGCTTGTAAACGGCGATAAATCGCTGGGATAGCTTGAAAAAATTCCGCTCCCTCCTCCACTGTCATATCTAAAACATCGCTAATGGTTTTGCCTTTATAATGAATTTCTAGGGTTTCACGGTTATAGCGTTTGCCCTCGCAACTATCGCACGGCACATACATATCAGGCAAAAAGTGCATTTCCACTTTAATTAAGCCGTCGCCTTGGCAAGTTTCACAACGTCCACCTTTCACATTAAAACTAAATCGCCCTGCTTTATAGCCCCTTGCCCTTGCCTCAGGCACTTGAGCAAAAAGTTCTCGCACAGGAGTAAATACACCTGTATAAGTGGCAGGATTGGAACGTGGGGTGCGACCGATTGGGCTTTGGTCAATATCGACCATTTTATCTAAATTCTCTAAACCCTTAATCGTATTATATTTTTCCGCAACTAAAGTCGTGGCATTATTCAGTTTAGTTGCTGATAACGGCATTAAAGTGCGGTTAATTAACGTAGATTTTCCCGACCCTGAAACCCCTGTCACGCAAGTCATCACCCCAATGGGTAATTTTAAATTGACATTTTGTAAATTATTGCCTGTTGCTCCTGTTAGTTCAAGATAAAGCGATTTTTTTCGGCTTTTTTTACCGTCTTTTGTTTCCACTTCAATCGTTTTTGCTTTATGGCGAATTTTGGGAATGGCAATCGCTTTTTTTCCTGATAAATATTGCCCTGTTAAAGAATGTTCAGTATTGGCGATTTCCTCGGCTGTGCCTTGAGCGATAATCGCCCCACCATGCACACCTGCCCCCACACCAATATCAATAATATGGTCAGCGTGGCGAATGGCATCTTCATCATGCTCGACCACTAGCACGGTATTGCCCAAATCTCGCAACCGAATTAACGTCTGTAATAAACGGTCGTTATCCCTTTGGTGCAAACCAATAGACGGCTCATCAAGCACATACATCACCCCCATTAGACCAGCCCCAATTTGACTGGCAAGGCGGATACGTTGAGCCTCGCCACCTGAAAGGGTTTCCGCAGAACGTGCAAGGGTTAAATAATCAAGCCCCACACTGACCAAAAAGCCTAACCGCTCATTAATTTCTTTAATAATTTTTTTGGCAATTTCGCCTTTATAACCTGTTAATTTTAATTGTGCATAATAATTACAAGCATCACCGATAGACAATTGCACAATATCAGCAATGCTTTTGTTATCAATTTCTACATGGCGAGCGATTTCATTCAGCCTTGCTCCATGACAGACGTTACAAGTCGTATCGGCAAGATATTTTGCCAATTCATCACGCACAAGATTACTTTGGGTTTTTGCATAACGGCGTTCTAAATAAGGTAAAATTCCCTCAAACGGCACATTTTTATCGGTTTTTCGCCCACGTTCATCAGTAAATTTAAACTGAATTTTTTCATCTTTTGAGCCATTTAAGATAATATCTTGATACTTTTTCTCTAATGATTGCCAAGGGCTATCCATATCAATGGCAAAATGCTCACAAACCGTTGTTAATAAACCAAAATAATAGGCATGGCGTTTATCCCAACCGCTAATCGCCCCTTGATTAAGCGATTTTTCGGTATAAGCAATCAATTTTTCCGCACTAAAATATTGACGTTTGCCTAAGCCGTCGCAACTTGGACACGCCCCATAGGGATTATTAAAACTAAATAAACGTGGCTCTAATTCGGACACCGCATTATCACAAATTGGACAAGAATGTTTTGCTGAAAATAGCTTGTTTTTATCCTCGTCCATAAAATACAAAATGGCTAGACTGTTACCCAAACGCAAGGCGGTTTCTAAACTTTCCGCCACTCGATTACCAAGGTCATCACGCACTTTAAAACGGTCAATCACCACGTCGATGCTATGTTTTTTCTTTTTTTCAATGGGTGGCACTTCATCAATCGGATAAACCTCACCGTCAAGACGCACTCGTACAAAACCTTGCCCTTGCAACTGTTCAAGTAATAAATGATGTTCGCCTTTGCGTTCTCGCACCACAGGGGCAAGTATCATCAGCTTAGTATCACTCGGTAATGCCATGATTTCATCGACCATTTCGGTAACAGTTTGGGCAACCATAGGCTGATGATGTTTTGGGCAAAAAGGCGTACCAACACGAGCATAAAGCAAGCGTAAATAATCATAAATTTCGGTAATCGTGCCAACGGTAGAGCGTGGATTGTGGTTGGTAGATTTTTGCTCAATGGCAATCGCAGGTGATAAGCCCTCGATGCTATCGACTTCGGGCTTTTCCATTTGTGATAAAAATTGTCGTGCATAAGCGGAAAGGCTCTCGACATAACGTCTTTGTCCCTCAGCGTAAAGGGTATCAAAAGCAAGCGAAGATTTGCCTGAGCCTGATAATCCTGTAATTACCACAAATTTATCACGAGGAATGTCAATATCAATATTTTTTAGGTTATGGGTTCTTGCCCCACGAATT
>PDWJ01003872.1_pt1 | contig 13821 bp, 11 predicted proteins | sample 1430881 | NCBI WGS metagenome assembly PDWJ01 (sample SAMN01162460, study PRJNA174530) | Oral metagenome, whole genome shotgun sequencing project. | biome: Marine environment; feature: Marine mammal; material: Swab sample of the gingival sulcus; isolation source: swab sample of gingival sulcus... | reverse complement strand
TTCTAATTCATCGTTTAGATGCATTCCTCTAAATCCGCCATCACTGATGTAAATGTAGTCTTTGCCGACACCAAGAGGAAAATAAACTATGTTTATGGAATAAATTTTGGTGAGTTTTCCGTACTCATCGCCGGAATCAAGACGTTCAGATATAAGTTTAGCTTGCCCGTAGAGCATTCGGTGGTAATAGTCATCTTGTCGCTCGTTTTGAACGTCTATTAGCATAAAATTATTGCTACTGTCCTTTACCAAAATGTCTACTCTGTTATATTTATCATCTTCATCTTCTTGATTACTTTCGCTTTCCAATATTTCTTGAATTGTAACATCAAACATCAACAACTCAGATAGAAAACCTTCCAATATCTCAAAGTTGGCTTTGTTGCGTAAAAGACGCTTTATTGCCCAATCGAATTTTATGTGTTTGCTTGCCATGACTGTATAATTTTGTAAAAGCTATTTCTACAAATATAAGATTTTTTTGTTAATGACGAAAACTTTATTACGTTTTTTTTTAAAAAAAAAGGACTCCATAATAATTTGTCTATCAAAACAATAATAGCTATATCCGCGCCATTGAATACGCAAAACACAATGTCAAGCGGATTTTCCAAAAAAGGCTTGATTTTTTGCAGAAAAATAATCACAAATATAGACAAGTAGTATTTACCTTTATAAACATATAATATTATGAAACCAAGAACTAAACTACTGCTAAAGGGAGGAATAGCATTAGCTCTTTTGGCAGGAACAGTAAAGAAAACGCAAGCCGAACTACTTGATATAGCAAATATAAATAAAGCCCTTATCAAGAAAACCCCTGACCAAAAAGACAGTATTCCTACAAATCCAAATCGAGAAAAGGCGGTGGCAGTTGCCGCACCAAATGGAGGGAAACAAGAAGAGGAAATTGATTGAAGTCAATTTGACAATGTAGAAGGGGAAGACGATACAACCGAAGAAGAAGCAAAGTTAGCAAAACTTCAATAGGAAGACAAAAAATTAAATAATACTATCGCTCAAAAATTGGAGATAAAAACTAAAAATGAGCAAATAATAGCAAAATTAAAAGGAGAAAAGGGGGATAAACCATCACCAAAAAAATAATTAGCGACAAATAATTAACAAGTTCGACTAGTAATTGCCAGAAAACTCAGATAGCTGCGTTATACAAATATTGAACAGCTGTCAACATAAATTAACATGAGCAAATAGGTGGATTATTACCGTTTTTGATTTCTTTATCAATGATTTTTTGCTCGGTTTTGTAGCAAAATATTTTCTTTTTACGAAGTGCTTTGTTTTTACCCACACTCGTTTCGGGGAAACTGCCGTTTTTCTTAAAAATTATGTTCACGGCAAAACCTACAAAGGCAATAGCTACTAATCCAATTGCAAGAAGAAATATTTTCATGAGATATAATGGTTAGTGATTAATGATTAGTGATTAATGATTAATGATTAATTAATGGTTAGTGATTAATTGATAGTTTTCAACTTTTAACTTTTAATTTTTCCGTTCTTACTTTTACATATTGCCCAAGAAATTGCCCCATAATTGCTAAAAATATATTGATAGGTATTATCCAATTTTCGGCATTTAAAGAAATCCTCATATAAATAATAAGAGGAATGGAGGCATGTATTAGAAAAAACCACATAAACGAAAATTTACGGGTGTTTTTTCTATAATATCCCAAAGGTATATTAACAATAAATGATATAACAGAAATTACAATGTGTGAATGTAATAATATAAAATCGTACATTAATAAACTATTTCCTCTTTTATATAATCAATGCTGCACTAATAATTAGCGTGCAACTTCTACAATTTGAAAGCCTTCTACCAAATCGCCAACTTTAATGTCGTTATATTTGTCGATATTCAAACCACATTCTAAGCCTTTATTAACCTCTTTAACGTCATCTTTGAAGCGTTTTAAAGAACCAAGAGTGCTTGTGTATATTACAATACCGTCTCTGATTACGCGAACCTGCGCATTTCGGGTAATTTTACCGTCTTTAACCACACATCCTGCAATAGTTCCCACTTTTGAAATTTTAAATACTTCTTTAACCTCTACCACGGCTGTAATTTCCTCCTTGGTTACAGGAGCCAACATACCGTTAATAGAATCTTGAACCTCATTTATTGCATCGTATATAATTGAATAAAGCCTTATTTCTATACCGTCTTTTTCTGCTAATTTTCTTGCTCCAAGTGCAGGTCGTACTTGGAAACCAATAATAATAGCATCAGAAGCATTAGCCAACATAACATCAGATTCTGCAATTTGACCTACGGCTTTGTGTATGATATTAACTTGTATTTGCTCGGTAGATAACTTCAACAAACTATCGGATAATGCCTCTATTGAACCGTCAACATCACCTTTCACAATAATATTAAGCTCTTGGAAGTTTCCTATTGCTAATCTTCTACCTATTTCATCAAGGGTAATATGCTTTTGCGACCTTAGATTTTGCTCTCGTTGCAGTTGCTCTCGCTTAACAGCAATTTCGCGAGCTTCTCTGTCAGTATCCATAACATTTAGGTTGTCGCCCGCTGTAGGTGCGCCGTTTAATCCTAATATTACTCCGGGTTGTGCAGGTCCTATTTCTTTTATTCGCTTATTACGCTCATTGTAAATGGCTTTAACCTTGCCGAAATACGAACCTGCCAAAACAGTATCGCCAACACGAAGTGTTCCACTACTTACTAATACGGTGGCTACATATCCTCGTCCTTTATCCAAAGATGATTCTATAATTGTACCTACTGCTTTTTTATTGGGATTAGCTTTTAGCTCTAACATTTCAGCCGCTAAGAACACTTCCTCCATTAATTCGTCTACATTGGTTCCAAATTTTGCAGATATGTCTTTTGACTGATATTTTCCACCCCATTCCTCAATAAGATAGTTCATATTTGCTAATTCTTGCTTTATCTTATCAGGATTTGAATTTGGACGGTCAATTTTGTTAATTGCAAAAATAATGGGAACTCCTGCAGCCGTTGCATGGTTGATGGCTTCTATCGTTGTAGGCATCACTTTATCATCGGCAGATACTATAATTATAGCCAAATCGGTTACTTGTGCTCCACGTGCACGCATCGCCGTAAACGCCTCATGGCCGGGAGTATCCAAGAAAGTTATTTTTTTATCACCGTCTAAGGTAACACTGTAAGCCCCAATATGTTGGGTAATTCCTCCCGATTCTCCCGCAATAATATTGGTGTCTCTAATATAGTCCAACAGCGAAGTTTTTCCGTGGTCAACGTGTCCCATAACCGTAACAATCGGAGGTCTGAATTCTAAGTCTTCTTCTCTGTCTTCTTCTTCAGCAATTGCCTCTTGCAAATCAACACTCACAAACTCAACTTTGTAGCCAAAGTCTTCAACAAGCAATGATATTGTTTCAGCATCTAACCTTTGATTTATTGATACCGCCATACCCAAGTTCATACAGTTTTGTATAACTTCGTTTACCGATACGTCCATCATACTTGCTAACTCATTGGCAGTTACAAATTCAGTAACTTTTATAGTTTGCTTTTCCTTTGCTTGTTCCTGCTGCTCATCTTGCATTCTGGAACGAATTTCCTCACGTTTGTCTCTTCTGTATTTGCTACCTTTATTTTTACCTTTAGGTGCAGTTAATTTCGCAAGAGTTTCTTTTATTTGCTTTTGAACTTCCGCATCGTCTACTTCTTGCTTTTGAACCTTTTTAAAGTTTCTCTTATTCTTATGTTTACCCTTGTCTTTGCCTGCATTTTTACGAGAATCTAAATTAACAGGTTCTTTTGATATTCTTTTTCTTCGTTTTTTCTTCTGACTCTTCTTCTTATCAGATGAACTCTCACTTTTATCACTTGGCAATTCTATTTTACCAAGCACTGTAGGTCCTGATAATTTTTCAAACTTAGTTTTTAAGAAATCCTCATCTTTTTTCTTTGATGATTTTATATCTTTTTCCCCGTCTAAGTCTACTTGTTTTTCCTCATTTGCCCTCAAACGAGCCTGTTTCTCTTTCTCTCTAAGCAATCGCTTTTCTTTTTCTTTTCTTATACGCTCGTCTTTTTTCTCTTCTTTGGTTTTTCGTTTTGGTCGGGTAAGTTGATTTATGGAACTTAAATCTATTTTTCCGATAACCTTTAATTCTTGGTCAGATTTTTTATCTTTTTCCTCAGTCTGTGTTTTTTGTTTTTTGCTTTTATCGCTTTTCTTCTCTAATTTCTTTTCTTTATCTTCTACCTTTTCAGTCTGCTCACTACTCTTATCCGAATCATCTTTTTGCTCAACAGTTTCTTCTATTTTGTCAGTTTTTGTGTCAGGAATCTCTGTAATTTCTTCTATTTTCTTGTCAGTTTTTTCAGCTTTAACTTCCGGTTTTTTATCTTCAGCCTTTTCTTTATCATCTTTTTTCTCCGATACAGTTTTTTTAAGCTCTTTTTTGGTTTCTTTTTTCTTTGGTTCTTCTGTTTTTATTTCAGATTCCGGTTGTTCTTTTTTATCGTCTTCGGGTTTTGTCTCAACTTTCTCAATGTTATCCTCTTTCTCGACTTTTTCATCTGTCTTTTCTACAGATTCTTTGCTATGCTGTTCCTCTTTTTCAACAAGTTCATTTGTAGATTTCTCTTCCTCAACAACAGCACCTGCATCTTTTATTATTACAACTTTCTCATTTTCTTCCTCCTCAATAACATCTTCATTGATTTGAGCCTCTTTACGAGCTTCCATTGCCTTACGAGCAATTCTTTCTTGTTCCAATTTGAACTCTAAATCGCCCTTATACTCCTTAATCAAAGCATCATAACACTCCGACGGTACTTTAGTATTAGGGTTAGAGTCAATCTCAAACCCCTGCTTCTTTAAAAAGTCTACAATTGTAGAAATTCCTACATTGAACTCTTTTGCAACTTTAATTAATCTTTTTGATTTCCTACCTGTAACTGACATGCTTGTATATTTGTTAAAAGATTGCGTTATTTTTATCCCTGTAATTTTGTAAAAATCCGTTAATTCTAGCCATATTTCAGCAATCGGCTTTGTATACCTATATTCTTAAATACTTATTACCAATATATTTGGCTATACATAGGATAATTTATAAGTTTTTAGTTTTCAACCTAACGGAGTGTTGATTTATATATCTTTTCTATTCAAATTCAGCTTCCAAAATCGACCTTACTTCTTCAATTGTTTCTTCCTCAAGGTCGGTTCTGTCCACAAGCTCTTGTACTGATAAATTAAGAACACTTTTTGCGGTATCGCAACCTATTGCCTTTAATTCATCAATAATCCATTCTTCAATTTCATCAACAAATTCATCTATATCCACATCCTCTTCCTCTGCCTCTTCTACCTCTCGATAAACCTCTATTTCGTAACCGGTGAGTAAGCCTGCCAACTTTATATTCAAGCCCCCCTTTCCTATCGCTTTTGATACTTCTTCAGGATTAAGATATACCTCAACCGTTTTATCCTCTTCATTAATATCAATAGAGTTAATTCTTGCAGGTCCTAATGCACGAGTGATGTACAACTGTGTATTGTTAGTGAAATTGATAACATCTATATTTTCATTGCGCAATTCTCTGGTAATTCCGCTTATTCTTGAACCCTTCATTCCTACACACGCCCCAACGGGGTCTATTCTGTCATCGTAAGATTCTACTGCAACTTTTGCTCTTTCACCTGCAACTCTCACTATTTTCTTTATTGTTATAAGTCCATCGTATATCTCGGGAACTTCCAACTCAAATAACCTCTCCAAAAATACAGGAGCTGTACGTGAAATAATAATTAAAGGGTTATTGTTTACCATTTCAACACTTATGATAACTGCTCTAATGCTTTCTCCCTTCCTGTAATAGTCTGAGGGTATTTGCTCGGCTTTAGGCAGTATCAAATCATTACCTTCGTCATCTACAACCAATACCTCTTTTTTCCAAACTTGATAAACCTCGCCAGTAACTATCTCATTAACTCTATCCTTATATTTAAGGTAAATATTTTCTTTTTCTAATTCTAATATTTTAGTGGTTAGATTCTGACGCAACGACACTATCGAACGCCTGCCAAAGTCCTCAAATTTTACCTCATCAGTAACTTCCTCTCCAACCTCATAGTCGCTCTCTATTTTTTGAGCTTCACTCAAACCTATTTGCAAATTAGGGTCTACAACTTCATCATCTTCAACTACTTCCCTATTTCTCCAAATTTCAAAGTCGCCCTTATCCGTATTTATAATAATGTCAAAATTTTCGTTAGAACCGAATTTCTTTAACAGTGTGCTTTTAAAAACATCTTCCATAACACTCATTAAAGTTGCTCTGTCAATGTTTTTTAATTCCTTAAATTCTGAAAAGGTATCTATTAAATTCAAATTCTCCATTACTTTATATTTTTTAAACGAAGCCTAAACATAAACTCTAAAAAATGTCCAATCATCAAATTTTAAATGAGTTCTAGATAATTAGTTTGCTTCGCTTGATTTCGTTTCCTTTTATTTTAAATATTTCTTCTACTTCTATTTTTTTCTTTTTTCCTTCGGGTTTTACTTTCTTAGTCTGCAATATTTCCACAAAATTTACATCTGATTCGTCATCGGTAAACTCAACCGAATGTAAAATACCCTTTATCGGCTTTGTTGACTCTGTTGTTTGAATCTCTACCTTTCTGCCTACATTTTTCTTGTAATGCAATGGCAAAACAAAAGGCGAAACAATACTGTAAGAAGATACTTCCAACTCAAAATCTTCTTTGTCTCTATCAAGACTTCTCTCCACAAATCTACTTATTTCTATACATTTGGAGATAGGAACACCCGATAACGAGTCTACAATAATTTTTATAACATTGTTAGCGGTAATTTTTAATTCTACCAAAACTAACTCATCTGCAGATAGTTCCTCAAGCAGTAAGTTTTCTAATTCTTCTTTGTTTATCATCAATAATGCAATAAAATAGGGGACTAACTTTGTCCCCTCAACAAACCAATTCTTTTTCAGTGTGCAAAATTATTAAAAAAATCCTTAATAATCAAAATAATATAATAATACTTCAGTTAAATTAGTAATTAATAGTGAGTAATTAACAATTGTGAAGCCCTTATATAAGATAATTATAATACTGATAATCAACACTTTAACATAAAAGACACTTGTCTTATAAAGCACTGATTATAAACGCATTATAAAAACACACTAAACTGCTAACTTAAAAATGATTTAAAATTTAAAATGAAGCAACGGCTTTAACATAAAATAAAAAAACAGGTTTGAATTAATGATAAAAATATGATAACTTTGCGAGTGTGTTAATGAACAAATGAGGTAATTAGCTAATGAGCAACATGAAGTAATTAGCAAGTGAGCACATTAACTAATTAGCACATTAATCAATTAAAATTAGAAAAATGCAATTGAATAAGAAAAAAATAATTAATGACCCTATATACGGATTTGTTCGTATTCCGTTTGATTTAATGCATGACATTATACAAAACCCTATATTTCAAAGGCTAAGACGAATTAAACAAATGGGGCTTACATTTTATACATATCCCGGTGCCACCCACACCAGATTTCAACACTCATTGGGGGCAACCCATCTAATGAAAGATGCACTTAATGTGCTAATTGCAAAAGGAGTTAAAATAAGCGAACAGGAATATCAGTCGGCTTTGTTAGCCATATTACTGCATGATTTAGGGCATGGTCCCTTCTCTCATACATTAGAGACCAGTATATTTCAAAACATATCACACGAAACCATTTCGCTTTATTTAATGAAGCAACTCAACCAAGAATTTAACGGTAGCTTGCAAACAGGAATAGATATTTTCACAGGCTCCTATCATAGAAAGTTTCTTCATCAATTAGTGTCAAGCCAATTAGATATGGACAGGCTGGATTATTTACAAAGAGACAGCTATTATTCGGGCGTAGTGGAGGGAATGGTTGCATCTGACAGAATAATAAAGATGCTATATGTTTTTAACAATGAATTAGTTATAGAGGAAAAAGGCATATACTCAATTGAGAATTTTTTAATTTCGCGCCGACTTATGTATTGGCAGGTTTATTTACATAAAACGGTAGTAGCATCGGAGCAAATGCTTATAAAGATTATGCAAAGAGCCAAAGAGGTTCATAAAAAAGGGGTTAAATTGTTTTTAAGTCCTGCTTTAAAATTCTTTTTTGATAATGATATTAATAACGAAGAAATTTTAAATGCTAAAATTGAAGGACAAACACCTTTAGAAGCATTTATTAAATTAGATGACAATGATGTTATAGTATGTGTGAAAGAATGGCAATTTTGCGAAGATAAAATACTTTCAATATTATCAAAATCGCTTATTAACAGAAAATTATTCAAATGTAAAATACAACAAACTCCTTTTGATACTGATGAACTTAATATCATTAAGGACAAGGTAAAAACAAAATATAATTTATCAGACAGTGATATAAACTATTTTTTCATACACGACACAATAAGTAATAATGCTTACAGCAAAGCATCAGGCGAACAAATCAATATAATAGATAAAACCGGTAAGCTGAAAGATGTCGCTATTGCTTCGGATATTTCCAATTTATCAACACTTTCAAAGATTGTAACCAAATTTTTTATTTGCTATCCTAAGATTTGAGGGAGACGGAAGACGGGAGACGGAAGACGGGAGATGGGAGACGGGAGATGGGAGATGGGAGACGGGAGACGGGAGATGGGAGACGGGAGACGGGAGACGGAAGACCGAAGACGGAAGACGGGAGAGCGAAGATGGGAGACGGGGGATTAAAAGCTCTTAAATGAGCCTTCGTAATGATTGATAAAAAAGCATAACAATTTTTTTACAACAAGAAAAAGAGTACGTGTATTTCCGTGTAAGTAAATAGTTTTTAAATTTAATTATTCATAAATTTCCGAGAATATTAAATTAATTTATTAGTTTTGCAAAAAATTTTTCAACAAAAAATAAACACATGAAATTTACAGCTCGTGTAATTGCAGATTTTCTTGGAGGAGTTATCGAAGGAGACGAAAATATTGAGGTTAATAATGTTTCTAAAATAGAGGAAGGAAAGCAGGGAACTTTATCATTCATAGCGAACCCGAAATACGAACATTATTTATATACCTCCAAATCATCAATAATACTTGTAAACAAATCTTTAAAAATAAACAAAGCTGTAAGTGCAACTTTAATAAAGGTAGATGACGCATATAAATCGTTTGCCTCATTATTGGAACTTTATCAGCAATCACTACCTAAGCCATCGGGCATATCGGCAAATTCCACCGTAAGCAAAACAGCTAAAATAGGTAAAGATGTGTATATTGGTGAATACACTGTTATATCTGACAATGCAGAGATAGGAGAAAATGTAAGAATTTACCCTCAAGTTTACATTGCTGAAAATGTCAAAATAGGTGATAACACAATAATATATCCCGGAGTGATTATATACAACAACTCTATGTTGGGTAAAAATTGCATAGTTCACGCAGGAGTGGTTATAGGTGCAGACGGTTTTGGATTTGTGCCACAAAATGAAGAAGAACATAAAAAAGTTCCGCAAATAGGTAATGTTATTATTGAAGATAATGTTGAAATAGGAGCAAACACCACAATAGACAGGGCAACATTAGGCTCAACAATTATTCGTAAGGGTGTAAAATTAGATAATTTAATACAAATTGCACATAATGTTGAGATAGGGGAAAAAACATTTATGGCAGCCCAGTGTGGCGTATCAGGCTCAACCAAAATAGGCAAAGAATGTTTAATTGGAGGACAAGTTGGATTTGCCGGACATTTACATATAGCCGATAAGGTAAAGATTGGAGCACAAGCAGGCATAGCATCAAACATCAAAGAAGAAGGCATTGCCGTACAGGGTACACCCGCAATAAGTATTATGAATTTTCAAAAATCAAGCATAGTTTACAAAATGCTGCCTCAATTGAACAGACAAATTAATCAAATGCAAAGAGAAATTGATGAACTTAAGGCAAAAATAATGGATAATTGATAGTTGATAATTGATAATGAGTAATTAGTAAGGGTAAACCTATGTGTTTGCCCAACACCTAAAACCAAAAATATAAAACCTGAAACATACAACCTAAAAGCCAACGGCTAAAGGCTGAAAGCCACAAACTGAAAAGCCAAGCTACAAAATAAAAACATATGACAGAGAAACAACGAACAATATCTAAACCTGTAAAAATAAGCGGTATAGGACTTCATACAGGGCATTTAGTGGAAATGACATTAAAACCTGCTGAGGAAAATTTCGGATATGCCTTTCAGAGAATAGACTTGGAAGAAAAGCCCATAATAAAAGCAATTGTAGAAAATGTGATAGATACATCGCGCAGTACGGTAATAGCTTCAAACGGTGCCAGAGTAGGGACTATTGAACATGCCTTATCGGCAGCAGCGGGAATGGGTGTGGATAATTTGTTAATTGAGATTAATTCAGACGAAACTCCCATACTTGACGGTAGTTCAAGAATATACGTTGAAGCACTTTTAGAGGCAGGAATTGTAGAACAAGAAGCTGAAAGGGAATATTTTGTAATAAACAAAAACATAAGCTATACCGACGATGAAAACGGCATAAAAATAATGGCATTCCCTGATGAAAATTTGAGTTTTAATGTTATGATTGACTATAACTCTACTGTTTTAGGAAATCAGTATGCTACTTTAAACTCATTGGAGAATTATAAAGATGAGATTTCAGCATGTAAAACTTTTGTTTTTCTAAGAGAACTTGAATTTTTATTAAAAAACAACCTTATAAAAGGCGGAAGTCTTGATAATGCAATAGTTTTAATCGAAAAAGAAACAACTCAAGAAGAAATAGACAGGTTAGCAGATGTGTTTAATAAACCAAGAGTAACCCTTAAAGCAACGCAAGGCGTATTGAATGACGGCGACCTTATTTTCCCAAATGAACCTGCACGACACAAATTGCTTGACCTTGTCGGCGATTTAGCATTGGTAGGTGTGCCCCTAAAAGGAAAAATACTTGCAATGCGCCCCGGACATGCATCAAATGTGGAATTTGCAAAGAAAATCAGACAAGAAATAAAAAGACAACGCTCGAAAAATGCAGCTCCTTATTTTGACTTGGCAGCACCTTCTATATTTAAAATGGAAGAGATAAAGGGTTTATTGCCCCATCGCCCACCTTTCTTGTTAGTAGACAAAATACTAAAGTTAGATAAATTAGAGGTAGTAGGCACCAAAAACGTAACAATGAACGAGTGGTTTTTCGTTGGTCATTTCCCTGACGAACCTGTAATGCCCGGAGTACTTATTGTGGAAGCAATGGCACAAGTTGGCGGCATATTAGTACTTGGAACAGTACCCGACCCCGAAAATTACTTAACTTATTTTATGAAATTAGATAAAGTTAAGTTCAAAAGAAAAGTAGTACCCGGCGACACACTTGTATTTAAAGCAGAATTAACATCACCTATAAGAAGGGGTATTGCCAATATGAAAGGACAAGCATTTGTAGGCGAACATTTAGTATGCGAAGGCGAATTAATGGCACAAATAATAAAGGAAGTCAAAGATTAATAATTAAAGGAGAAAGTTAGAAGACCGAAGGCTGCAGACTTCATAAACCACTCATTAACAATTAATTAACCATTATCAATTTTCAATTGTAAATTATGAATAGAGGATTAACATACATAAATCCTAATGCTAAGATTGGGAAAAATGTAATAATTGAGCCGTTTGTATCAATTCATGATGATGTAGAAATAGGAGACGACACTTGGATTGGCTCAAATGCCGTAATTATGAGCGGTGCAAGAATAGGAAAATCGTGTAAAATTTTTCCCGGAGCAGTGATTTCCGCCATACCTCAGGATTTAAAATTTGCAGGGGAAAAAACCTATGTGGAAATTGGCAACAACACCACAATAAGAGAGTGTGTAACAGTAAACAGAGGAACAGCAGCAAGAGGAAAAACCATAGTGGGAGACAACTGTTTACTAATGGCATATTCACACGTAGGACACGACTGCGAAATAGGTAATAATGTAATACTGGGTAATGCCACACAAATTGCAGGCGAGGTAGAAATAGACGACTTTGCAATTCTAAGCAGTTCGGTATTGGTTCATCAATTCAGTAAAATAGGTTGTCATGTAATGATTTCGGGGCAATCAAAAGTTAAAAAAGATGTGCCTCCTTATGTTATGGTAGCCTATGACCCGATAGCTTACGCAGGATTAAACTCAGTGGGACTTAGAAGAAGACAGTTTTCAAGTGAAGCCATCAGTACAATATCCGAGGTATATAGAATTTTGTACGCTTCAAACTTAAATGTAAAAAATGCACTTAACGAAATAGAGGCAAACATACCCAAATCGAAGGAAAGAGATACCATTATTAACTTTGTTAAGAACTCTGAAAGAGGAATAATGAAAGGAAATAGTACGACAAAAAACGCGTAGAAAGACAAAAATTATATACAAAAAACAGCTATATAACTGAAAAAGAATAAAAAAGAGTAAAAAAAAATGTTTAAAGTTTTATATTTAAAATAAATCTTGTACATTTGCATCTTCAAAATTTCACAAATTAGAAGTAAATTTATAATTAAATATTTTAAAAAATGACGAAAGCAGATATTATTAATGAGATTTCAAAAGGTACCGGAATAGAAAAAGTTACTGTACAAAGAACAGTAGAGGCTTTTATGGAAACAGTTAAGACTTCTTTATCAAAAAACGATAATGTTTATTTAAGAGGTTTTGGCAGTTTTGTTGTTAAAAAAAGAGCAGAAAAAACTGCAAGAAACATTTCAAAAAACACGACTATTGTTATACCGGCGCATAATATACCGGCATTTAAGCCTGCAAAGACTTTTTTGAACAAGGTTAAAGACAACGTTAAATAATTTTAGTTGAGAAGGTAGAAATTAAAAACTAAAGTTTGAGGATTGATTAAAAGCCAATCCCATTAAGCCTTTGTTACTGAATATTAAAGATAGTCGTTAACATAATTCAAAAATTACAATTGAGTTTTAAAAACATTAGTTCATTCTTTCTTACGGATTCTTGTATTAGTTGACTTAAAATTTAAAATATTTTTTTTACGGAAATATGTACAGTATTACTGTTAGTCGCTTTTTATAAAGTTTGTTCTGTTTGAAAGATTGTTAGTGTTTACAGTGTCGTCATTAGTTTTAACAATTAAAAATAAAAGTATTATGCCAAGTGGAAAAAAAAGAAAAAGACATAAGATGTCTACACACAAAAGAAAGAAGAGATTAAGAAAAAACAGACATAAGAGGAAGAAATAATTTAGTCTGAAAATTATCTTACCCAAAAGAAGTTTAATTAAACTTCTTTTGGTTTTTTTAACCAAGAAAGGGAAGTTTGAGGGGCTATATTCATATTTTTTAATATATAATCGCTTGTGAACTATTTATAAAATTTAAGGCTAATTTGCCAAAGGCTTAAAAATAAATAATTTACAATTAATCAATAAATTGTATAAGCTCTTACTCAAAAGAATTAATATAAAACCCTTTTGGTTACCTTTCGCTTAAAGTGAAAATAATAAAGTGGATAAAGAATTAGTTATTGATAGCAAAGAATCGGAAATTTCTATAGCCTTGCTTGAGGACAAACGATTGGTTGAGTTATCAAGAGAAAAAAGTAGTACAAAGCATTCAGTAGGCGATATTTTCTTGGGCAGAGTCAAGAAGATTATGCAAGGGTTGAACGCCGCTTTTGTTGATATAGGAGGAGAGCGTGATGCGTTTTTGCA
>PDWJ01003871.1_pt1 | contig 13821 bp, 10 predicted proteins | sample 1430881 | NCBI WGS metagenome assembly PDWJ01 (sample SAMN01162460, study PRJNA174530) | Oral metagenome, whole genome shotgun sequencing project. | biome: Marine environment; feature: Marine mammal; material: Swab sample of the gingival sulcus; isolation source: swab sample of gingival sulcus... | reverse complement strand
ATCCTGAAGAAAAGGTTTCCAGAAAAAAATCTCCGTTGGCAGTGGATCCTGGACAATGTAAAAGAATCTGGTCAGGATTCTGCTCTGAAACGGTGGCAATGGGCTGAATGATCTTCATAGGGAAAATAGCTCTCTTATTACTTGTGCCATGCATTATTTTTTCGTATACCTAATAAAAGATGGCATGGCAAATATTTTTTCTGGATGAGAGGTTATTGCTTTGTCGAGGAACATGTTGTGCTCATTATGTTTATAGAGACGTCTGTCAAAAGACGCAGAAGGTACGGAATTTTGTATTATATCATGTAAAATGTCCCTGTCCACATAGGAAAAACTGACATTTTCAAAGACAATATCGTAGTGCTGAGGGTGCATGTTCCGGCCAGCATCTCGCACAGACGTTTCCAGCAGCTGCCGGGTGCATGTCATACCTACATGCATATAGCTGAGCATGGCATAGCTTGCCATCACCAGCCGTAACGGCGCATAGAGACGATACCCGACAATCAGAAAGGCGATAAGGACGGCGATGGCAAGGGGGCCGGATAACCACCTCCAGGCAAATGCTGTCTCTGCGCAGATTATCAAAGGCCGCCTGCAAGACGGCAAAACGGTTCCCTGTCAGATTAAAGGCCTTGAGATGCTGCATAGCCTGTACCAAGGATGAGAAAGAGAAAAAACACCGGAAGTTCCGGTATTATCATCTTTGACAATTACTACTGAAATATAATGAATTATTTTTTAAGAGGAGGGCAAAAAAGATCAACCTATCCCATAAAATATCTTTCCTGCTGAAGTTGGATAAAGATTAATAAGGTACGTATCCGACCAGGCCTGGTAGTGAAATATTACCGCTCTCCGACGAAATTGTCGACGAAATCTTGGCTTGTCCATGTACACGAATATTGGGAAGATTGTTTCTGGAAAGCAACGTTCTCTACCTTATTGCCGAACATTTCAAACATAAGGCCCAAAAATATAATTGGCATCGAAAGCGTGTTATTGGTTATAATGATTTTGTTACAGGTAACAGGAAAAGTAATCAATTAGTTTAGTCAATACATTTCATATTATGAGGATTTTTCCAATGAAACGTGCAAAGATGAGCTGTTTACTATTTATTTTTCTACTGGCCGGCTGTTCAGCGATACCCGTGAATATCGATTACAATCCTTCAGCTGATTTTACAAACTTTACAACTTTTGCAGTAGGTGAAGTCACAGATCAGGATGATCTTTTGTCAAAAAATCCTTTGATACGTGACAGGGTGAATGCCTCCATCATCAAAAAAATGCAGGCTCAAGGGTATGCGTATGATAAGGACAACCCTCATATGTTTGTTTACCCTCGTGTCAGCATTAAAGATAAAATCAGTGTTACCGATTTGGGTAGTACATATTATGGCTTTTGGGGGTTTGGTCCCTATGGATGGGCAGGTAGAGGCAGAATAGATGTAAGGGAATATACGGAAGGCTACCTGATTATTGATATTGAGTTTGCCAAGGATAAATTGCTGGCCTGGAGAGGGGCAGGTAGATTTACGGTTACCGAAAAGGAGTTGACCCCGCAGGAAAGCCAGCATCATATCGACGAGATAGTAGGCGCAATACTTGACAGGTATCCACCTGATTAATCAATGACGGTAAATCAGCAAGGGTCCCAGATAAACTCGGTGACGTTTTTTTCTGCGCTGGAAAAGCCAATGAGGACAATCTTTTTGCTCGTTGCCATCTACTTGCCAGTCGATCACTTATACCCTGTTATTCACCTATAACGATCAAGACCAGGCATTGCTGCAATAACTGTAACAATCAATAAAACTTGCAGATACCGTGATATATTTTCTTGAATCATTTTATTCTTTCCTTGCTCTGAAATTCTCTAACCAGCAGTATCTTTTCCAGTAGTTCTGAGGAATCTACCGGTTTCATACAGTAGTCAAAAGCGCCTTGTTTCATACCGTTGATACTGATTTGCAGCGAGGCATGACCGGTAAGAATGATTACCTCTTTATCCGGCCAGCTTTTTTTTATCTCGGCCATACAAGAGATACCGTCCATACCGGGCATGGAGACGTCCATAATAATAACATCTATCTCCTTATCTCTTTTGCCAAGGAGATCCAGTGCTGCCATACAGTTTTCTACCTGCAGACTTTCCAGATTGCGGCGCAGAAGAAATTTGCCAGTTATTTCCCGAAACTCCTGCTCATCGTCAACAAGGAGTATTTTCCTGTTCGTATTCATTTTTTTCACCGAAGGTTGAATTCTGCAGCATTTCCTCAATCTCCTTGAAGAATTTATTACGGTATTTTTCCACCATCTGTGCCTGGTTCATCACCATATCGAGCTGACGGGCATGGAGACTGAGATAGCCAAGAACCATCAACCGCTGCCGCAGATAATTGGCCGGTTGCTTTTTTATTCGTGCCACCAGGGCATCGGAGCGTAACTCCACCCTGAAATCGTAACAATCCAGAACCTCGGCAAGCAGCCGTGCACGCACCGCCTTCCGCCGCATATCGGCGGCTCCGCCTTTGAAGCGAAAGGTGATATAGCTCTCGGTGAGAAACTCACTGAGATAAGCCTCGATCATCGCATAATGGTAACCGAGACGGACACCCAGATTGCAGAAATTTTTTGAAATAAGGAAGAAATTGCGGGCATTGAGTTTATGGGCAGCCACATCGGGGGAAAATTCCGGTCGCATGGATGATTGAAAGATAATGGAACCAAAGCCTTTTGCACTTACCGGCGGCGGTCCCTGCCATGGATAAGCGGTGATCCCCTGCCAGATGGCCCGCATCGGCGTGGAAACAACGTCATCGATATGGACTGTGGTTGCCGTTGGGTCCAGACCTTCACGAAGCCCATCAGCAAGATCGATCAACCACCATTCAAGGGGAACATCTCCGGCCAGCTGTTTTGCCGAAGCCTGCTGAAAATCATATTGATCGCCGAAATTAAACATCGCTGTTACCGATTTTTCATGACAAAACCGGGTAATATCGTGCAGTGTTTTGCAAAAAACTGATTTGAACTTCGTTGAGTCGGGGTCATTGAGATGAAGAGGTGTGATATAGCGCAAAGCCTCACCGAGGATTCTCTGCACCGGACTGTCCTTCATCAGGCCCTGTTGCCGGCGTCTGTTTTTTAATAGAGCCTCTTCCCTGCCTGCATAGACTACTCTGCTGTCGGCATCAAGGGTCAACGTCTGTCCCGCCAATTTCATGATGCCCTCTCCGCAATCAAAGAGAGCCGGCAAGGAAAATTCCCGGGCAACGGTGGCAAGATGCCCAGCTTCACTGCCTGTTACGGCGAGGACGCCTACCGCACGATTGAGCAGCGGTGCCCAGTTAGGCAGAGGATGGGCAAGGAGGAGTATTGCCCCACGAGGGAATCCAGTGGCATCTTTCTCTGTCTGGACAACAACGGCTTTCCCGCAGCAGATGCCGCCTGCAGCCGTTATTCCGCCCGAGAAAAGAGGAGAGCTGTCAACCCTATACTGCTCTTCTGCAGAAGGCTTCTCATGGAGCTGTAATGGTCGGCTTTGCAGGATGATACATCTGCCGCTGCCATCAATACTCCACTCCATATCCTGAGGAGAGTGGAAATGGTTTTCCAGTTTTCTGCCGATCACAGCAATCTGCTCAAGTTGTTCTGTTGTCAGCAACTGCTCTCCAGAGCTATGATCGATTTTCTGCTGCTCATCCCTTGCCAGCAGATAGAGGCTTGTCTCTTCTGTACCATCGACTACCCCCTTGCCAATGCCCGAGACAGCGTTAATTCTGATCCCATCTCCCAAACCCTGCGGGTCATGACTGTAAAACACACCACTTACCGCTGCATCGATCATAGCAATGCACCCCACACACATCTCAATATCTTCATGCCGAAAACCCCGGCTGCGTCGATAGGCTATTGCACGAGGGCTGTATTTTGAGGCGATAACCTCAAGGATAGCATCAAGCAGCTGCTGCCGGGTGATATAAAGACGGGTTGTGTAAAGCCCGGCAAAAGAAATACCGCTGCTGTCCTCACCGAGGGCACTGGAACGGACGGCAATCTGGCTGTCTGCTGTAAAAAAATGATCAAAGGCTGCATAGATATCTGTCTGCAACGGTAAAGGGATCGTGCAGTTGCGAACAAGCTGCTGTATAGCGGCGCAACCACTGTACAGCGCATCCAGATTCTCCAGATCGATAATCTGCAACCGCCTGTTAATTTCATCACGGAGATCCTTATGCAGTATTTTACGGGTGGCAGCGGCGGTAACAATAAAACCTCGGGGGATGGCTATTCCCAGCTGCCCCACTTCGCCAAGTCTGGCCATCTTCTCCCCTGCAAGCGAGGCTTTTTCCCGGTCTGTTTTTTCCAGAGACAGGATATCTGGCCCCTGGGGAAGGGGTGGCTGCCATTGCAACAGGCTGTCCAGTTCTTCGCTGATATCCTCTACAATCTTTTCCAGTCGAGCGTAACGGCCATCTGCCATCTCCAGTAAATTGGCGACCATCTTGTAGACGTTGATCTGAATGGTGGTAATCCGGTGATGGATATCCGCCATCCGATAAGAAGACTGTCCATGGTAGAGCTTTTCCAGTTCCGCCATCGCCTGCAAGGCGTTATTATTGGCAGTAAGCAGCCGGCGGAAGAGCTGATAACGTCTTGCAAAGATGCTTCGCAACTGTTCCATATCCATGGATACAGGGGGCGGCTGGCGAAACATATTTATCAATGATTGAAAAATTTTTTTCATTGATCTCTCCGAAGAGAAGGTGATATCTGCCTGTCGTTTCTGTCTGGTTTGTGGACGGTGGGATGCAAAGGCGGCAGTATCATAACTGCCACCTCTGTCAAAAACGCCTCTCAGTGACCGATTTTCAGTCCCATCCCTTCAAAAAGGTATAAGATACCAAAACCATACCAGATTGTGTAAAAAACATAGAAAACCAAGGAAAATACGATCATCAGGATATTGGCCCTCCACGGTTTTGCCTCTATGCCAAAATAGTTATATGCCGGTTCAATGGCTTTCTTGCACAGAACACCAAAAAACTTTGCTTCCTTGAATTTTTTCTCTTTGTTCAAGGCCTTGATCATCGATTTGTAACCGGTCCACCAGTTAAAAAGCGCCTCCCTGCCACTGAAATCATAGCGTTGTTCGACTATCTTCCCATTATTATCAAACATGGCTCTGCAGTCTGCAAGAGATGCCTCGACAACGGCAGCCATATTTCCCTTTATACTTACGCTGGTGGCAGAGGCAGTGGCAACAGCCCCGGCAAGAGTAAGTTGTCTGGCAAATTCCTCGGCCTGCAGCTCACTTTTCATCGTAAACTGTAGCTCGAGTTCCACCATCGTAAAATTGCTGTTCTGCTTTTTTTGTTCATCGATAAAGTCAGAAGATCCCTTTGAGATCATATTAAAAAGATTGTCCGTATAGTCGAGTCCGTTTATTTTTCCCGGAAAAATTGGGGTGAAAAAAGCTGCCAGGATAATAAAAAATATTGTCAGCATCACCAAACCGCGTATTTTCAACCGTCTCTCGTGAGTAATTCTCATAATTAATCCTCCGCGCGAAGTTCATTGAGATGGGAGAAGAAGACATACAGTACCCAGAGGGTAAAGATGCCTATGGCAACGAAAAAGAGAATATTACCAATGGTTGCCATCAGCGCCCCGATGGATGGTGCCAGACTGATATATCCCATAGCTGAAAGTTTTGCCGGCAGTGCGAAAAAACGGTTGACAAAACCGGCGGTTACGGCCACTGCATAAAAACCGCGAATCATATGTCCAGGCACCACTCTGGTAATCAGAGACCCCATCTGCACACCGAGCAATGAACCGAGCAGCATTCCCAACGCCAGTGTATAGAAGACAAAACCATACAGGGCATATTGGCTCAGGGCAGCATATCCCGCTGTGAAGATAATCTGAAAGATATCTGTTCCCACCGTGGTCATTGACGAAACACCAAGCCCGTAAATAAATATAGGGAAGGTGAGAAAGCCACCGCCCACACCCATGATCGCCGCCGTCATGCCGACAATAAAACCGCTAATAACAAGAAACAAGGCAGAAATCTTTCGACCGCCAGGGGTAATACCTTCGTCGAAAGTGACCATTGGCGGCAGATGTATCGACTGGAGCCTGGCACCGATCGGGGGAATATCCTCTCCGCCGGAACGCTGGCCCTGTTGCCCGGCAAGTCCCTTACGGGTCGAAAAAAAGTCTTTCATGGCATAAATGGCCAGGAAGCCCAACATGAAAACATAGACGGAGGTGATAAACATATCACTGAGAACCGGGTTGCGGTCGTAGAGCCAGCGGTTAAGCACGCCGCCGACGGTGGAACCGGAAATGGATCCTATCAGAAAGGTGATCGCCAGAGTAACAGAGATATTGCCCAACTTTTTGTGTAGTACACTGCCCATGATCGCCTTGGCAAAGATATGAAACAGATCGGTGCCTACGGCAAGAATTCCCTTGACGCCAAAACTCATCAGCGCCGGTGCAATAATAAAGCCACCGCCGGCACCGATACAGCCGGTGATCAGCCCGGCACAGAGGCCGACGAAGATGGAACAGAGAAAAATAAAAATACTGTAGTGCGACGGCATATAGGCGGATTTACCGCCGATCACTGACGGCAGCTCCATATCGTTTGCGGCAATGGCGATTCCTCCCAGCAGAACCGGAACCAGCAGCATCAACAGAAAAAATCTCCGCCTGCGGCTGGTGAGAATATTTGTCGACATCTCCAGTTCCCATTGGGCATGGGCTTTGGCTCCGGCCAGCATCATAGCATAGAGTTGTTTACAGAAATTCATCGTATCTCCCCAAGTAAACTTTTTGAATATGAATATTAAAAATATCTGAAAATCAGCCTGGTATGGCCATATGCCTCTTTATCTGCGCCTGTTCAATCTTTTCCAGTTGATGATAGCGTTTTTCATAGGCATCCCTCAACTTTTCCAACAGTTTCTCAAAATCCATCGGTTTCATCAAATAGTCGAACGCACCCAACTTCATGCCTTCAATACCTGAATCCACCGAGGCGTGGCCGGTCAGCAGGACAACCTCAACCAGTGGTTTGATCTCCCTGATACGCCGCAATGCCTCAATTCCGTCCATCTCCGGCATCTTCACATCGAGCAGCACCACATCAAAACGGCCTTTTTCAATCATCTTCAATGCCGCCGCACCATTTTCAGCCCCTTCTGCCTGTAAATTCCTGCGCTGAAGCTGTTTGATAGTCATCTCTCGAAACTCCTCCTCATCATCAACGACCAGTACGTTAAACAACTTTGCTTTATCCTTTTTTGTCATATTTTTTCCTCCTGAAAAATTTATTGCTGCGGGACGTCTTCTCCCAGCCGTGCAACCGGCAGCCGTACGGTAAAGATGGCGCCGCCCTCTTTTCTGTTTGCAGCGCTGATACTGCCACCAAGTTTTCTGGTAATATCGTAGCTGATATAGAGCCCCAGCCCGGTGCCCTTATCCGGCAGTTTGGTAGTGAAAAACGGATCAAAAAGCTGTTTGAGATGTTCTTTTTCGATGCCGGTACCGTTATCGGCAAAGGTGACTATAATTTCACCTGCATCGCAGCTGGTGGCAATTGTTACCTCACCGCCGTCGCCTGCGGCATCAATGGCGTTATTGAGCAGATTGAGAAAGACCTGTTGCAGCTGCGGGCCATCGGTCAGGATGGCAGGCAATTCCTGATCAAATGACTGCTGGATGGTGATATTGCCCTGTTCCGCCTCCTTGTTAAGGAAAGAGATCGTCTCCTGCAGCAGATCGTTAACCTGCACCTGTCCCTGCTGGGCAGCCATTTTTTTGGAGAAACCGAGCAGCCTGTGGGTAATGGTTCCCGCTCGTTTGACATGATGGCGGATTTTATCGACCGATTTTTGATACTCCTCCAGATTCTTCACCTGTCCCTGCTCCTCTTCAGGAAGCAGTTCCGCCATCCAGCCTGCCTGGGAGCTGATCATCTGCAGCGGATTGTTGATTTCATGGGCAATCCCCGCTGCCAGACGGCCAATGGTGGCCATTTTTTCCATATGGGCAAACTGCAGTGAATCGGCGGCATGTTCCCTGTCTGCATGACGGATATGACGGGCAAGCAGGATGGAAACCAGTATCGCCGCCGCTATCGCAACCAGCAGGATAACAACAATAGCAGCAATAATCCGGTTACGGATCGGCAGCCATGCAGACAGAGAATCGGCAATATCGGCCTGGACGATAAACTGCCACTGGCCGTCGGCCAGCGGGCGTGCCACCTGGATATCGGTCTCTGTTATCAGCGGGACAGTGTTTCCTTCACCGCTGATAAGAGCTGCTGTATCGCTGGAGATCTCTTTTTTCCCCAACAAACTTGGGGTCTGGAACTCGTTGCTGCGGTTAATAATAAAGGCGTCGCTATGGGGACTGAGCTGCGCCCGCCGTACCAGGGCATTAAATGAAGAGGAGTTTATGGTGGCACGCAGCACATAACTCTTTACCGGATTGGTAACAGCGACAACAAAGTGGGGAACATTCCTGTAGCCGGTAAAAACATTGCTGATATGCACACCGCTGAGCAGGGTCTCTTGAAACCAGGGCGCATCAGCATAGCTTTTTCCTGCAACTTTTGAACGGTAAGGGCCGACATAGGCATACTGTCTACCGTCGGCGGCAATGGCCTGCAGATCGACATAGTCACCGCGGCTGCCAATGGCGACAAAGAGTTTGTTGGTATTCTCTGCGGTTTCAAAGTAATCCTGCGGTAAGAGCTTAACCAACATGGTAAGCAGCTGCACCTTATCCTTAAGAAAAAGGGAGAGTATATCACTCTGGGCATTTGCCATTGATACCGCCTGCTCCTGCAGCCGGATACGATTTGTCTGCTGCAGGGATATTTTTGTCATCCAGCCCACCGCGATAAGTGGCAGCAAACTGAGACAGAAGAAAGCAAACAGCAGACGACGGGTGACTGACGCATAATAGTTGTTTTTTTTATCCATTTTTCTGAACAATAGTCTGTTATTCTTTTGTGTTACTACGGTTTTTTCCTTTATGCTCAGCAAGGTTTGTTCCAAAAAGAGAAATAAAAAAAACACGATAAAATAGCATGTTACATAACTTGCTGTAACGGCAGGACAAGAGGATCTGTCCCCGTCAGGTAACATCTGCAGTGGAGAATATGGAAATTCAGCGTTGTTACGGCAAAATTACTGTTACCAACAGGTGACAGCAATGGCTGGAAAATGTTACAGTATGGTAAAAATAACAGAAAAAACAGAGAACAGGAGCTGTTATGGCGACAGAAAAGACGGATGAAAAAGAGCTTGCCCGGTTTGCCAGGGAGGAGATGGAAGAGGATCCAATGCTCAATCTTTTCGAAAAACAGAAGAGTGACCTGGTTATCCGTATGTTAAAAAAACACGAGGAGGTTGAAGCGAAAAATTCGTTTATTGACCGTATTCTCTCGAGCCTCTCTGATCTGCTTCTTGTTCTCTCGGAAGATTTGGAGCTTCTGCAGGCAAGTCAGGAGTTTTATCAGGTTCTTGGCTATCAGCAGGGGCAGCGTCTCTATCTCAGCGATATTGCCGCAGCAGCGACCGTACAGCTTGTTACCGAAAAACTGGCAGCAGGTGAATTTAGCGATGTGGAAACCCTGTTTATCAACAGCGAAGGCCTGCCTGTGCCAGTGTTGCTACGCGGCTCCACCCATATTACTGCCAACAATCGTATTATCCATATGCTTATAGCCAGTGACCGTCGTGAATTCTTTGCGATAATGGACCGTATGCGTGAAGTGCAGGATCAGTTAATACATACCGGTCGTCTGGTTAATCTTGGCGAGATGGCCGCGGGTATTGGTCATGAACTTGCCCAGCCCTTAAACACCATGCTGCTGCTTGCCCGCAACTGCCAGAAGGCAATGTCCGATCCCGTTCAGCACACTGCAATTATTAACGAGAATCTTTCCACCATCGTTGAGCGTATAAATCATGTTTCCTCTATTATTCGCAGCCTGCGGGGGTTCGCCAGTAAGGAGCAGGAAAAGGTAGTGCCATGCCGGGCCAATATTATTCTGCTTGATGTCTTGGGCTTTATGGAAACTCAACTTGAATTTGCCGAGGTAAAGCTTACTCTCGAACTTGAAGAGGAAGATCTGTTTGTCAACGCCCAAGCTGTCCGGCTGGAGCAGGTGCTGCTAAATCTGATCCAGAACGCGATACAGGCAATGGCGGATACCGCCCGGCCACAGCTGACCATCAGAATGGAGAGGAAGACGAGAATTGATCCGCGCAGCCTTGAGCAGCGGCTGTGGGTGGTCATCTCCATCAATGATAATGGCTGCGGCATATCCCCTGAGCTCGAAGAAAAAATATTTACCCCGTTCTTTACCACAAGAGAGGTTGGCGGCGGCATGGGGCTGGGATTATCCATTGTTGAGAGGATTGTCCGTGGTTATGGTGGTTTTATTACGATGAATACCGTGTTGCGGAAAGGAACCACTTTTTCCGTCTGGCTGCCCGATCAAAAAGCCGCCACCAACGATAACAATGAGAAAAAACACTCAAAAGCAAGATGATAGCTGCTGATTATGGAGAAAAAAAATGGACGCTGAGATCGAGAATGCCAGTATACTGGTGATTGATGATGACAGCTATCTGCTTTCAGCCATCGGCCAGACGTTGAAATTAAATGGCTATCAGACAGAACTGCAAAGTGACGGCGAAGCTGCTTTGACAAAGCTGCGACTGGGGCTGTCCTGCTCTGCAGTGATTACCGATATCAAGATGCCACGCATGAATGGGCTGGAGCTGCTGGCAGCGATCAGGAAGCTGGATAATGAGCTGCCGGTAATTATGATAACAGGCCATGGGGATGTGATCATGGCCGTTCAGGCAATGCGGCAGGGCGCCTATGACTTTCTTGAGAAGCCGGTTGATGAAGAAATCCTGCTGAACTCCCTGTACCGTGCCGTAGAGAAACGGCAGCTGGTGCTGGAGAACAGGGCGTTGCAGGATCGGCTCAGCAGGCGAAAGGAAAGTTTTTTCCATGGTATGGTGGGCAGCCATCCGTTAATGCGGCAACTATATCGGTGTATCGAGAAAGTTGCGGTGGAAAGTGATCCGGTACTTATCCACGGCGCCACCGGTACCGGCAAGGAGCTGGTGGCCAGGGCCCTGCATCAACTTGGACGCCCGGAACAACCATTTGTGGCATTGAATATGGCGGCTATCCCGGGAGAGATGGTTGAGGCGGAGCTGTTTGGTCATGCAAAGGGGGCCTTTACCGGAGCAGAAAAAGAAAGAGAGGGAAAATTCGGATTTGCCGGTAAGGGAACGCTGTTTCTTGATGAGATCTGTTCTCTTGATCTCTCCCTGCAGGGGAAGCTGCTGCGGGTATTGGAAAATCTCTGTTATACCCCGCTTGGCAGCAATGAGGAGCGGCCGTTTACCGCCCGGGTGGTGGCAGCCAGTAACCGTCTGCTCGAGGAAGAGATTAGAGCAGGAAGATTTCGTGAGGATCTCTTTTATCGCCTTGATGTTCTCTCTCTGCATCTGCCAAAGCTCTCCGAGAGAAGCGAGGACATCCCGCTGCTTGTCGAATTTTTCTGTCAGGAATATGGCAGGGAACGGGGGGAGAGTCTTCCGCCCTTTACCCCGCAGATGATGGCTGATTTTCTGCATTATCAATGGCCTGGCAATGTTCGTGAACTGCGCAACAGGGTGCGGCGCATCTGTGTACTCGGCAGTGACGATATCACCGGCGAGAAAAATGTCGATGGTCAGACCTTAAAAGAATTTGTAGAAGAGCAGGAGCGGCAATTTATTATCAACATATTACGGCAGCATGAAGGTAAGGTGAGCACCGTTTATAAAAAACTTGGGCTCAGTCGCAAAGGGCTTTATGATAAGATAAAGCGTTATCATATAGATCTGGAACAGCTGCGGAGCTGATTTAATGTCAAGGGAGGAGTCATCAACAAAAGTATGGTTGAGCTGGCTCAATGGATCAGTGAACAGGAAGATGGCATCAATTATCGGGACTTGTTTTGCCAGGAAATTCCGTCAGTGAGGAATCCTTATAGCCGAAGATCCGCCGCACAAAGATATAAAACACCGGCACAAACAGCACCGAAAAGAAGGTGGCAGATAGCATACCGGACAGCACGGCTGTCCCCACAGCCCGCTGGCTGGCCGAGCTGGCTCCTGATGCAAAAAACAACGGTATAACACCGACAATAAAGGCAAAGGAGGTCATAATAATCGGACGGTAACGAAGCTGGGCGGCAGCGAGTACCGCTGGAATCAACCGTTTGCCCTGCTGCTGCAAGTCTTTGGCGAACTCAACGATAAGAATGGCATTTTTGGCAGAGAGTCCGATAACGGTAATCATCCCCACCTGAAAATAGATATCATTGGCCATCCCCCTAAGCATTGTTCCCACCACGATACCAAAGAAACCAAAGGGCACCACCAGCATAACAGAGAGAGGAACTGTCCAGCTCTCATAGAGCGCAGCCAGACAGAGAAATACTGCGATAATGGCAGAACCGTAAAGATAGAGTGACATGGAACCGGCCCGCCTCTCCTCAAGAGACTGCCCCGTCCACTCGATGGCAAAACCTTTCGGCAGTTTTTGCAAAATCTCTTCCATTGCCGCCATCCCCTGTCCGGTACTGTGGCCGGACGAGACTGTCCCCTGGATGCCCATCGCCGGAAAACCGTTATACTGCCGGGTCTGCATTGTCCCCATCTTCCATTCAAGGGAGATAAGTTCTGACAATGGTACCTCCTTGCCGTCTGAGGTATAAGCGGTAAATTTGGTCAAATCTTCAGGCTGCATGCGAAAAGCTGCATCAGCCATCATCAGCACCCGCTGCATCCTGCCTCTATTCGGGAAATCACCAAGGTAGGAAGAACCAAGTAGAGCTGAGAGGGTATCGTTGATACTGCTGATGGAAACTCCTTTCGCGTAGGCGGTATCCCTGTTGATGGTAAGGACAAGCTGTGGGGCATCCTCCACTCCGGCAGGACGGACACTGGCGAGAACAGGATGTTGTGCGGCAAGTCCCAGCAGCATATTACGGGCATTCAGCAGCATGTCATGGCCGCTGCTGCCACGATCCTCCAGACGCATATCAAAACCGGCAGCATTACCCAGCTCGGAAATAGGGGGCGGATTGACTGCAAAGACAAGGGCATCGCGGATAGGAAAAAACAGTCCCATCAGCCGCCGGGCAAACGCCGGCGCGCTTTGCCCCGGCTCTATGCGTGCGTTCCAGGGTTTAATGGACACAAAGGCCAGGCCCATGTTAGGGCCCTGACCGCTGAATGAGAAACCGATAATCGAAGTGATATTCTCTGTTTCCGGCTGCTGCAGAACAATATGCTCCACCTGTTCCATCACCTTTATCGTCCGCTCCTGACTCGCTCCCGGCGGCAGCTGGACATTGATAATTACATACCCCTGATCTTCCTGGGGCAGAAAGGAGGTGGGAATTCTGCTGTAGAGCCAGACAGCAACCCCGGTTATCACTAGAAAAACAAACATCATCAGATAGCTTCTCCGCACCGCTATGCGTAAAGCGATCTGGTATTTCGCTGTAACCCAGCTGAAAAATCTGTTAAAGCCGGTAAAAAACCAGTTTTTCCGCTGCCCCTCTTTCACTGGCTTCAGCAAAGTGGCACACAACGAGGGAGTCAGAGAGAGGGCAAGAAAGGCAGAAAAGAAGATCGCTCCCATCATCACCAACGAAAACTGGCGATAAATAATACCCGTTGCTCCTGGAAAAAATGCCAGCGGCACGAAC
>PDWJ01004535.1_pt1 | contig 13825 bp, 14 predicted proteins | sample 1430881 | NCBI WGS metagenome assembly PDWJ01 (sample SAMN01162460, study PRJNA174530) | Oral metagenome, whole genome shotgun sequencing project. | biome: Marine environment; feature: Marine mammal; material: Swab sample of the gingival sulcus; isolation source: swab sample of gingival sulcus... | reverse complement strand
AAACAATGATGCCTCTTTATGTTCAGGATCAGCAAAATTGCTCATTGCATTTTCAAGAATGCTGCCCGGAACAAACGAAACATTCAGTTTATAAACCGGCTTATCTGTTATTGTAATACGGGCAGCCGAGGTACAGCTGAAAGCGCTCAAAAGCAACCCTGCTGAAATTAAAATGAGGAAGAAACCGGAAAAACGTTTCATACAATACACTCCTAATGAGAAGCTAAAGGCGATATTCTAGCCGCAGCTTTTTATGATTCATCCTCTAGCATAATTATTAAATCAATATACCCGAAAAGCGTTACAGAATAATAAAAGAAAAATACTCACTCATACTACTAAGGTATTTTTATTTCAGGATGTAACGTACAATTTTTTTCTGACCGTAACATAACATGTGTTCCAAGCGCTTCTGATGAAAAAATACTTTCCTTATCAATAATCCGTCCCGCAAGCACATACGTTTTTCTCCAATAGGGTTCATGTAAATCTGAAATAACCACCCCTGTACGAGGGCCATCTGAAGCAGCATGGATAAACTTTCCCGCACCCAGATAAATAGCAACATGCGAAATACGCTTTGTGGTTTTAAAAAACAATAAATCACCGGGTTGTATATCTTCATCCCGTATTTTCTGCGTATACTGAGCGAGGGCATCAGACCGCCGCGGAACTTTTTTCTTAAAGGCATCCAACACCGAACGATACACCAAACCGGAGCAATCCATTCCTTTCGCAGACTTCCCCGCAAAGCGGTACGGCGTTCCAAGATAACTCATTGCAATATTAATAAATGCTATTCTCTCCGATTTTTCCGCATGATTCCCTGTTGAAAAACATCCGGCGGCAAGTAACACAAAAAAAATAGTAAAACAACAGCTGCGTACTTTTTGCTTAACATTCATACTAACACGCTCCTTTTTCATACATACAAAATACCTTTTTCTAATCATTACAGTATGTGCAAATAAAATGATATCCTGAAAATAAAATAAAAAAACTGATTGACTTTTTTTTCCCTTTCCTATACTATCCAAATCACACGGGCGCTTAGCTCAGCTGGTACGAGCGTTTGGTTTACACCCAAAATGTCGGCGGTTCGATCCCGTCAGCGCCCATTTTTCCCCCTTTTTATTTATCCTTCATATCTTTTTCGTAAAAATCAACTATTGAACGCCCGTAAATTCGTTTATCAATACGCTTTAACGATCCAATTTCATCCGGCAAATCCTTTTCTTTCGGACGATGCATTAATACCAATCCGCCTTCTTTTAACAAAGGCTTTTCCGAAATCGTCTGTAAAAGATCATAATGAAATTGATAAGGAAACGGCGGATCTAAATAAATAATATCAAAAACACTTTTTGAACGTTGCAAATAAAGTTCAACCGGCATACATTTACAGCTTAGTTTCTTTTCCGCAAGACGAGTATTTTTTAACAATATCGGTAATTTATTTTTATCCTTTTCAACCAAGACAACCGGATAGGCACCCCGCGAATACGCTTCAAGTCCGCACACACCGGATCCGGTAAAGAGATCTAAAAAAGCACAGCCTTCAAGATTACCGAGAATTGCAAAAAGAGATTCCCGCATTCTATCCATTGCAGGTCTGATAATACCTTTTGGACAGATAATGAGTTTTTATGAAAAAAAGCATCAACACAATTGCGCTCATTGTAAGCATTCCGATACTCATCATGTCATGTGCAACATCCCATCCTGTTACCGCAGCAACTCCTCAATTCGATAATACCGCAGTTGAAACCTCCAATTCCTCAGAAAATAAAAAAAACAAACCCGTTAAAACAGAAAAGAACAATAAAATAGAAACAACACAAAACGATCAAACAGAGCAAAAACACGCAAGGTATCAAACAATAGCAGATGAAGTGAATAAACAATGTCCGCTCAAAATTGAAGAGAATACCAGAATAGACTCGGCATCCTACTCCCCCGAACAGAACGAATTTTCTTACCATTATACCATTTTAGAATCTCAAAAAGCGCATTTGACAGAAGATCAGTTGACCGTGGCAAAAAATGCTTCACGGCAATTAATCATCAGCAAGCTAAAAAAGACAAAAGCCTTAGACCAGTTTAGAGCGGACAAAATAATTATGGTATTTACATATCAGGATGAAAAGGGAAATACGCTCTTTACCATAAAAATCAATCCGGATGAATATTCTTCACCACAAGCTGAAAATACAGACAAATAGCATGCACTTGATTTTTTTATCATACTCGCTATAATTATTTGTTGTATTTGTGGTTGATAATGAAACGATATAAATTTTTTAAAGCTACCATTGTTCTATCTTTCTTCTTGTGGGCAGGCTTCCACTTCGCTGGAGCTCAATATACACCTTTTGATGCAAAAGGTGTAGGCGGCGGCGATACGCCTCTTTCCGAAGAGCTTCCCCCCCCTGAAGAACAGCAGCAAAAAAAACTGCGGCTTTTTTATACCACTTATGCAGTTAAAAAAGGCGATATGGTGAGCACTATTGCGGAAAAATACGGTGTTAGCCAGGATGCAATCATTAGTATTAATAAACTCCGCAACACACGCACACTCCAAATCGGACAAATCCTTAAAGTACCGTCAATAGACGGTATCCCCTATAAAGTAAAAAAAGGTGATACACCGGAATCAATCGCCGACAACTATAAAATTTCACTGGAAAAACTTGCACTCGTCAATACTTTTACTGATAACACGGTAGAACCGGCATCAATGATATTTCTTCCGGATGCAAAACTTGACTGGGCGACATTACAGGAAATAAACGGCGATTTGTTTAAAAAACCGCTCAAAAGACGCTTTAGACTCTCTTCACGTTACGGTTGGAGAAACAACCCTTTCCGCCCCGGTGTTCGCAGTTTCCATAACGGCATTGATATGGCAGCACCTCGCGGAACTCCAATATACGCCGCGCTTGCAGGAAGGGTCATTGCTGCCGGATACAGCAAAGTATACGGTAACTATATCATTATCGCGCATCATTCAGGATACCGCACGCTCTATGGGCATCTTCATGCAATATTTACCTCAAGAGGGGCGTTTGTTACACCGTCTTCTAAAATCGGTATTGTAGGAAACACCGGCATGAGTACAGGCCCCCACCTTCATTTTACCATATTTAAAAACGGCTCCACACTTAATCCAGCAGGACTATGGAATTAGCCCTATAAACACACATACCCCATCACCATGAAGAAAAACCGAACACAGCGCTGTGTCTTTTACGCAACTTTCATTTTATTACTCCTTCTTTGCTGGATTCTTATTGCCGCAGCATTGTTATATACAAGAGCCAATACACTGTTTTCAGCCCAACCCGAACAACAAAGCACGAACTATGCTCAAACGAGCACACACAAAGCACCGTTATTCCACACGCTCGCACCAATTACGGAAGCCGCACCGCAACCGCCGGCAATAGCCGCCCGTTCAGCCATTCTTATTGATGCACGCAGCGGGGCAGTTCTCTATGAAAAACACGCCGACCAAAGCATTCCTCCGGCATCATTAACAAAGCTGGTTGCCATATACACTGCAATGCAAGCAGTATCAGACGGAAAAATCACACTACACGACACTATCATACCACCGCCGGAATCATGGGCAGTAAATATTCCGGCAGGATCATCACTCATGTTCTTAGGAAACGATCAACAGCTGACTGTCGAAGAATTACTTTTAGGCATGTCAGTTGTATCCGGTAACGATGCAGCAATCGCATTAGCGTTGCACACATCAGGCTCTGTCGCTGCCTTTGTAAAAAACATGAACGAAGAGATGAAAAAAATAGGGCTTATACATACCTCTTTTACAGAACCAAGCGGACTCAGTGAATACAATCGGACAACAGCCCGGGACTTTGCCCGTTTTTCCTATGCATATATACAAAAATATCCCCGACATTTACCGGATCTGCATGCTATCCAAGATTTCACCTATCCAAAACCGCATAATATGCTCAAAAATCAACCTTCAATACACCAGAAAGCAACAAACACCCTGTTAGGAAAACTTTCAGGCTGCGACGGTCTTAAAACCGGCTTTATTTACGAATCTGGATTTAACATTGCACTAACCGCAGAACGAAACGGAACCCGTTTTATTGCTGTAATTCTGGGAGGAGCAGGAAAAACCGGCATACAGGGAAAAAAAATACGCGAACAAAACGGCATAGCGTTAATGGAATGGGCTTTCTCTGCATTTGAAACAAAACCGCTGGAAATACAGCCAAAAACATTAACACTGCCCGTTCTCGGTAGCGCAGAAAAACCGGCATTCAGTGCGGTACAACCGGAAATACAATCATACTATCGCCCTCAGCACGCTTTTTATACAGCATTGCGCGCCACAAATACAACTCAGAACATAAAAACCAACATACTACTTCCTGAATATATTTCAGCGCCCGTATCGACCGGAGAAAGAATCGGTCATATCCGTATTGCTCAAAAAATAAACCAAAAAAACTATCTGTTAAGAGATTTTCCCCTTACCGCAGATACAACAATAAAAAGAGGAAATACATTACGCTGGAAATATGACCATGCTGCTATGCAATTTTTTTCAATGCTGAATCGTATCACATCGCACTAATATTTTTAATCGTTCTTTTTCTTGCATTCGGTATAGCAAATGGTAAAACTCCACGGAATCCGCTCTTTCTTTACACAAATGAAGCCGTTTGTATCTAAATAGTCAATATATTCTTCTGCATTCCACGATGAATAAATAGGAAAGTTCTTTTTTTTCATAAAAAATTGCTGAATAGTTCCGAGCACGTTTTTCTCTTTCCACATAAAAGTCGGAGCAATAAACAAACCGTCATCTTTTAATACCCGTTTTATTTCCTGTAAGGCTACAGCCGGTTTGTCCATAATATGCAATACATTTGAAAGAATAACCGCATCAAAGGATTTGTCGCCAAATTGCATCGCATACGAATCTTGTACAAAGTATGCAACATTGGAAGCCTGTGTCAGATCCTTTGCCCGTACAACCATGTCTTCAGAAAAATCTATTGCAGAAACCGTTTTTACGGTATCGGATATCGCACGGGGAACCATACCGCTTGCGGTGCCAACATCTAAAACATCCATATCTTTGGTAAGAGCATGACGCATCAACGAATACATATGCCGATACGCCTTTTTGTTTTCAAACATTTTATTATATATTTTTGAAAGCTTATCCCAAAAAACTTTATCGTTGCTCATAATCAACCATACCTCTTTATAATTCTATACGGAGATGCACCATATCACTACCTCTTTCAATTCGCAACTTTTTATCCATTTGTTATCATCCAATAACATCAATTCTATACTAAAATCAAAACCGCATTCAAGATATACTCATTTAGTTATCACAAAAAAGACAGCTTCGTATACATATATCAAAGACGACTACACTGCCGCCACTTCCGCAGTAATAGGTTCGGTTAGGTTTTGTATTTTTGCATAGCTGAGCGGAATGGTTATCATCTCCGAAGGAATCATATGCGCAATCCGCTTTTTTGCCAGCGGTGTTTCACCCGATTTAACGACAACAGCGGCATTTTTGTACACGGCATCAACCCGCATAAAAAGGTTGACGCCATCTTGATTATCCGTCAATACTTTACGCGGCATAATATAACGGATTCCTGTTTTCGGTACAGTAAGAATCTGCGCTGATTTTTGCAGCAATCCTTGAGCATATAATCCGGCGTTTTTTCCGGCAACTCTGCTTTCTTTTGTTACAAAATCAACAATATCATGTACATGCAGCACATTACCGCAGGCAAAAATACCGTCCACTTCAGTTTCCATACGGCTGTCTACAACTGGACCGTTTGTAACCGGATCAATCGGAACACGGGCTTTTAGCGAAAGCTCATTTTCAGGAATCAGTCCGACTGAAAGTAAAAGCGTATCACAAGAATAATATTTTTGTGTGCCTTCTATTTCCTGAAATTTGGAATCTATTTGCGCAATTGTAACACCTTCCAGCCGGTTTTTGCCGTGAATAAAACTGATATTATGACTTAAAAAAAGCGGAATACCGAAGTCTTCAAGACATTGCGCAATATTACGGCTGAGTCCGCTTGAAAACGGCATAATTTCGACTACGGCTTTTACTTTTGCCCCTTCCAGAGTCATCCTCCGTGCCATAATCAAACCGATATCTCCCGAACCGTAAATAATCACTTCTTTTCCAATCTGCCAGCCTTCCATATTCATCATACGCTGCACGGTTCCTGCCGTGTACACACCTGCCGGACGGTACCCTTTTACCGCAATCGCACCCGCTGTCCGCTCCCTACAGCCCATTGCAAGTACAATCGCTTTTGCATGAAGTATTTTCAAGCCTGTTTCTGAAACAGCCGTAATAGTTTTGTCTTCGGCAATATCCAACACCATCGTATTGAGCATCAGCTGGATATCCGTACCGGCAACCTGCTGAATAAACCGTCCGGCATATTCAGGACCGGTTAATTCTTCTTTAAATTCATGTAACCCGAATCCGGCATGAATGCACTGATTCAGAATACCACCAAGTTCGCGATCACGCTCAATAACCGCAACCGATTTTACGCCTGTCTCCCGTGCAGCAAGAGCCGCAGCCAAACCGGCAGGTCCGCCGCCGATTACCACAACATCATATTTCATAGCAGCCTCATTCATCTTTCAACATTCCTGTTACAATTTCAGTTCCTGCATTGGATTTCAAAATAGTCTCCACCGGAACATTAAGCTCTCTGCTCAAAATATCTAAAATACGCGGCATACAAAAGCCTCCTTGACACCGTCCCGTTCCGGGACGAACCCGCCGCTTCACCCCGTCAACCGTCCGAGCTCCCGCAGGGCGGCGAATTGCTTCGACAATTTCCGCTTCGGTAATAGTTTCGCAACGGCATATTATATGTCCATATAACGGATTTTCTTGAATTAAGGCCGCTTGTTCCTCATGTGAAAGCTGTGCAAATTGAGGCATTGCTTCCCTGGTACTAATATAATCGGGTTTCTTTTCTAACGCAGCGCCTTCTTGTTGTAAGAGCTCCGCAACGTATTCAGCAATCGCCGGTGCAGAAGAAAGCCCCGGAGATTCAATGCCGGCAGCATGAATAAAACCTTTCGTCTGTTGTGAGGCGTAAACCATAAAATCGCCGGTATTCGGGCGGGCGCGCACCCCTGTAAAGGTTCTGATTGTTTTTTTGAAGTTTAATGTAGGCACCGATTTTTTTGCAAAGGTATCAATTTTATTCAGTCCATCAAGACTGGTTGATATATCCTCAGGGTCATCACTATCTTCAGCGGTGGGGCCTGCAAGAATATTGCCGTCATACGTTGGGGTAACCAAAATACCCTTGCCTTTTTTTGTCGGAGCCTGAAAAATAACATGATTCACAATATCACCACATGTTTTATCCAACACACGGTATTCACCTTTCCGTGGTAAAATTTGGTAATCGTTTTCACCCGCCATAGAAGCAACAGCGTCAGCATAAACGCCCGCAGCATTTATAACATAGGAAGCAGCAAACACCCCTTTCGGAGTGGTAACAGTAAACATCTTACCGGTCTTTTCTATTGCCGTAACTTCCGCATCCGTTACAAGCTCTACACCATTTGCGACTGCAATTTCGATAAAGGCAAACGTCATGCTGAACGGACACACAATACCGGCTGTTCCGCAGTAAAGGGCTCCCCGCGTTTCAGATGAAAGATTCGGCTCTTCACATAATGTTTTTTCTGAATCCCATATTTCAAGATCGGTGATTCCGTTTTGCATACCGCGTTTATATAAATTTTTAACTTCTTCCATTTCCTCATCGGAAAAGGCAACAACTAATGATCCGATTTGTTTAAAATGAAAATGTAATTGAGGGGCTAACTGTCTGATAAGCTCATTGCCTCTCACATTGAACCGTGCTTTTAATGTTCCCGATTTTGCATCATAACCGCCGTGAACAATCGCACTGTTTGCTTTTGAAGTTTCATCACAGACATCAGCATTTTTTTCAAGCAACACAACATTCAGCTTATATTGAGAAAGCTCACGTGCAATAGCTGTTCCCGTAACTCCGCCGCCGATGATTATAACATCATACATTCTTTGCATCTCCTGCATTTTCGTTTTTTCGAAAAGCATTTTTCAGTATTCCTAAGTGCGAAATCTGTTTAATTTTATACTTTCTAAATGAATGTAACAGAGCCACTTGCAAAAGTCGGTTGCTTTCGAAGTGGCTTAAAAAAGCTCATTTCATTACGCTTTTTTGTACATTTTAGTAGCACTTGCAAAATCTGTCTGACTTTTACAAGTGCTGCATTTGTTATTTTTCTTCCCAATCCATTGATCGGGTAACAGCTTTTTTCCAGCCGGCGTACAATTTATTGCGCGAAGACTCCGGCATGTTTACACTAAACTCACGGTCAACCGCCCAGTTACTTCTTATTTCATTTTGATCTTTCCAAAAACCGACAGCAAGACCGGCAAGATATGCCGCTCCGAGCGCAGTGGTCTCTACAACTTGCGGACGGTGTACCGGTACGCTTAAAATATCAGCTTGGAACTGCATTAAGAAATTATTCGCTGCGGCTCCGCCGTCAACTTTCAATGCTTTCAGCGTAATTCCTGAATCTTTTTCCATAGCAGAAAGAACATCTTTTGTTTGATAAGCGATTGATTCCAAGGTTGCACGCACAATATGCTCGCGTTTTGCACCACGGCTCAAGCCGACAATAGCTCCCCGTGCATACATATCCCAATACGGAGCGCCTAAACCGGTAAAAGCAGGTACAACGTATACCCCGTTCGTATCTTCGACAAGATTTGCATAGTATTCGGTTTCGGCGGCATCATAGACCAACCGCAACTGATCACGCAGCCACTGTACCGAAGCACCGGCAATAAAAATACTACCTTCAAGCGCATAGTGTACGGTATTGCCAATTCCCCATGCAATGGTAGTTAAAAGCCCGTTTTGAGAAGTAATCGGTTTCTCCCCCGTATTCATTAAAAGGAAACAGCCAGTTCCATAGGTGTTTTTTGCCATTCCGGCTTCAAAACATGCCTGTCCGAACAAGGCAGCCTGCTGATCGCCTGCGGCTCCGGCAATGGGAATTTTGGAACCGCCGAAAGTATGCTCATCAGTTTCACCGTATACGAAGCTGGACGGTTTTACTTCGGGAAGCATTGAACGAGGAATGTTCAGTTCTTTTAAGATTTCTTCATCCCATTCCAAATTTTTAATATTGAAGAGCATTGTCCTCGAAGCATTAGTATAATCAGTAACATGAACTTTTCCGCGGGTGAGGTTCCAGATAAGCCATGTGTCGATGTTTCCGAATAGCAATTCACCTTTTTCAGCCTGCTCACGGGCACCTTCAACATTGTCAAGTATCCATTTTATTTTGGTACCGGAAAAATAGGCATCAATAATAAGTCCTGTTTTATCCCGAATTTTATCAGTCCAACCTTTTGCTTTTAAGTCATCACAAATTGAAGCGGTACGGCGGCACTGCCAGACAATCGCATTGTACACCGGTTTTCCGGTATTTTTGTTCCAAACAACAGTTGTTTCCCGTTGATTTGTAATACCGATTGCAGCAACTTCATCGGGGCGGGTTCCCGATTTCTCCAGAACTTGGCGGGCAACACCGCTTTGTGTTCCCCAAATTTCCATTGGATCATGTTCAACCCAGCCGGACTGGGGAAAGATTTGAGTAAATTCCTGCTGGGCTGTTTCAATAATCGAGCCGGCTTTGTCAAATAAAATAGCACGGGAACTGGTTGTTCCTTGATCAAACGATAAAATATATTTTTTCATACAAACTCCTTCTGATTTTGTATTTTATCCGATGATGGTTTGTTTTAACCCTTAAAACAACGCTGTATAAGTTACAGCCCCAAGCACACCACCTACGATTGGCGCAACAACCGGTATCCACGCATAATTCCATTGGCTGTCGCCTTTTCCTGCAATAGGCAGTACCGCATGTGCAATACGGGGACCTAAATCACGAGCAGGGTTAATGGCATAACCGGTCGGACCACCAAGAGACATACCGATTACAACAATAAGTAAACCAACAGCAATGGGCGCAAAACCAGGGGCAATTTCATTTGCTCCGATAAATAAAATACCAAACAAGAGCATAAAAGTACCGATTGCTTCTGTCAAAAAGTTTGCCACGGGATTATAAATTGCCGGAGCTGTACAGAAAATACCCAATTTTTTACCTTGATCTTCTGTTTCTGCCCAATGAGGAAGATAGGTAAGCCATACTAAAACAGCACCGATAAAAGCACCTATCATTTGAGCTGCTATGTAAGGAAGGACATCTGCCCACGGAAGATTTCCGATTGCAGCCATACCAATCGTTACAGCAGGATTTAAATGTGCACCGCTAATATTGCCGACCGCATATACCCCCATCGTTACAGCAAGCCCCCATGCAAGCGTAATCACAATCCATCCTGAATTTTCTGATTTGGATTTACTGAGCAAGCATCCTGCAACAACTCCGTCTCCCAGTAAAATCAAAATGGCAGTTCCTACAATTTCAGCCAAAAAAGTTGACATAAACACCTCCATAAAAAAAATCATTTCTTCTGTCTTTTTCTATATCACGCTTTTTATGTATAAACCAAACAAATTTTTACAAAACAGTATTATGAACAAGCCATATTCCGCGTTGCAATAATATCAACTCCGGTCTCTAAAATATTCGGAATAATAACATCTCCTACAGATACCGGAGCTTCTATCTTTTGATTATTAATGATTTCCATTACAGAAAAAATACGGTCTTTCGGAATAGGTGCCGATGTCTTCACCGGAAGCATAGATAAAAATCCGTTTTGTATACGGACGGTTGAACTGATATTACGGCGCGGATCTTCCATCTCTTGCAATCCATATTGCAGTCCCCGTTTACAGCTATATCCGGTAATTTTATAGCCGCTTTCTTCTTCAAAAGCATTCAGTTTACATCCCATAGGGCACGATACACACGTAAATTCTTTCATATATGACCCCCTTTTGAAGGCTATTTACAGCACCGACAAGTTCTCATAAAATAATTCATATCTCTCTATACATAGTATAAATCATGATTCTGTATTTTTACAAATAAAATATTGACAAATATGCATAAACAGCCTTTTTGTATTATGCAGGTTGCATTTCTCTGTCTGTTTGCTTACACTTTTTGGACACAACCGATAAATATATGAGAAATGTACATACATAGAGAGAAAAATAGGAGACGACCACATGGAAAATAATATTATTACACAGCTATTCGGAACATGGGCAATGGATATAACAACGGGTACTATCCTATTCAGACTTGGACTATCATTTTTCCTTGCCGCTATTATCGGTTGGGAACGGTCAAACAAACGCCACTCAGCGGGATTGCGTACATTTATTATTATCACACTAGCATCAACATCTGCCGCTTTGATTGAAGCCTCTCTACATGACAGCGATTACCTTGCATCATCAATTGCCGCCGCCACAATTATCGGTATTGCACTGATTTCAGGATATCCGATTTCGTTCAGCTCAAAAGGACAAATCCGCGGCGTTACGACTTCTGCCGGATTATGGTCATGCGGCATCATGGGACTTTCCATTGGATTAGGATTCTATTCAGTCGGTATTGTCTGTTTTATTATTCTGTTTTTTAGTCTTTCAGCCTTACCGATATTGGAAAAATACTTAAAAGACCGATCTAATCATTTTGAAATACATCTTGAACTCAAATCACGAAGCGATTTACATAATTTTTCTACCACAATCCGCCGTCTTGGTATGCGTATTGATGCTATTGAAGTAAATCCTGCATATTTTCATTCAGGCGTCAGTGTGTATTCAGTTTCTTTTACTATCAGCAGCAAAGAATTGAAAAAATACAAAAATCATAATGATATTATTGAAGCCTTACGCTCTCTGGAATATGTCTCTTATATTGAAGAAATGGAATAAAAAAGTTCAAACATAATTATACTTGCGTGATAAGAAAAAGACATTGTATAATATTTAACTATGAAGAAACGTTTGCGTTTCAAGGAGGTTTTTATAGTATGAAAAAACACTTATTGATTGTGTGTGCCGTAATTACAGCGGGACTGCTCACCTTTGCGTTAATAGGATGCAGCAAGGCTGAAGAGAAAAAGGTCATTCGCGTAACAACAAAATTTGTTGACAACGAACAAACAGCAAAATCATTGGTAAAAGTCGTTGAAGGGGTAAACAGCCGGTCAAAAGGCTCACTTGAATTACAACTCTTTACAGCAGGCACCTATCCGTTCGGAAAAGACGGTATGGAACTCATTGTAAACGGTGCTGATGTGATTCAGGTAGACGGCATAAACTTTATTGCAGACTATGTACCTGATTTTGATGCAGTAACAGGCCCGTTCCTTTATACATCTTTTGATGAATATCTTGCAATGACAAAGTCCGACTTGGTACAGAAATTGAAAAAAGAAGCATTGGAAAAACATGGTATCCGTATTCTTTCACTTGATTGGGTATTCGGATTCCGCAGCATGATGCTCAATAAAGCTATCCATGAACCGGAAGATATGCGCGGCTTAAAAATCCGTGTACCGACGAGCCCGTTATACACCTATACGCTTGAAGCAATGGGGGCAAATCCTATTGGCATGCCCTATCCTGACACCTATTCTGCAATTCAACAGGGTGTTATTGACGGCGTTGAAGGTTCAATTCTTACCTATTGGGGTACAAAACAGTATGAGAACGTAAAAAAATACTCTTTAACCCGCCATTTACTCGGTGTTTCAGCCGTTGCTATTTCCGACAAATGCTGGCAGAGCCTAACGCCTGAACAGCAAACCATTCTTGCAGAAGAATTTGAAAAAGGTACTGCTGATAATTTAAAAGAAACCATTGCATTAGAAGATGAATATGCAGAACAACTGAAAGCACAAGGCGTAGAATTTTTTGAAGTAAACGCGCCCGCTTTTGCAGAAGCTGCATCAGTTGTCTATACCAAATTCCCGAAATGGACACCCGGTATTTATGAACAACTGCAAGCAGAATTAGAGAAAATAAGGGCCGATTTAAAAAAATAATAAACTGATCTATTGCTTTCAAGGCAGTACGTAAAAACGTGCTGCCTTGCACATTTTATGGAGGAACAGTTGTTCTTAAATAAAGATGACTTGAAAAAAAACTTTGAACTGTATATTGGCGGTGCGTTCATCAGTGTTACTGTTATTACCGTTATCATCAATGTTTTTACCCGATATGTTCTAAAATTTACCTTTATATGGGCGGAAGAAATTTCTGTTACATGCTTTATCTGGACAATTTTTTTAGGTGCAGTCGGAGCTTTCAAACATAAAACGCTTATGGGAGTCGATTTTTTATTGCAAATAACAAAAGGCAAAGCACGTACCATTATCGGTTTAATCAGTAATTTAGTAGTATTCATTGTTGCGCTTACCATGGCAGGCATGTCATTTATATATGTATTCAATTCTCAAAAAATTACTGCTGCTTTACAAATCTCCTACAAATGGACAAATATTTGCATTCCGCTTTCCTTTATTATGATTTCAATATATGCGGTTATGAATTTAATCCGCTATATCGGCAGCATCCGTGAAAATGCAACCGGTAAACAAAACCTACAGGAGACCGTCTAATGCTACTTCATCCTATGTTTCCCATTGCGGTTTTATTTATTCTGTTTTTCTTAAATGTTCCTATTGCACTCTCTCTCATCGGCGCATCTCTGTATTATTTTGCCTTTATCAATACCGGAATCCCCATGACGATGG
>PDWJ01003870.1_pt1 | contig 13825 bp, 11 predicted proteins | sample 1430881 | NCBI WGS metagenome assembly PDWJ01 (sample SAMN01162460, study PRJNA174530) | Oral metagenome, whole genome shotgun sequencing project. | biome: Marine environment; feature: Marine mammal; material: Swab sample of the gingival sulcus; isolation source: swab sample of gingival sulcus... | reverse complement strand
CCAATGCACCATTGGGCCAGCATTGACCTGACAGAGCTTGCGGCCTTTGAAAGGCCTCCTGGGATGCCTGACAGTGGAAAACTCGTCTTTTTCGCGCATACCATCGGTGAGCCATATGAGGGGAAGGTCATTTATGTGGCGGATGCAGATGCGCCGACCGCCCCTCCCAGCGATTTGCCAAGTATTTTTTACAGCAGTCGTTTTCCTTTTGCGCGTGTTGATGGGGTCGAGGACAACGCGCCAACCGAGTTTCTTCATTGGAATGTGGAGTTCCTGAGGCTGCCCATGGACGACGGCGCGGAAGGCCCCTCAGCCCAAAAGGTGATGGCTGACGCGTTTCCTGATACTGCGGACCGCGCCCTGTTTACCCTAAGTTACGCAGCCGACTATCTTGAGGCCACGGGCCTGCTGCTCTGGGATAGCATGATCCGCTATGCGGCGAAGATTGCCAGTCTGGAAACACGGCTAACCAATGCACTCTATACGGCAAGGAAAGATGCCGATACAGATGTGGACGGGGCCGCTGAAAAACTTGCCTGTCTTCAAGATTGTTTGCACTCGCTACACGCATTTTCTGAAGAGGTGCAAGGCTGGGTGGCACCGCATCACAAGTGGGACATTCTTGCTGAAGATGATCATGCCCGGTTGGAACACTTCAGATCGTATCGTTTGCCGCTTGAGAAAGCACCGTTGGGGCATGAGCCCCGATACACCATCAACAGCACGAACCAAGCCATCGGCACGATCAGGGATGAAATGGAAGCAACCTTTGCGGAGATCTCAGGGAATCTGGAGGCGCTTAAAGCGGACTTGCCCCGATCAGTCATAGGCATCGCAGAAACCTATCGAGACATCATGCAGCCGCGGTTTTGGGACAGTGCCCACCGATTTGCGCAAAAGCTCACATTGGCGGAAACGCATCTCGACAAAACCCTCGAAGACGCGCGCAAAGAGGTTGAACGCGGCAGGAAAGGCGCCGGTCAGACACTCGACTTTCTGCAATCCAACAAGGCTGTGCTCCGCGAATTTATCGCTGATGTCCAAAGGTGGGTGACGCCCCACAATCGGTGGGACATCATGACAGATGATGACAGGGCCATGCTTGGTGCATTCATTGCGCGCGTCAAAAAAGGGCAGAGCGACCAACCAGGTCTTGGGGATTATTATCCCTATAGGATAATCCGCCAGAATATCGCCGACATCCGCGCTGAATGTGACGCGACTTTTCGGGCAATGGCGCGTGGCCGGGAAGATTTGTATCAGCGTCTGCCGCAGGCGATCAAAGCGATGCTGGACAAAACACACCGCCTCCCCCACCGCTTTGGATGGCATCAAATGTTCGGCCAAGGTGCAGCTGTGCAAATTGCTTGCGAGGAACATCGCTACGACCACCTCTTGCTGCAAATCCACCCCGACCACATGATGAACGGTGTTTGGGACAGCAACGTCGTCATCCAATTCTGGATCAGCGCTGAGGATTTGAGAAATTTGCACTGGGATAAAGCTACAGTGACAATCGAGTCCGATTAAGACACGCACGGTAACGACGGCAAATGCCCGCAGTGCACCTATTCAGAACACACGCAGCATAGGTAAACATGGGTTTGAAGCAGTCATCGGTGCCGATGCAGTTTCTCCCGTCACGGTTTGTGAGGCCTCGCCGTGGACGGCCCATACCGGACCTCCAATCCAGTTCATCGATGCTGCAGTCGCAGCCCGCACTGCGGACGTTCGCTGCAACCCTGAAATGCGTCCTTGACCAAACGACAGCTTCGAAGTCGCAGCGCCAATTATTCAACTTGGAAGAAAAACGACTCGTCGAGTGTTCTCTCAACCGCCTGCGATGCTTACATGCGTTCATGCCAAACCCACCATATGAGCGGTATAATCCAATTTGAAAAGGACAGATTTGATGATCAGCGAGGTTGCCCCATTGGGCGGTAAGACAATCGGCAATGCCACAAATCGGGAAGAAGCGTGGTGGCTTTGCCAACGCTATGGCCTGAAACCACTTCCATTGAATGATCCCTCAACGGTGGAGTTGGTGGACGGAGAAAATGGAGCGAAAGTGTGGACTGTTCCTTGTGAGTACACGCAATTTCCATACGATCGGGTTGCTTTCGAAAATCGGCGTCGCGATGGCTTGGCTTCGCTGGATAATGGGTTTCCAGCATGGCCGGCTGCTGAAGAGAACGGGATCGCTTTTCAAACTTTTAGACAGCGGCTGAAAAGAGGGTGGTCGGGTGAAAGAGCGGCAACTGAAGGAGTGCGAGAGATGGCACCTGACCCTAATGATGGATGGGAAGTCATAGCGCTGGAAAACGGTCTATCTGTTCGCGCTTACCGTAGTCGTGTTCAAGCTGGTTGCCCCGGGGCCATCGCCGCAACTATGGGACTGAGTTGGCGAAATTGGTGAGTTGCACTCTGGAACTGCTCGGGCGGCCCAATCCGGTCATTGATCACCACCTACAGATGCTGCAGCGCGGCCCGAGAATTCCGACATTCGCAAGTGTAGTTTGATCTGCACTGCGGCTCTACCGAATGCAGACCATGATTAACCGCTGCACCCAGTCGCTGACAAGACGCTCGCAGCGCGGGTAAGACGTGACTTTCACATCAGCCCCGGTCACTTGGCGACCTAAGAGCTACACTCGCCGGCCCGGCTTTGGCCGGAAAGCACTTCATGCCACGTGCAAGGTCCAAGACCGGTCGCGCGGGAGCTGCTAAGTCAAAAAGTGACCAACGCGCCATTGGTGAAGGTACTGACCGGCAAAAGCGTTCCGGTTCAGTGTTTGGATCGTATCCAGTACTACTCGCGCATCCACTCCCTGAAGCCTTGTTAGATTGCGAAGAATGATGCCAGTAGCCTTTTCTCGGACTGCAGTCAGGGAGTGAACTGTCCAAATTCCTTTGATCGTTGCCAGCGTTACTTCAACATGTGAACGCATATCCGCACCTTTTTGTCCCAATAGGGAACTATATGTTGCAAAGTCGTCTTCAGACATCTCACCCGATGCCATCATTTCAGCGGCGGCCAACAGACAGTCTGCGTTGGTGCTAAGAGCATCTTCACCCAAGTATTGAAGTTGGAGGGTTCCTTTGATTACCGTTTCAACAGAAATACGTTTCTGTTCCTCCAAATGAATGAGTAACGCTTGCATCCAGGCGCCTGGAACCTCAAACAGTCCTTCTGCCCAGTTTCTCAGATGGAAGTCATCAGAAATCAGTATGCGATCTGATCCATCGGCAGCAAAAATATCATCAAAGAAGCGGCCGCCAGCTTCTCGGCGGAAACGAATTACCTCATCTGGTGGGTCGATCTTAGCGACAGCGGGCAACACAGCGCATCTTGATTGAAGCCACTGCAAATCAGCACGTAGCATATCTAGTTTCGCGACTACGTCTTCTTCCGACGTTTCGGTCATTATAATCTGACCATCACGGATAGAGATGTTAGCTGTCCTTTTTTCGCCGGATTCGCTATCGAAAAAGCTGGTATCTTCGAGTTGCTGCAATCGCCGAATATAAACGTTGACGGTTTCTTGAGTTACTCCAATCTGGCCAAATTCCTCTTCGACAGCAGTCTCAATTTCTAGGCGGCGCATCAAATAGAAGGCCGCGGCGTCAACAATCACACCAGACTTCTTCGCCGAAAGCAGCGATCTTTGAGCTTTCTCTTGGTCCACATGCGAGCATGACGAAACCTTCAGGGGGATGCCGCATTCCGAGTAGAGGCCGAGAAATGCGTCGATTGGGTCAATCCCTAGGTGATAGCCCAAGATATAAATTGGGTATGACCCTTCCAGATATTCCGCCGCTTTGCTTTGTGCATAGTCCACCCTTTGTTTGAGCATAGCCTTCATCTCATCGAGGCCAGACGGGTCCTCAAAGTTGACCGATACCGACTTGAATCCTGAGACGTTAGGGAAACGCTCCTCAAACTTATGAGTGATTTGGTGAAACGCCGCTAAAGCTTTGTGCTTGACAGAAGTTATTCTGGCGGTGCCGTTTCCTTTGAAGGGCCAGTCAAAATCATCCCCTACGGTCTTTCCAAGCGCGGCGATAGCGACAGGGTGATCCAAAGCAATGTTACCCTCTCTTAGGGTGAACAAATCGTCCTCGGTCTCAAGCGTAAAGGACTGTATTGTACCATCGCCCCGTTCAATTTCAAACGACGCGCCATCCTGAACTACGTCGACTTGGAAACTGTCGTCTTTATCTTTGGGACGTCCAACAGCAAGGACGCTCGCGCTGAGCGCCAACCATGCCTGAGCGTCATTTTGATTTTCACAAAAAAGCCGGTACGCAAATGTCCGAGCGCGCTCCAGCTCACCGCAAAATACAAGAATCCTAACGTAGTTTGATCTGTCTTGGACGGTTCCTGTGAGTTTTGCATCATCTAGACCGGCGACAACGCGCTTTATCCTTTTTTTGTCGTTTGTACGGAGAAGCGCTTGGACGTACCATTCAAGGGCGTTTATTGACTTTGGGTTGTCTTCGAACAGTTTTCTAGCAGGTGGGACGGCTTTCGCAGCTAAACCACTTAGGTACGCTACATTTGAGCTAAATCGCCATCCGAAAACTGACTCTTTGACTTGAGGCGACAGGGCTTCATCAATTTCTTTCGCCAGGGTTCCCAAATGGCCCCTTAGACAAGCGTCGCATAGCGTTTCCAAGGCTGGGCTTAGTTTACTAAAGCCGACTTTGTCTCGAAGCAGATCGGTGCATTCTCTAAAAAAGCCACGAGCAAGTAGTTCGTCGGCTGTTTGAAGAACGGTGAAAAAATCCCAGCCGTCTGCTTCATTGAGAGAGGCCAATAGGTTTGCCTGTTCCTGTGAATGCTCGTGAGCCTCAATCGGAAGGCTCTCAAAATCCTTTGGATCGGTCCGAACTTCAAAGGCACGCTCGTATGCTGATTTCAACAGTACTAATTCTGTTGATTCAGGGCTAACAGCGGCCAACTCATCGAGCGCTTGGTCAGCAATTTCACGGTTCAGTGAGTTGATGCCGATCCTAGCTTTTGTGGTGAGAGCGTGTGTTCTCAGTCCTTCCTCTGGTCCAGCTTTCAAAACCGTATCAATTCTATCCAGAGCGTCGGAAACGGCGCCATTCTTGGCCTCGATCTCTGACGCCATTATCTGAAGATCCAAGGCCTCCGCGTGCGGGCGGATTAACTCTAACGCATCCTGGTCCTTGTCATCTTGAAGAAAGAGAACTGCTCGCACCTGCGCGACATCACTGGCCAAAGACGGAAAGGCTTCGAGCGCACTGTCCAATAACTTTGCAGCTTCGGCTGTTTTTCCGGCTAACCTGAGTGACACCGCTGCGTTATTTGCCTGAGACGCAAGCAGAAGCTTGTTCGGCGGACGTTTCTCGAGCGAAATTTCTAGATCGCGCCGCAGTATTTCGGCACATTTTTCGACCTCGTCTTCGAATCCATCTGGCATTTTTGCCCCAAGCAAAAAAGCTTGGTTCTGCTTAACGTCTTCGAGGACAGACAAAGCCCACATCGTTCTGATTGCGTCATTTTCAGGTGCTGCGGCAAAAGCGTTATCGAGTTCGGCCTTGTAAGTTTCAGGGCGAACTCCCCGGCAGTATTCCAAGAAAGCAGCTTGGACATCCTCTGAAGCCATCTCTTCAGCAATGATGTCTTCGGGCTGAACTTCTTCATTCAGGTTCCGTGCTGCGTAGCATAAAATGCACGCTGCAAAAGTGCGATGATCTCCATAGATTTCCAGTAATTCTGCTGCCCTTTCCAGAGCTGACCGATCCTCACCATCAAGCAATTCTGCAAACGCCAAGGCGGTTCTGGCTTTCGGATGATCAGGAAAGAACTCATGCGCGGCCCTTAGTGAAACGCTCGCACCAGGGAAATCACCGATGCCTTGTTTGATGACTCCAATGTTGAAGTTTAAACGAAAGGCAAAGTAGCCATTAGTGTACGGGTCTTCGGACTTTAGATTTTCCAGCAGTTTGACGGCTGTGTCGCTGTCACCCTGTCGAGCGATATTTCGATATTCCAGTATGCGCTGAATTTCTGGTCGATCATCATTGTCAATGGTATCAAATGCGAACGACTGAACATCAGTCTCGCTGCTTCCCTTTTGCACTTGATCCAAGATTTCCAGCGCAAGTGGAGAATCTTTGTCTGTAATGATGATGTTTCGAACGGACTGATCGACCGTATTTCCATCACCACTTACATCCACGGATTGGGTGTAAGTCGGTTTTTCACTCTGAAACAGCCTCTTGAGAGGCGACGATAGACTGAACTTCATCAATCACCGTTGTTCTCACTGCTATTGCTATCCAAACGCTGTTTCACGGTGTTGCCTTGACCGGACACCTTTGCGTTTTGGCTAACGTTAGTGGTTCCTTTCTTCCGCCAAAGGAACAACCCCAGGACGGCTGCGATTGCCGACACAATCCCCGCAATCCAATATCCTTGCTCTAACATCGTCTTGTCCTCGCAGTCAGTGCCAACAAAATGATCGGTTGGGCGAAACACATCAAATGCCTCCACCGACAGACACACTGTGCCCAATATATGGTGCTAGCCGCGTTGAATCCATAGCAACCTTTGGCAGATCGGCACTGGAAACCCAACAGACCGAATTCGGCAAGATTATAAACCTAACGATCAACTTAAATAAACTGATTGAAGGGCTGCTTTTGTTCGTTCCTAGCGTTAATTGGGCGGGTGCGGCGAATGTCAGCATCCCGCCCTCATTGTTTATCTCCGCAACCGCACACTCACTGCCGCTGATATCGTAGCAATCGCTTCTTCGACCAATCAGGTATGAGCTGTGCAATTTCATCAGTAGGTCTGATCTTGCTGTAGTAGGCGTCAATCATCTTGGATGACGTGCCAACGTTGCGGCCCAGCAGGTGATGCCCCACACCTTCGCGGATTTGTTGGGTGATGTAGAAGTGACGAAAGCTGAAGCTGTCGCGGAGTTTGCCATTTCGGGCCACGCGCAAGTCTGCGGCGATCAGCAGTTCCGCCAGACCCTTTTTGAAACTGCGAATGCGCTCGCCTTTGTGGTTGAAAAACACCGGATCATCGTCTTTGGGCATTTCGCCGGTGGCCACGTAGAACAAGGATTTCAGCAGGTTGATGAATGTGAGGGTTTCCGGCATTGCCGCCATCTCACGTTCTTTGCCCTTACCCCGCACCTGCATCACGGTGACATCGCAGAATTCACCATTTTCGGCACGGATTTTGCGGGTTTCGATATCACCCCAGCTGAGATTGAATAGCTCGGTTGGCCGCATGCCAGTGAAGGCCGCAATCATGCAAAAGCAATGCAAGCGAAGACGGTCCTGATAGGTTTTCTGGTTTTTGCCACTAGGATCATCGTCTGAGAGCTCGAATTCACGGACACGCGCCTCGGACACGGATTTCAAATGCAGAAACTCTTCCCATGTGAAACCGGGGCGGGTGTTGTCTTTGCGGCGCTTGTCTTTGGGCGCGTTGATTTCTGGGATTTCAGTGACGTAGCCACGACGCTGACCAAACTCGAACAGTTGGCGCAGCAGCAGGCTTTCTTTGTGGAGGGTAGACTTTGATGGGTAGCCTTCTTTCACTGGCCGGAAAATCCTGGTTTTCTTGCCTTTGATCACGCGCGTATATTCGTTCAATGGTTTCTCTGAACCCGGCCCCGTGATCCAGAATTCTTTGCGCCAGTTCCAATAATCGTCGATGTCATCGGCTTTAATGGCGCTCATCAGCTTGTGACGGAAAAACTCAACGAAATACCGGCGGATGATCGTTGGATATTGTTTTGCGTGATATTCAGCTTTCTCGCCACGCTGGACCGCCAGATGAATGCCCGCGATGAATTCCTCCGCGATCTTCTCAAATTGCTTTTTGCTCACTGACAAACCAACTTCCGCCAGTGCGCATGCTTTGACCCATTTCGCTTGTGCACGACGTTCCGCTTCAACGGGGTCTGAGGTGCCCAAAGACAACCGCTGCTGCCCTTGGTCTTTGATTGAGAACCGCACGTAATAGCGGCCATTGGGGGGACGTTGATAGAGCGTATAACCTTCTGAAACTGGGTCCATTTCGATCTGCCTGTGATTGGTTTCACTGTCGGCATAAAGCCAGCGCACCAACAGAACGAGTTCAAGAAAAGCTTTTTCCGCGATCCATGTGATTGAAACGAATAGGAAAAGAACAGACTCCCCCCCTTTGTTGGTGCGCTGTCATAGACCCAATAGGAAAGCCGCTGGCGCGAACCGGCGGCTTTCATGCATGCTGATTGCTGTTTCACCCTTTTGGTTTACCAGCGGGCGTCTTTGGCTTGCCTTTAGGCTTGACCATCTGTTCCAGCGCATCGTCGAGTTCGCCAGCGAGCACAGCAGAGCGCACCGTCTGCAAAACCTCAACCAAATTGGAAATCTCACCGATTTCGATGCTGTTTTTGTCTTCCAACAGTGGCAAAGGCTTTGCACCATCCTTCAGCGTCAGCATCCAGGCACCCGTGTGATGCTGCCACCACCATTTACGGATGGGCCGCTTCTCGGTGATTTGTTCGCGTTCACCATCTTCCCCGCGCACCCATTTGCGGATTTCTTCCAGAAATTCCTCATCGCGCAGCTCAGCTTCAGCAGCTTGGATTTGCAGCTCAAGCTTGCGAAGGAGGTTCAGCCGTTTCCGAGCCACCGGCGAAACCGGCTGTTTTTGAGAGCTGACAGTAAGGGACAGTTTGGACAGATATTGCATGGCATGCGCCTTTCTTTGTGAAACATGCCAAGACCAGTTAATGCCATGTGGTAAGAAGAGCGAACGATTTGTGACACCCTCAAGTTGCCATTTCGGCGTCAGCCTCCAAATCTGCTATCACCTCCACAATATTCAGCTCCACATTGAGCCGCTCAACCAGTTGTTCAAGATCATCATACGCTTGGTTCAGATTTGCCGCATACGGCTGGCGAAAGTGTGGGTTGCCCAAGAACGTGCCCATGATGGTTTTGGTAACACTGCGCAGGGTTTCCAGCACCCGGCGCGATGGCTGACGGTTCCGCGCCAGCATGCAGGAGTAATAGGAAGGTTTCATGCCCAGGATGCGTCGGGAAAACGCAGCTTGGGACCTCGTTATGTTGTTGCGACGATAAAGGTGGAATGCATCCTGCAGGATGTGATCACCAGCATATTCACTGTATCTCATGGGGTTGTCCTTTTGTTGCTTCTATTTATGCGAGCAGCAACGACAGGTTTTGCAGCTTTTCCAACCAGTGCCTGCAACTGAATAAGCCGTTGATTGTCACCGCGACATTCGCTTTCGAACTGTTCCAAAAGCTGACGGTCAACCACACCGCCTTCTTGGATTCTCTTGATTTCTTTGTCCATAGCCCGGTCGCGTTTGCGCATTTCGCTCCGGTTCAGTGATTTGGATTTTGGCTCCGCAAGTTTTGGGCGACCTGTTGGCATGGCAGGGGTTTCGACAATGTCCAAAGGCAGTTTTTGCACGTCGCTGCCGGGGAACGCATAGGCCAACGCTTCTGCAGATTTTCGATCCGGCACCAACACGCGTACAGGTTCTGTAGCAGCTGGGTTCCGCAGACTACACCGCATCACAGCTTGATAGATTTGGCTGTGAAACAGCGCCTCGCGGATCGCGTCACCTTGCAAACCCATATAAGCGAAGAACTTGAGATGCGCCGTTGTCGGATTCAGCGCCGACAAAATCGCCACGTTATGGATGTGTTGGAACGCATTGAGACCCCAAGGCGCGTTTGGCAGCTGCTTGCCATCGGCGTTTTCTAATCGATGGGAGACAGTCTTTTCCGTATCCTTGTTCACCAAATACACAAAGGGTCCAGTGAACACCTGATCAATCCCATCCAACAACGTATTCAAATTGGATTGCTCAACATTGTTGACCTTGCTGGTTTTTCCGCGAAACGACTTGGACCAATCGGTTTCGAACACGAAGTTGATGGTCAATCTGTCTCCGCAGCTATGTTGGGTGTATCGAAGCGCGGTAGAAATCTCTGGTAGCGGCTCAAACTTCAAATTCAGTTGAGGCCAGATCAGCCCCAAGAGGCTTTGTTCAAACCCTGCGCCCATGATGATCACCTGAGCAAATTCATCGCGGACGGTTTCCGTGTGGCCAGCAGGATTTTGAAACTCTCGCAGAGTTCCATCGCCAAACACGCTTGGATGCAACAACGAAAATGCCTCAAGCTGCTTAGCGCCGGGTTCAGCGTTGCCCGCTTTGAGCCTCAAATATTGCTTGGGATTCACGTAGGTTTCGAAACTCGGGCTGATAATGTGCCGGGCCAAAGAGGACAACACATCACTGATTTGGTCCAGCGAGGGATTTTCCGCATAGCGTAGAAGAACCGCACGGCCTTCTTTGGTTGGTGTGACCTGGCTATATTCACCCTGTTCGTTTGCCAGTTCAATGTGATCCGTCAACATGCGATAGTTATCTGGAATGTTCAGCTTGTGGGCCGGTGCAATCGCGGGGATTTCATCACAGATACAGCACCACATCCAGCGGTTTGGCCAATGCTGCAGGGTCAGAAACGCAGCTTCTGTGATCATCAGAATCTCACCTTGGCCAACAATGGCATTTTGCAAATGCTCAATGATGCGTGAGCCAACGCCAACACGCCTGCCGATATGCTGAAACAGCTGAGAATGCAGGGCGTGAATGGGCACATCCCAATTGGCTTTCCTGTTCCATTCATTCGCATCCGCTTGTGCCTGTTGTAGCAGTTCAATCGACTTGAAGACAAAAACGGATTTTTGCTTGTTCAGGGCCGCTTTGGACAAAGCCCAGTGAAGAGTTTGATAGGTTTTACCGCTGCCTGCTGGGGCGTCGACGGCATGAATGTGTCGTGTAGGTTGCATGAAATCACTCCATTTTTCGTGTCAAAACTATTTATTGAAAAGAACCAACGCAGATCGACAAATAAGATTTCCGTACCGTGATTTGGGGCAACTCCGAAAAGTTGCCCCGATGACACTACAAGGAAGGCCCAACGACCAACCAATGGAGCGAGCCGTCTCTGGCTCACATTTATTTATGTAAACCTGTCCGTGAATTTGGAGCAATTCGGGTCAATCACCGCAGGTTCAACAGGTGCAACTGCCGTCAATATGGATCGTTGATCGGAATTTTGGTGCAACTAAAATACTTTAATAAGTAACTTCTAGCTGCGCCTTTTGAGTGGAATTCCAAGCAAAGCAGGAACTCAAAACCAAACCAAGCTGTTTGGTAGAAGAGCGCCAGCGATGTCTGCGACAAACTGCGATGGTTTGGATCACATCTGTGGCGTCAGCGCAGATGTATCCCCGATCATAAAAGCCAATGGATAAGCCCTTCCGGGCAACACCTGCCTTTGGCAGCTGTCTACCAAATCCAAGTGAACCAACACCTCCGGCTTACGCCGTCGGCACGGTTCCATGGATTTGTGGTTTCACCTATTCATCTATTGGGTGAGCTTCGCTCCAGCAGGTCTAATCCAAAAGCAAAAACCAAAGAAGCCAATAGAGCTGACAGAACAACTAAGCCCAATTGCAGCGATTATGACGGCAGTTGCACCTGAAAACACGATTAAATCAAGAAATTCGCATTTAACTTCCAATGAAATCAACAGCCTACGGCTAAGGAAAACGCCGCCAGCGCCCAACATAACTGGGCCTTGAAGGCGAGCAAGGCCAAACAAAACGAATCTTTGGAAACCAGTTACGTTGGTGGCTGGCGGCGAGACCGGCGAATGTCGCGATAATATAGCGTCGCGGGTTTTACACAGTTCAAACTACACGCCAGCCCACTCACACATACGACGATGCGCTGCCGCTGCCCTCTCCACACGCACGGTCTGGATCGGTTCATCCAGCGCCATGCGGAACGCTTTTGACAGTTCCCAACCACGCCCCAATCGCTGCTCGACATGGCTCAGGGCCTGCCCGAGCTCTGGATCATCCCTGACATCACGTTCAGCACATTTCTGCACCGCATCCCCAATGACAGACAGCGCATCGCGCAGCTCTTCGTTGGTCAGCCGCGTCTCTGACCAATCGCCACCGAACGCGACATGCGCAAGTTTTTTCTTCCGTTCCGCCATGAGAACATATAGAGAACATTGCTCAAGCAGAGTCAACGGAGTCCGGCATGTTTCGCGTTCTATATCTCGACATGAACTCGTTCTTCGCCAGCGTTGAGCAGCAAATGGACCCCAGTATTCGCGGCAAGCCTGTGGCGATCACGGCTGTGGACCATGACGCAGGCGCCGTTGTCGCCGCCAGCTATGAGGCAAAACGCCTTGGCATCGGTGTGGGCACGCGCATTTATGAAGCCAAACGCCTTTGCCCCGGCATCCATCTGCGCGGCAGCCGCCACCGCCTCTATGCACGCGTAAATCATAGAATATCCGAAGTGATTGATGAGATTGCCGAGCTGGAATATGTGCGCTCCATTGATGAATTCCAGGTCGCGCTTGGTGGTCAAACGGCCCAGCTTGACCATGCTCTTGATTTGTCCCGCACCATCAAGGCGGCCATTCGAACCAAGGTCGAATCTGAACTCAGATGCTCGATCGGCATCGGCCCCAATCAGCTGTTAGCCAAGATCGCCGGGAAGCTGGAAAAGCCAGACGGGCTGCAATGGCTCAGCCCGGACAATATGCCAGATCGCATTGCGCATCTGAAACTGGAAGATCTGCCCGGCATTTCCCACGGCGTGAAACAGCGGCTGTTCAAAGCGCATGTCTGGGACATCCCCGCCCTTTATGCGCTGGACCCACGCCATGCGCGCATGATCTGGCATTCTGTCGAAGGCGAAAGGTTTGTCCGGGCTTTGCAAGGCGAAAACATCCCCCTCATCGAAACCAAACGCCAAGGCTATGGGAACTCCAAGGTTCTCGCCCCAGAGTTTCGGACGCCCGACAAAGCGTGGCTGGTTGGGCGGTGGTTGCTGGAGAAATCTGCGAGCCGGTTAAGGCGGGATGGATTTTGCACCCAAAAGCTGTCCTTTTCCGCGCACTTTGTGGAGCGTGGGGGCTGGAGCGGCAGCCTCACCACCACGGCCACACAAGACACCCGGCATCTTATGTCTCTTTACAATCAGCTATGGCGGCAGTTTCGGGCAAGGCGCACACTTGGCCTGATCATCAGCATCAGCGTGCATCTTGGAAAGGTCATCCCGCTGTCCCAGCGTTCAGGCGAGTTGTTTCTCCCCCTTGAAGCGGGGCGTGCCAGCCGCAATGAGCGGCTTTCCGACACAATCGACAAGCTCAACATGCGGTATGGAAAGCGGGTCATTCAATATGGCAGAAATCAACCGCATGAGGGGTTTTTTGAGAAGGGGTGAATGCAAAGGAATTGGGTTGAGGTTGGCACCTGACCAGCTGTTAAGATCACTTCACTGTGCAGCTAAGTGAATTCCGAGCAGGTAAGCGAACGGCCCAGAACTGCCGCTCCGCTTCATCCTGTTGCGCTGATTACATCAATCTATTTTGCACGGGTAACAGTTGCCGCAAAACAACCGGGTTTTGCGTAGTGCAAGTGAGCATAGGACACCTGATCGTTCTCGAAAGCCGCCGTGATGGCGTCGGCGAGACCTTCACCTTGCACGACATCAGCATCAATCATCATATGGTCGCGATTAAACAAGCGTAATGAGATGATACGAGATCGCAAAACTTCTGGCACCTCGCCAACCGCCAGCTGGGCTTGTGGCGCGTCCTCCCGAACGAAAATTGCATGGGCCGCTTTAAAAGGTGATTGTGCAGGTTGATGTTCATAGTTCAGCAAAATGACAGTTTCGCCCACTTCGGCGTCAACCATACTAACCCGGCAGGGAAACCC
>PDWJ01003869.1_pt1 | contig 13828 bp, 9 predicted proteins | sample 1430881 | NCBI WGS metagenome assembly PDWJ01 (sample SAMN01162460, study PRJNA174530) | Oral metagenome, whole genome shotgun sequencing project. | biome: Marine environment; feature: Marine mammal; material: Swab sample of the gingival sulcus; isolation source: swab sample of gingival sulcus... | reverse complement strand
ATACTTGAACCCTGTCTTGCTGGTTTTACAAATACTGGGTAGTTAACATCAGTCATATCGTATTCGTCGCCTTCATAAAGTGTATCCCACTCAGCAACCAAAATACCTTCTTTCGCAAGCACTTTTTTAAGTAAATCCTTATCCATACAAAGTGATGACGATAGGATTCTCTCTCCAATATAAGCAACATCAATTGTCTCAAGTAGACCTTGTATTCTTCCATCTTCTCCATATGTACCATGAAGTATAGGCAGTACAACATCAATCTTATTCAATAAATCTAATTCTTTTGAAGTTAATGGTGGTTTATCATCAGAGAATTCAAGTTCTTCATAATCTCCAATACCATCAACTTCTCTAATCTTTCCAGTCTTATCTATGCCTAAGTAGTGTACTTCATATTTTCTTTTATCTATTATATTATCAATTTCTCTTGCGCTCATTATAGATATTGTATGTTCGGCGCAATTCCCACCAAACATAATAGCTACTTTTGTCTTACTCATAATTACCTCCAGATTGTGTGTACTTTAATTACCTTGTCTACTTTATCTTGTAGTATTTTATAATCACTGTCTAATTTTTCTTTGCTAGAGTATATTGCAAAGAAAACATTACCACTGCCACTTAACATAACCTTATCTGCATCGACTATATTCTTTAAGTCTCTAATTTTACTGTCTACTCTAAACGCACCCTTCTCAAGGTCATTTATCATATAACTGTAATCGCCATCTTTTATTTTTTCATATGCTGTGTATATATCTTTTGCAGAGAAATCCTCTTTCTTTAGTGCACCATACACGTCTCCAGTTGGAAGTATTCCTCCCTTTCTAAATAGGAGTATGTTATCTAGCTTTAGAGGCTCTCTAACCTCTACTATTTCTCCCATACCAGTGCACAGCGCAAGGTTTCCATTTATAAAAAACGGAACATCCATTCCTATTTTAGAAGCTAGAGATCTTAGTTTATCAACTTTTAACCCTAGGTTAAAAAGTTCATTTAGCGCTACCATCGTTACTGCAGCATTACTACTGCCACCTCCTAGGCCAGCGCCATGTGGTATATTCTTAATAAGTTTTATCCCAACTTCTAAGTCTCTTCCCACTTCTTTTTCAATAAGTCTTTTTGCTCTTAGAATTAGATTATCATCTGTTTCAAGTGAACTATCAGTGCATTTGAAATAATTGCTACCTATTTCAAAACAGAGTTCATCGTAGAGACTTATCTTCTGAATTATTGTATCTACCTTGTGATAACCATTACTAAGTCTCTCATTAACCGATAGAAACATATTTATTTTTGCATATGATTTGTAAACTGATGTATTTCCCATCTTATTTCTCTATGCCATCAATTATATCACAGATTCTATCAAAGACTTTTTCTCGGTCTTTTTCTCTGAGCACTTCATGTCTCATACCATATACTAAAAGAAGTCTTATCTTTGCATCTGTATTTTTATTGTATATTCTTGAAATTGCTCTAACACTCTTACAGTATCCTCCAGTAGGGTCTTCTGTACCTGATATAAACATATGGAGTGCTTTGTCATCTATCATCTTTATATTCGATAGTCTTTGTGCTTCTTCTATTAGTCCTGCAAGCACATGATAGCTTCCAACTGTAAACTTCTTATTTAACTGATAATCCTTTTTATCCTCTGCTGACATAACCTCATCAGTATTAAGCCACTCAATAGGATCCTTAATCATTTTCTTTTTGATCATATCCTTTGAAAGTGATTCAATTCCCATTTTACTCATGCTATCAGAAAAATAATCCCATCCTTTTACTTTAATAACAGAACTAAGTAGTAGCTTTTGGGTCTTGAGTAGTGATTTCTTTTGGGCACCACTACCCACATATATATATGCCTTGTATCTATCTGTGTTGAATGCAACATTTCTAGCTATAAATGAACCCATACTGTGACCGATAAGCACCATAGGTGACTTTGTGTTCTCAGAGATATAATCAGAAAAAGCAAGTACATCTCTTACAATATTTTTATCATCTCCCCTCTGTAGATATACATAAGGGCCTTCTTTCTTCTCACTTCTACCATGCGCTCTGTTATCAAAGCCATAAAAAGATATACCTCTACTATTCAAGTATTTAATAAAGTCCTTGTATCTTTCTATTCTATCAGATGCACCGTGTATAAAATGCACTACTGCCTTTTCGTTTTCTGCCAAACTCTTATAAGCAGTTAATGTATAACCATCAAAAGATTTAAATTCAAAGTTTTCCATGTTAGATCCTCTCTGTGAGTTCTACAAGTCCTCCTCTAAGTTTTTCTAAATCTGCTTCACTAGGAGAACCCTTGAAACCATAATCGCCAACTATATCCCATTTTGTTCTTTCTCTCTCACTAAGCTCTTTTAATTCTTTAAAAGCGCCACCGCTCCATCCAAAGCTACCAGTGTAGAGCACTGTTCTAGCAGTTAACTTCTTAAGCGAAATTTCTTTTAGCGCGCTTATCATTGGTGGATACATTTTATACTCATACGTTGGAGCAAGTACAACTATTGCTGAACTTGTAAGCACATCCATAAGTATTGAAGCGTAGTCTGTCTCCATAACATCAATCAAAGTGTATTCTACACCTTTTTCCTTTAGAACTTCCTCTATTGTTGGAAGCGCTTTAAGACTCATTTCATACATGCTACCATAAAGCACTGTTGCCTTCTTATTTGTACATTTAACATTGCAATCTGCATAGTATTTATAGTCTTCTATAATTCTCTTTGGCTCTTTTCTCCAAATAATACCATGACCTGGCGCAATGATTTCAAATGGTATCTTCTCAACCTTCTGAACCGCCCTCTTCAGCATTGGAGAAAACGCGCCAAGTACTGCTGCGTAGTATCTTCTCGCTTCATTCTCATAGTGTTTTAATTCTTCATCACTTAACTCATCATCAAAGTGTTCTTCAGCGGTACCAAATGAACCAAAATTATCACAAGTAAATAGGATGCCTGTACTCTTTTCTAGTGTTGACATTGTATCTGGCCAGTGAACATGTGGTGTCTTATAAAACTCAAGTACTTTGCCACCACCGAGGTCAACACTGTCATTGTCTCCAACTATTCTCACATTCTCAGTATGTGAATAAAACGCTTCAAGAAGTGCAGCTGATTCTTTTGAACATAGAATTTCAAAATCACTATGTAATTTTCTAAAGTCCTCTATCCAACCTGAATGATCTGGTTCCATATGGTTAATTACTAGATACTTAATATCTTCTAATTTTACATCTACATCTTCTAATAATTTATATAAGCTCTCTGGATATCCATCCCATCCACAAAAACCATCAATTATAGCCGTTTTTTCACCTTTTACTATGTAAGAGTTAAGAGTTACACCACTTGGCATCTCCCACATAGCCTCAAATAATATTCCCTTTATATTCTTACTTAGTAAGAAAACATCATCTTTTATCAATTTACTGTACATACATCCTCCTAATCCTATACAATATCACTGCTCTTCTTATCGATATATATTTCTTTAAATTTTTCATTTATTACAATGCCAATTATCGTAGCTATAGCCACAGGCATAATCAGCTCCTTCATCCCAAGCGAACTAAATAGTACGAGTACTGAAAAACCAGCCCCATAGAACGCACTTAGTACAGCACTAATTCCAACTATTATTACAACACCAGTTGGATTAAATAAAGCTCCTATCAATGCTCCCATAAGTAGCAATAGTGTAAATTCTCCACCTATTGCTCCAAATGCCATGCTCACACTAAGTCCGACAAATAGAAGTACAAGCATTAAAGCATAATTAAATTCGTTATTAAAATCTAATACAAACATCCTAAAGTACTCAGGGTAAAAATACCCGATTACGCTAAGTATTAAACCACCTATTATTGGTGAAAAAACAGGCATTTTATTATTATGAAACTCCTTTAGCATCGGTATGTACTTTTTCATTAGTATTCCTACAAATGAACCTATTACACCTAGAACAATCGCATAAAATAGCGAGTCCCATAAACCCATGGTTTTTATATCAATGTTTACTATATTAATTCTTTTAAAAAGAAGTATTACAACCATGTAAGAACTAATTGCCGATGCAATAAGTGGATAGAGCACCTTGTGAAATGCAATATCTTTAATGTAATACATCTCTATTACAAATAGTACGGCAAACGGAACAGAACCAGTTATTGCTGCAAGAGCGCCTGCTACGCCTGCAGTTATTATCATCTTTTTTTCACTCTCTACACTTGTTGTTCTATACGCAATATTTGATCCAACAGCACCGCCTAGGTGAATAAAGAATCCAACCTTACCCATAAGAAAACCAGTACAAATGCTTATTATAGTTCCAATAAATTTAACTATAGCATCACGAATACTTATTATTTGCATATCAATTGATGCTAGTTCATCCATAACCACTTTTGACCCAAAGTGCTTATTTCCATCACCTATTAAGTACCATATTAAGGATAAAAGAAATCCTCCTATTAAAGGAAATATATAGTTATAAGTATTATCTATAACATAGTCATTATATAGTTTGAAACTATCTAAAAACAGAAGTCCTAACAGACCCGTTATGACACCTGTTATAATAGCTATTACAATCCTATTTAAATGTTTCATATTCCCCCTAAAAAATAGTCTGTAGACCAAGATATACTAATAATTATATGGTAATAATATACCATAAAAACTGTTAATAATCAAAACGCACAACTGTTGTGTTATAATAATTCTGGGGGTGTCTATGGATTACAAAAAAATGTCACTTAAAATGCATGAAGAAAATAAAGGCAAGATTGAAATAGTAAGTAAGGTTAAAATAGAAAACAGGGATGATTTATCAAGTGCATATACTCCTGGAGTTGCTGCACCCTGTGTTGCTATAAAGGAAAATGAAGCAGATGTTTATAAATACACAGCAAAGGGAAACTTAGTTGCAGTAATCAGTGATGGCTCTGCGGTACTTGGTCTTGGAAATATTGGTGCAAAAGCTGCAATACCTGTAATGGAGGGAAAGTGCATATTATTTAAAGAGTTTGCTGAAGTTGATGCTTTTCCACTATGCCTTGAGACGCAAGATACAGATAAGATAATAGACACCATAGTAAATCTAGGTCCAGTATTTGGTGGAATAAACCTAGAAGATATATCATCACCCAGATGCGTTGAAATAGAGAGAGCGCTAAAGAAAAAAATGAATATACCTATATTTCATGATGATCAACATGGTACAGCAATAGTTGTAAGTGCCGCTTTAATAAACTCTCTTAAGATAGTAAAAAAGAGCATTGAAGAGATTAAGGTCGTAATAAATGGTGCTGGGGCAGCAGGAATTGCAATAGCAAATATGCTCATATCTATGGGGGTAAAAGATATGATTGTATGCGACTCAAGAGGAACCTTATCAAGGGATATTAAACACAGCAACTGGCTTAAAGATGAACTAGCAGAAAAAACAAATAGTAAGCTAGTAAAGGGAAGCCTTGCTTGCGCCATCAAAAACAGCGACGTATTTATAGGTGTATCCGCAAAAGATGCACTCAGTGAAGATATGGTTAGAAGCATGAATAGTGATGCAATAGTCTTTGCAATGGCAAATCCTGACCCTGAAATAACACCTGATAGAGCGCTAAAAGCAGGTGCCAGAATTGTAGGAACTGGTAGAAGCGACTATGATAATCAGATAAATAATGTACTCGCTTTCCCCGGATTATTTAGAGGTGTGCTAGATGCTAGGGGCACTGAGATAAACGAGGAAATGAAAAAAGCAGCTGCAATTGCAATAGCAAACTTCATTGATGAAAAGGAATTAAATGAAAAAAATATAATCCCATCAGCTCTGGATAAAAGAGTGGCTGATGCAGTAGCTAAAGCAGTATATAAAGTAGCAAAAAACCACATCGATTGATGTGGTTAAATTTTACTTATAATCTCTATTGGCGATAAATATGAAATATTTAGACCTGGCATTATGTATATAATTGCAAAAACTATAAACATAATCATATAAATTACTATATATGTGTTTTTATCAAGCCTTATGAGTTGTAGAATGTATGAGTAAAAATACAACAATGTAAGCGCAATAACTATTTTTATATTTATCATGTTAAAGCTCTTCGTTACGATAAAAAGTGTTGCTATTAATAGAAAATTTATTAAAATCAACTTAATATATTTTTCTGTGTAGTAATATACTCTACTCACCCTATTTATCCTAAGCCTCTCTATTATTAACTTTCTTCTCTCCTCTATTATCTCTAAATTTATATATAGATTCGATAAAAATATGGATAGGATTACAATAACAAAAACATATACGCCTTTATTATCTGTGATATTAGTCTTTGTATCACTTGGCATATTTACAATATTTATCAACTTAAGTGATTTGGTATTCGATAGGTCTCGATCAAACTCCTCATATGAGTAGCCTGGAGAATTAGTATTTATTTCAGCTAGAACTTTTAGCTCTGTTACTATCTCTATTATTTTTAAATTTGCCTGTTCAAGCTCAAAACCAGCAAGATTATCAAAATCAACTAAGCCAGTATACTCTCCTCTTTTTATTTTCTCTTCAAATCCACTTAGTATTTTATAAACCCTTGTATCAGTTTGCTCATATTTCTTAAATCCTTCAAGCTTTACTATTTTCTCTACAAGTCTACTTGATAGCTCAGTTTTATCCTCATCAATTACTGCTATTTCTGAGGTAGCGGACTTGCTTGTAATATAATTTATACCAACAGATATAACTAAGGCAAATAATACTATATATATAAGTTTTTTTATACTAAAAAAGGTATTAATCTTATTTATTATATATCGCAAATCAATTCCCCTTTCCTGTAACTAAAACAATTATATCATACTAGAATAAAAATAAGTGCCAAACTTATGGTTCGACACTTATATTTTATTAATTCTTCTTTTTCTTTGAAAATAGAATCGCTATACCACCTATAACTATCAAGCCACCAAGAATCAAATAAATAATGTTCATGTTAGATGTTCCTGTAGCTGGTAACTCTTGAGCTATAACATTTGGCTGATATTTAGCAGCAACAATCTTGTTATTAGCTCCTAGCATTGCAACAAGTACAGGCTCTGGTTTACCAACAAAATCAGCATCTGGAACAAATTTAATATCGCCTGTAGCTGGGTTAAGAATATATTTTCCTACTACTTTACCATCCTTGAATGCAGGAATATCAGTATCATTGATAAGCACTCCATTTACAAAGAATTTTACTGGATTTTCGGTTGAAATCTTAATTACATCGCCATTTTCATTTTTAAAGACAACCTTAGCATTTTGCTCTTTTCCTTTGTAACCTGTAGTATTAACATCGTCAGCCTCTACTTTTACACCATTTACCTTAGCTTTAAATGTTCCAACTGCTTCTGTTCCATTTATATCTTTTCTAACTACTTTTATTTTTGTTCCTTCGCCAACAAAATCAAGTTCTGGTGTGAATGTAACTGTTCCATCAGGAGAAACCTCATATTTTCCTTCGCCAGGTATAACTTTTTGTGTTGTTCCATCATCAAATGTAGCAGGCACACTCTCATCCATTGGAACTTCTTCATCTCCTGCGATAAAACCAACTTTCTTGCTTTGAATTTCGCCCTGTGCTCCCTCAGATGTTACATCTTCACCTGTTGGTTTAACCCCAATAACTATTGCTTTAAAAGTTCCTAACGCTTGTGTCCCGTTTATATCAACTCTCTTAATAACTAACTTTGTGCCTTCACCAACGAAATCTTCTTCAGGTGTAAATTTAACCGTTCCATCTGGAGATACATCATATTGTCCCTCTCCAGGTATAACAGTACTTATACTTCCATTTTCAAAAGTAGCATTAACTGTATCGTCCATTGGTACATTTTCATTACCTGGTGTGAAGTTAACTTTCTTGCTCTGAACTATACCTTGTTTGCCTTCTGATGTTACATCTTCGCCACTTGGTATTGGTTTATTAACTATTGCTTTAAATGTTCCAGTCGCTTCTGTTCCATTGACGTCTTTTCTTATTACTTTTATTACTGTGCCTTCGCCATGGAAAGTATTAACTGGCTCAAATGTAACAGTGCCATCAGCTGCTACTGTGTAAGTACCTTCATTTGGTATTGTCTTAGTAGTACTTCCATCTTCAAAGGTAGCTGGTACTGTGTTATCCATCGGTACACTATCATCACCTGGTGTGAAGTTTACTTTCTTGCTTTGAACATCACCTTGTTCACCTTCTGATATTACATCTTCACCTGTTGGCTTAACTTCTGTAACTGTCGCTTTAAATGTACCTATAGCCTCTGTTCCGTTAACATCAACTCTTTTTACCTTTATTAAAGTTCCTTCCCCAACGAAATCAGGTTCTGGTGTGAATGTAACCGTTCCATCCGGAGAAACCACATATTTACCTTCGCCAGGTATAACTTTTTGTGTTGATCCGTCTTCAAAGGTAGCTGGTACTGTGTTATCCATCGGTACACTATCATTACCTGGATTAAATGTCACTTTCTTAGTTTGTTCAACTCCCTGTGGTCCAGTTGATGTAACATTATCTCCTGTAGGTGTTGGCTTAATAACTGTAGGAATATAAACTCCATCCATAGTGTTCATTCCATTTACACCATTGTTTATATTAGCTACACCACTCTGAGCTTCATTAGAAGTCCATCCTGTTGTAACTGAGTTTTTATCCTGTGACCTTAGCACAACGCCTTTAGCTGTTCCAAGGAATGTTGGAAGTGGATCAAATGTAACAGTGCCATCAGCTGCAACAGTATATGTTCCTTCTCCTGACTCTGTATAAGTGTTTGCAAGAGTTCCATCAGGCTTTACTATTTGCACTGCATATGTGTCATCTATTTCATTGTCAACTGTAAAATTATAGTCTCTTTTTCCATATGCTGTGAAATTAATTTTTGCACTTTGAGTCTCACCTTGTAGTCCTGTAGTTGTTTTCTTCTCTCCTCTAGGTGGATATGTTACGTGGATTTTGAAATCTTCAACTTCTCCAGAGAACGCATCCCCCTTAGGCTCTATTATATTATCTTTTATTTTTGCAATTCTGACTCTCATCCCTATTTGATCTACTGAATCACCTAGTCTTTGGAATACGTTTGCAAAGTTAAGTTCAATTTCTCCACTTGATGTAACTGTCTCTACCGCAGAACCTTCTTCAGTGTCAAATTTGCCATTATTGTTGAAATCAACCCAACCTTTTACAAATGCCTGAGCATTTGTATTAGGATCAGCTAAAATTTTTAATTTATAATTACCATCCTGAGCTCTGTGTAGGGTGTAAGTGTAACTACCATCAGAGTTTTGATGTGCTTCATCTCCCATAAGCTGTTGAGCGCCTTCATCAGTATTATTGCTTACATCATCTCTAACCCAATAATCGCCTGTTTGTAATTCTTTTTCATCTAGGTCAGCTTTAACCTTTCCGATAAACGGTTGTTTAATGTTGTCTGTTTGTCTAATCATATGAGTTGCTCTGCCATAACTGTCTGGAGCATCTCCTTCATCTATAACTACGAAGCCCATCATCGCTGATTGGTATCCAGTTACATTAAAATAGATTGAAACTTCTTCGGTCTCCCTTGACATTATAATTGGAACACCTCGGTGAATTACTGGTTCGCTACCCCAAGCTTTAAAATCAGTATTTACAGGTCCAAAAACATTTGTTCCTAGTCCCGCATTTGTCTGATCAGGGCTTACCCAATACTTAGCAATATAGCCTAGAGTTTCAAAAGAGTCAGGGGTATAACCACCACTTCCATCTGGCGTATTCAAATCATTTTCAGATAAAACCTTAATAGGTTGAAGATCTGTAAAACTATTATTTGCTACATTGGCAATAAGCTCCCAAGGCTCTCCTTTAGTAATAACTGTTTGAACCTCTTTGTCTCCAGACTCTTCTGAATCTGCAATTACAATGTTAGGCTTTACAGGAACTCCTTTGTAAGTTGCTGTAATCTTAAAAGTTACACCAGCATTAGGTTTGTTCTTGTCAGTTGAAATAGAATTAATCCTATTACCTGTGTTAAAGCCAGATTGAGATATGTTTGACCAGTCTGGACTTTGCCTGTCTATAATTATCCTACGAGGCTGTGTCCTTTTTTGATTGGTGTTTGTAGCATTTGGTCTATAACTTCCTTCATCTCCAGTGCCTTCAACCCTATCTTTATATTCATCACTTGCATCAAAAGGCTTAAGTGCAGCAACCTCTGCCCTGACGATATAGTCATCAGTGACATTTATTGTAAGTACTGACCCCATTTTTAGAGCAATCCTTCCACCGCCTAAATTATCGACATTAGTAGCTGTGGAATTACCTGTGCCACTTGTAAAATCAGCCCACACAATCTGACCCTTCAAAACTTGTTTAGGAGTATCTCCTAAGTATGGATCGCTTAGATTCAAACTAGTATTAGCAAATGCTAAATTTGAATCGATAAAAAATGTAAAAATAGGTAAAAAAGTCAAAACAAAAATTAGAATAAAAGATAGAACTTTTGAACTCAACTTTTTACTGTTACCACACAATATTTTTTTCATATAAAACCTCCTTATGACTTCTATTAAAAATATATTTGTAAATTTATTTTAAAATTTTAAGTAACATTAGACACTTAAAAAACATAATAACCACATAGATTATACAACTTTTTAGTTTGCGTTTCAACCATTTTCGCATTTATTTTTATAATCCTAATTGTTATATGATAATATTGTAATAAAAATATAAAATATTAAGTCAAGACCAAAATATTGTGTAAAATTTTTAATAATATAATATTTTGGTTTTTTAAATTCTTTATATAAACTTATCCAAATGTTACCTAATTTCTGTATCCTTTTTAACACTATTATCAACTGCATTATATAAAAGTGTGAATTTGATATATAATTTTCCAAAAATGTTTATGTTCTAATCCTCCAGAATTATATACGATTCAAACCTTTTAAACTCATCAGTGTCATTAATTAAGGATTTTAAATCTTGTATATCTTCTTCACCTCTTATACTATACTTGTTATTCCCAAGCCCACTTTTCATCTTGGACTTTGACTTTTTTTGTAATTTTTTTCTTTTTGTATCCAACAATTTCAGTTTTGTTTTCAGGTTTAGCTGTACCATATGAGGTAGAATAATGTTGTCTTCCCCATGCAGCCGCTTGATTCATCGCCTTATTACCATCGTAGAAAATTTTAGTAATTACGTCATTAGGATTATAACCAGTTTCTGTGTTCTTCAATTTGCTCCTTCTCGCAAACCATCTTTTTATTACAGTATTCTCTAAGATAGGTTTATCTTTGTCATCAACCTCAATTGTCTTAGTTTCATATTTAGCATCCTGGATTTTAACATAGTGCTCCAAGATCTCATCTCTCGGTTTAGTTACATTTGTTCCAACTACGTTCTTCGCCACCTGAACACCATCTTTGTAAACTATCTGGTAAGTCGTGGTCTTAACACCTTTCATCCCAGCTTGCTTCACTCTCACTTTACCAGAATTGTGCTTAGAGAACGTTTTATAAGGAATTTCTTGAGTTTCATTTTTAACTTCATAAGTTAGCTTACCGCCACTCTGACTTGAGTTTGAACTTGATGAAGAAGATGATGAGCTCGAACTTGAGCTACTACTTCCTGAATTGTTTGAAGAAGAGCTACTTGATGAGCTTGAATTAGATGAACTCGATGCAGAGCTATCTTCTTTCTTGTCATCTTTATTAAAGACCTCTTTGTCTTCGCTCTCATCCTTCTTGTCTTTTTCTTTTTCAGCTTCATCTTTTTTGTCAGACTCTTTTTCTTTCTTTTCTTTGTCTTTTTCTTTATCAACTTCTGCTATGTCAGCTTTTGATTCAATCTCTTCTACCTTGTCTTTATTAGCTATCTCTTGAGTTTGAACTTCTTGTTGACTATATTTTAAAGCCAAAAAAACTCCTGTTCCAAACACAAAAAGCAACAACAATAAAATTACAATTCTTTTTCTTTTCATATAATATCTCCTTAAATAAATACATATATAATAATTTAAAATATTATTTTCTAATAGGAAGATCATTGCTATTAACAATATTGTCTGTAATTCTTCCTCGCTTTAAAGTAAAATATAGTTGAGTCACATAAGTCCTCTTAGTTTAATATTTTCTTTACAAAACATTATACTATAAAGGTGCTCATGTGACTTAATACTTTTACACAATTATATAAACTTTATCAAATATTATCATTTTTTTATTATATTACTATAAATATTACATTAAGTTTAAATTTACAGCGGACACAAAAAAGAGGTACATTGGTTATCGTTAAGGCAAACTTTTAAGTGTCTGCCGTAAACAAAGTCCAATATAACTCTTTATAACTTAATAAACTTAAATGCAGCTGGTTTTAAACCGCTCATATACATAAGAATAAACTGTATAATAATTGCGATTAAAACAACAGTGTAGGTTTCAAATATTATTAACATTGAAAAGGTTATTGCCACAGCTAAGTATAAATACTTTTTATTAATATATGTGAGCACACTAAGTAGGTTTATTATTAGGGCTAAAACGATTAGTTTTATAGTAGGCTGCTCAATAGGTCCAAGCAATTTGTTGTATGCATATATTACAAGGCCTAGTATTATTAAACTAATTACACTTGATATAATAAATCTAGAGGTAATATATATCTTATTTGTAAAGCCATTTATTGATAGCCTCTCATATATTCCATTATTAATATCGCTTAACACATCATTGTTCAAGAACATAGCAATAATAAATATTAGAATCGCTATGAATTTAGTGGTATAATCCGTGTTATTGGGTTCCCTTGTAGCAAATCCATCTCTTGTAGTAAATGATGTTATAATAGACAAACTAAGCTCCTCTAATTTTTCAAGACGTCCCTCAACACTGGTATTTGCCCTTTTCAATTTATCCCAATATAGCATTGCACTCTTCTGAGTTGAATTTATAAACTTAGCGAGTCCATCAACATATGACTTTATTATTGCACTAACTGGCTCATTCTTGTCGTAACTGAGCATAATATCTACAGGTGGATTTGTCTCCATCTTCTTTATTGCATCATTTTCTATTTCAACGACAAATATTGCATCTTCCCTGTTAGCTTTTTTTCTTATATCAACTTTAAACGATTCGCTTATTCCAGAATTCTTAACTGTTGATAGAATCATATTCATCTGTAGCGAATTATCTTCAGAAATAATAGCAATTGTAGGTTTCTTCTCATTTGATAAATAACTATTAAAACTCACCATCAAGAAAACTATCACAAAGAAAAGCAAAACAAGTTTTTTTAAATCAAAGAAAAGGTTTTTTAAATGGACCTTAGCAAGCAGTACTATGCTATTAAAGTCTTTCGAAAACTTCATCTTTAGCCTCTCCATAATAAGACTGCGTATTCCCCTGTAATATAAGCACTTTATTGCTTATATTGCTTATAAATTCCTTTGAGTGACTCGATACTATTACCGCTTTACCTTCATTTGCAATCTTCTTTATATTTTCTTCAAGTTCACTTCTAACCTTATAATCTATTCCAACTTCTGGTTCATCCATTATAAGACAGTCTGGTTCATTAATAAGCGATACCGCTATATTTACCCTTCTTTTATTGCCACCTGATAAATCCTTTACCTTAGTCTTTTTGTTAATAGTAAGATCAAGTTTTTCTAAAACTTCCTCTATTTTTTTATCAAGTTCACTTTTATTAAATGATGACATAGAAGAAAAAACCTTGATATTATCATAAACACTTAGGTTATCATAGAGTGCAATA